>Ga0098039_1000901_pt1 | contig 11885 bp, 8 predicted proteins | sample 6_EtaG_FD_75047 | JGI IMG/M metagenome (GOLD analysis project Ga0098039, IMG submission 75047) | Marine viral communities from the Subarctic Pacific Ocean - 6_ETSP_OMZ_AT15160 metaG | ecosystem: Environmental > Aquatic > Marine > Oceanic | place: Pacific Ocean | collected 2015-01-08 | reverse complement strand
GCCCACGTTAAACTCATATGCCCGTCACCTTCCACGCTGACATATTACTACGCGCTACCTCGTGTGAAGAGGCGCCCCTGATATTGTGATAATCAAAGGCAAATAATCTTGCATTATAAAAATTAGATTGACCGGAAGATAAATCACTTAAGGTTTTAGTAGGCAAAATAAAGGAATTAGGGTTAGCAGCTACAAAGACCCGTTTAGAATGAAATGTTATTTCTTCTACAAATCCTGAATAAAGAGTCTCACCATTAGCTTGACCCCCTATAAAAGCATCTAAACTGGCACTTGGGAAATCAACAGTATAATCAGCAGTGTCCTCTAATTTTCCGTTTACAAATAATTTAAGATTATTATTATCCAATGCTTGGTCATATGTTACAACGACAGCTAAGGGCTGTATACCATCGCAATCATAAGAAGTAGTACTTGTCAAGGTAGCTGCAGCTCCGCTTATTTCTATCACAATTTGAGAACTAGATAAATAACCTCTAAATACTTCTAAACTACTACTAGAAGCGCAAAAGAAAGTGCCATTAACCGCACTAGGTTTTAAGTGAGATATAAAGGTGTATTCACTTGCACTTCCTAATGTAATAGGAGCCGCAGAACTAGATAAAGTAGTAGCTCCCGCCAACTTAGTGCCATACCCTAAAAATCCTTCAATATCAGGTAAATTAGTGCCAGTCAAAGCAACAGAAGTACCTCCAACATAATTTTTGGCCGAAGTATAATAATAAGCAGTACTTCCTGTTTCATTAAGAGGTGCAATGAAATTAGCAGTGTGATATTTATTACTAATAGTATTTGTATCCGCCCATACCAATCTATACCACAGATTCTCAATATTGTTTCCCCCTTCCGACCATACACATCTTACATTAGCACCAACTCCTTTTGCAAGGTCTGCTATGTCTGCATCTTCAGCTAATAAATCGACTGCGGGTATAATATTAAATCCATCCAAAGATAAAAGAGTTACGTCATATCCATAAATCAATTGAGGAGGAGTCGTTCCTTCACTAGAATCTATTATCATATTATAATAAACTATATCATCTGTAGCAGGAACAATAGCAAAATTAAATGAATCATTAGCCTTTAATTTATCTACTGAAATAGCAGAAGTTAAATCAAAATAATTATCGCCAGTTACTCCCACATAATCTTCTGTAATATATCCTCCCAATACAGTTGATTCATCCTCAGTAGCTTCCTTAAAAGCACCATATCCATAATCTTTAGATAAATCTATCACTCCATAAGCAAATGTAGGGTCTACAATCCAGCGTTTTTGATAAGCGCCATCAACATAAAGAAATTCGTTATAAGTACTTCCAGGGGTTCCCGTATCTGTTGTAAATAAAGCATTAGTATAACTTCTCATTCCTAAAGCAGTGCCCGAATAATATGGTTCATTATACCATTCACCCCATCGCGCACCAGTAGTCGTTTGCAACATTCCCCAAATCCAATATTTTTTGGGACTTATTAAACAACGATGCATTCGTGGTGCATTCGACTGGGTGAACGTAGATTTAGCCATTGTTTGTGTTTTAGCATCATCCAGTCCATTAATAGGGCGATTCAACGTAATTGTATTGCCTTCCGCTGGTGTAATTTGGTATAAATCATCATTCACTTGGCCGATGCTACCGCTTCCTACATTAAAATCAGCATAAAGATTAGTACCAATCGCAGTATTTTTAAGTCCTTGAACATATACTACATATTTTTGTCCATCTACACCTATAGGTTCATTAAAGATGGAAGGATTATCTACTTTAATAGTTGTGCCTGCATCATCAATATGAGTTATAATAGCTGATACAAAGGGATTCTCACGGGGCACCCATCCACTAACTCCATTCCCTGAAAGCGGAAATTTGATAAATCCCTTCTGACTGAAATTATCTACTAGATAAGGTTCACCTTCTGTCTGTATGTCAGTATCGGTATCGGGTTCACCAGAGCCTGATAATACAAACATATTAGTTCTTACAGGACCAACCAAAGGACTATCATCGCTATAACCCCATTTCATCATCATATTATCTAGTGGCTCAGCTGTATCACTCTGCAAAGTTAAAAAATCTTGAAGCATTACATAGTCATTCTGAATACTACTAGTATCAAATCCAAAAGAAAGAATAGTAGGTGATGGTGTTTTATCCATAGCATAGTAATTATCATAAGCATTCACACTCAGAGGGTCTGCGCTACTACTATAAGATTCTTGATAGTTCCACCTCGCTGATGGAGGGGGATTAACGGGAACTTTTATATCATTATCAATTCTCATAGTACCCGGACCTGCCATTCCATCTTTTCCAGCATTAGAACAGTTAATGGTGTGATTATATCCTGTAAGTACAATATTATCAATAAGAACATTTACTTCTCTATCCTTTTTTCCTCCATCTCTATCTGGAACGAAACCATAGTCGATATGAGTTACATTTCCACCAGCCGCATTAGGGCCCATTGACCTCATATTACTTAACCCAAATGAAAAATTAGAAAGACCACCCTTCCGTAAATTATTATAAGTACCGTCCCCAATCATATAACGCATTTTACCATTCTCATCTGCAGATAGTTCGGGGAAATAGAATAACCACGGACAATTACTTCCCGTATTTCCATAAGGACGGCACCGCATTTTTATCCATTCGCCCTGCGGTAATGTTACACCGTATTTCTGAAATCCTCCGGATACAAGAATAGCAGGACTGACAGCATTATATACATTTATTCCTGTTGATGTCTGATATCCCGCACTAACTTCACTATCGGTAGTATTAGGCTGCAGTAATGTAAAACTACCGCTTCCTGTCCATCCCGTATTTATTCCCTGAAGTTGCATAAAAGCTCCACGGCCAGCAACCCATTCATCGTATATCCACTTTTGATAAGACCAGTAAGTATCCTCTTCACGAGGGGGTAAATTAGCCCATATAAAATTAATTGACCGATGCGCCGTTATCCCAGTAGTATATCCATCTCCATCAGTAGAAACCCCTGGTGCGGGTTCCAATTGATTAACTTTAAAAGTTATTTCCCATTCGGGAGCAGTCGTATTAGCAGGAGATGGTAAAAGACCAGTTGAAGTCCCACTCAATAATTCTAATGCCCTTATTTGAGGGATGTCAGTAATAGTTGCAAAGGAAGTTTGAGGTAAGGCATATTTACCAGCGACCAGTCCAAAAGGATTAGCTAATGACTGAGCGCCATCTCCTGTAAGAGTACCACTATAATTCTCCCAGAAACATTTAAAACGTGCTGATGCACCGCCTGTCAAAAAATCATCAGTAGTAAAAACCCCCTCAGTTTGAGTAAAAGGAAACTCGTCGATGCCTGATGATTCCAGATTTTGAACTTTTATATCGAAATCACTTGGAGCCTGATACATACTATTAAAAACAGTATTATAAGGCGTCAAATAATCCCGATATGTTTCTATGGCTGTCTCTTTAGTGACTTCAATACCTGGCGCCCCACTCTCTTCGAAAGACACGTATGCCCCCGCATTTATCCACGCTGATAACTCCGCCATACCAGGTCCACGAGCGTGATACCCACCTGCCTTCTCTCCTCCTTTTGTAAGCCACGGAGCACCAGAACAATACCAAGCTGCCGGGCGGGTCCGACTTCCGTGACTGACCTGATGGTCGGCTTCGTTGGACTCGACATAAACTAAATGATATCTTGTATTCTGGGGCGGATTAATGTTCGACAAATAAATTCCAAAACTCTGTGCATATTTCACACCTTCATCTGATAAATACCACTGTAATAAGTTATTATGAGATATTACATATGTACCGCGACCATCATTTTCGTGACTTCTATACCTTTTTTCATTTAGTCTATAAGACATTTCATCACGACCAAATCCTTTATTAGCTCCATCAAATGATTCATTTACTAAAGGAGTACTATAAGACAAACGTGAAGTATAAACACTCAGGTCTACATTACCAGATGTCAATGCTCCTTCAGTTAAAGTGTAAGAATTTTTTAATTTAAATACTTTAAAAGCAGGGACATAACTTAAATGCCTAGTTTTAGTACTATTAACATCAACTTTTAAAAACAACTCACTTAAATTACCGCCCCCATATGCGGGGTCAGGAAGTATTGAACTATCAGCAAGATAAAAAGTATCTACTTCACCATTGCCTATTCTTACCGTCGCATCCGTTCCTAGATAAGCATCAGGATAAGTTTGATTTAAAACAGTATCATTTGTTATAGTTTGCTTCCTATAAAAATGATTCGGTGTTATATTCAATTCTTTCATTTTATCACCTCAAGTGTATACACGCGACTCATATGCCCGCTCTCCTAAATTATCATTTGTAAAAATAGCATTATCTACTACTAAAGTATTACCAGTCTCGTAACTATAAGAAGGTAATGGTGCCGGCGCACCCCCAGCTGACGATGTGTATGTAGTTTCACTCATTGTCGATACTGCTTTCATTGCGCCGCGGGAGCCGAAGAATCCTCCAATTCCTCCAACTACGGCACCCCCGAGAGCACCCCAATAAGCGGCTGGAGGTCCTCCAACCGCCATTCCCAACATACCTCCGGATATTGCGCCTACTGCAGCTCCTCCTAGAGTAGCCACTATAACAGTTAGAGCTTTAGCTACCCACCCTAACGGCCCTGATATATTACTTGCCCACTCACCCACCTTTTTTAAAGCCATAGCAAAAGCAACTACTAAACCTACACCAGTTCCGAATAAATTGTTAAGCAACCATACTTGCAGAAGTAATTTAACTAAATCAGGGTCAAGACTTGCTAAAAAGCTTGTCACACTGCCTATAGCCCAAAATAACATCGTTATTGTATCGAAAAGTTGCATCCCCGCATCCGATAGATGCGTCATAATATCTACAATATTTTCAAGAACTTCTCCAAACTTTATAATAAATTTCTCAACTATATCCCTTAGTTTATATCCAAACTCAGTTAATGTTTTGGTTCCATCTTCTGCCGTTATAATAAATTTATCCTGTAATGTAGCTACAAGGTCTTTCAATGCATAATCAAATCCATTAATAGCACCCGTTCCCTCAAAAGTAGCATCGGTCAAATAAAAGACGGATAATACAGCATTCTTCAATAACTGTATTTGATTTGTTAAAGATGCCTGCTGATACATTGCCATTTCATTAGAAGCGCCCTGTGAATTAGCCAAATCATCTACTGCTTTCTGGAATTCAGTTGCATTCTGTGCCAAGTGAACAAAAGCAGTGGCACCACGAATATTCAAATCCTCCATCAGAGTCATCATTATATCCATCTGAGAGACATCTTCTCCCATTGCAGCTTCAAATTGAAGAGCAATATCGGTCAAATCACGCATATTACCTTCAGTATCCAGAATTTCAACGCCTAATTTCCTGAATGCCGCGTTATTATCATCAGCGTGTTCCACAAACTGCGCAATAGCCTGTCGCAAACCACGGCCTGCAATACCGGCTTCCAATGCACGGTCAGTCAATATCTGCAAAGAACCAAGCAATTGGTCTACACTCTGTCCTGCTGCAACAAAAAAGGGCATAGCGAATTTGACAGCAGCAGAAAGGTCACGCCATTCAATAAGTGATTTGTTAATCGTATAAGCAAATTTGTCTGCAATTTCCTCAGTGTCTTCCATTTCAAGGCCAAAACCCTTGATAACCTGAACCATCAATTTACCAAGTGTATTAAAATCACCTTGTACCGCCATTGTAAGAGTCAGGGTATCTTTCAACGCTACCATTGACTCTTCAGCAGTTAAACCAGCCGATGCAAACTGATACAAAACTTTAGATGCATCTTCATAGTTAATACCAAAATAGTGACCAAATTTAATCACTTCATCTGACATCGCATATAAATTTTCGCGGGTCGTCTGGAAAATAGAATTAGCATTAATCAATTCTCTTTCAAAGGTCATAAAATTACGTGCTATCATCGCTATTTGAAATCCAAAAGTAATGATAAGCATTGTGGAACGCTGTATAGCATTAGAAAAAGCACCTACTAGTGTTTTAGTTATACCAACTAAACTGTCCCAAATGGTCGCTAAATGGTCTTCAACTCCACTCATTGCTTTTTCAAGCATTCCTTTTCCTGCACCTTCAACTCCACCTACTGCACTACTAACAGTTTCTCTTAAGTTAGCCCATCCTTTTTGAGAACGGTTTCCAAGATTACCAACAGCATCTGCCGCCTTGAGTAACTCTTTACCACGTTCTTTGCCTACTATGCCAGCCATATTCTTAAGCTCAGCCTGAAGACGGTCTCTCTTTTTCGCCTCCATCCTTGCATCCATAGATAACATCATTTTATTAGTAGCTTCAGTGGATGCCTTTAGTTTCTGCCTACCTGTGCTAGCATATAAATCGGAAATACGTTGGCTTGAAGTAGCAGAAGCTCTTAGGTGATTTTGAAGTTGTCCAACAAACTTACTAAAAGCAGAAGCCGGAGGTAAAATTAAACGTAGCCCCACACCCCCCATAAAAAGGGTTCCTAAAAAACCTGCCATTTATCTAACCTCCTAATATAAACCTTTGAATGATTTATGTTTGTTTTCAGCCTCCTGATAATACTTTCGTTTCTTTTCCATATATTTAATCCACACCGACCTCACTTCAGGCCTATCCTTTGCCATCTGGCTAATATCCCTATCGGTATAGCCATCCATACTATGCAATTGTTTATACTCCACTAAGGCCATTAAAAGGCCTTCTAGAATAAAGCGTGGCGTATCCATCAGTTCTTGCCAAGACATTCCCAATTCTATCATTAACGGGATGAACAAAAGCACCGGTTCAGGTGCTTCATTCATCCAGTGATAAAATTTTCTTTTACGTTCGTCTCTACTTGCAATATTTCCGCTGTGATTAGATATCGAAGAGTAGCGGGTAAAGAACTCCACTTCTTACCTGTAACAGTAGCTCCTTCAGGATTCTTATCATTGGCCTTCTCAATCATCAATAAAATCCTTTCTGTTCCTACCTCTGTTGCCCACGCCGCACGTTCCTCATCCGGAACATTATCTGGCAACATTTTTAACTTAGGTTCTTCTTTTTCTTCCAACTCACAAAACTGAAAAGTAAAATCCCTACCACGATAATTAACCGTAGATGTTTGCACTTCCGTTGTGAGTGATACTAGCTCGTCGATTGACCATCCATTTTTTTCTGACATTTTATTACCTCTTTCTATTCATTAAATCGCACTAGATGCTATCCGCACCAGTCAAAGCTGACAATCCAGTTTCACTACCAGAAATGGCCATAATTGGCTGTACATACGAATAAAATTCTACGGTTTCTTCTTGCGCATTATCAGGTGTAATAGTGTGAGTATGCGCTGTTATACAAGCATTTGGAATTGCCAATACTTCATTAGTAGGTACGTTCCCTCCAGTTGCCTCCTTGAATACCAGATATAATCTGTATCCAACATTCTGATTTTTAGAAGTCGTAAGACCATCGTTAATAGTCCACGTACCACCTGTAGCATCAGCACCACCTGTATTATAAACACCATCCCGACCATAATTATAAAGTATATCGAAAGTAGCATCTGATACTTTACGTGTAACAGTAACTACAATTTCCTTCTTAATTTCTGCGCTCAGGTTAGTATTCTTTCCCATAAAACTTAAATCTTCATTTATCGTACCGGGAGCAAAATCAATACCTGTCACATCTGTAATTCGTGTTGATGCATTAATCCCATTCTTCCGAGGTGCGATGACAACATATTGGTCCGACCCTCCTACATTAGTGCCAGATATATTTAGTACTCCTGTCAATCCTACACTATCGTTACTACCAGAAACAGACCCGCTAATGGACTCTGTAGTCATATAAATATTTACGTCTCTACCTAGAAAGTATGTCATTAGAAATTCACCGCCGTTGTTGATACTGCTACTGCAGCTCCACTTATGAAAGGTTGAACCGTACTTGTAAATTCCACGGTGTCTTCTTGAGTTCCATCCGCATTCAAACTTACAGTATGCGCTGTCATTTGAGCATTACAAATAGTCATCACCACTTCGGGACTAGTATCTTTCAAATGAACAGCGAGTCTATATCCAAAAGTAAAATTACCATCAATGCCTGGTTCTTCCAATCCATCATAAAGAGTGCCATCATTTTTTACGCCCCAACGTCCAATGTTACCACTACTGTCGCCCATATATATCGCATCAAAAACCGCATTCTTTTTCTTAAGAGTTAAAGTAGCAACAGTATTCTTATGCACTTCAGCTTTCAATGGAGTGCGAGCACCCAGATATGAAACATCTTCATCTGTGGCTCCCAAAGTTAAATCAAGAGCCGTCAAATCTACCATACTACTTGAAGCTGCTAGATTACCCGCTGTTAATTTAGCGATACCATTAGTAACAGCAACAGTTGTTCCAGATACCGCATAAGCACCTGAATTGTTGTCTGTCACCACACCGTAAGTAGTATCTTCTGTTGTCAAAGCAACTTCACAATCACTGCCGAGGAAATATGCCATAATAGTCTCCTTGTTACATATTGGATTTATTTATATTTAAAGGTTATGCTCATTAAAGCATTCCCCGCTGTCTTATTTCCTTCTCTACAACACCCTGCACACCTGAACGGTCTTGAATAATGAAAGGACGCACATAAAGTGGAGGATGCCAAGTTCTAACCTTATCAGCCCAAGGCATCCTTAATCCACTAGTTTTCTTGGGGGGTCTACCCCCTTCACCCTTCATATACTTGGGTGTAACATCACGTCTTAACCACGATTTCCAAGAATGAGTTCCACTTCTTTTATCTATATCTAATTCTGCCTTGCGGGTTTTTTCTATCCACATACGAAACCACATCCAAAATTTTGTAGATGCGGCAGCAGGATTAATTAAAGTATCCCACCCCACAGTTTCAAACCAACTTGTTGCACCATTTCCTACGAATTCAAATATTGCCTTAGCCGCTGCCGTATGCGTAACCATATTAGCAGTATAAGAACAAGTCCCAAACGAATCGAATTTATATCGTAGAAACTTCTCTGCCATAGAATAAGTAATTTGCATTCTCTGGTTATCCCACGTTGCATATCCTTTGCCGGCCATATCACTCAATATACTTGAAAATGCCTTAAATCTACCTGCATCCATCATATCGCTCAAAACTGCCCCTGTTAAATGATTATTCGCTCCTACTAAATATCCAGGAGTCATAAATGGAACATACCTATTCCCCTTTTTAATAATAGTAACATAAATGAAAGCAATATCATCTCCTACCGGAGCCGTAACCATATAAGATTTATATGGTTCAGTTTTGTCCTTGCCTCTTGTTGGCATTTTCATTCTTGTACCGGGGTTTTGTACATCATCTAAACGTCTCGCTGCCTGCCCTGCCATACCAGCTTCTGTTGCAGCCTTTCCTCGTGGAGGCTTGTTTACTCCATATTGCGATGAAGCTTCAGCTATTACACGTACAAAAGCTTGTATCTTTTTCCATCCTTTAAGAGCCGATGCTTCCTCTGTTTTTGTAAAGGCACCCCATTCTGCAGGATATTTCCTCTGAAGGTCCTCCTCAGTGATGTCAAAGCCCGCAATAGCATCCTGCCATCCTCTAGCTAACTCTTTATCCGCCCAGACTAATTGGCCTTTAGCTTCTTTATCTATCATATATGACACCATTGCCTTAAACATAGCATCCTGTTTATCTCTATGAACATCCAAAGTTTGACCTGCGCCTCTCATACCCTTCCCTCCTGCTTCTTTTATACCAGTTAGTATATTAAATTCTTTGCCGGCTAAAAGAAGAGGTAATATTTTGTCTCCTACATAAGCCATTGACTCTTCTGCTGATGCGGCTCCAATATAAGGAATGCCACCTGATTTGGTTTTTCCCCATCCCATTCTTGTTACTCCGCCTCCCTTTGCCCCATAGACTCCCTTTAATCGCTTGTCTACGCTTTGAGGTATAAATCCATATTGAGGTTTTATAACTTCAGTCCACGTTGATGCCGTAGATAAAACTCTAACAAAATCCTGAATCATCATATGAGTAAGAACTTTTATTTCCCCTTCCATTCCGGCCTGCTGATACCAAAATTTTTGCTTTTTCATTAGTTGGTCAGCTCCCGTATCTCCTTTAATATTATATGATTGCATATAAGCACCAGGATAAGGACCAGCCCAAATACGGCGAGCTTTTGTTTGTCCTATAGTTTCGTTTCTTTTTCTACTACCCACCGACGCCCAATCTTCTTTAAAAACATTAAAGGAATAATTTCTCAACTTCATATATTCGCCTTCTTCTCCGAAAAGGCTTTGCCGTGCAGGTTGTAATCTAAAACTATTGACGTCTCCCCCTTTAGCCTCTCCCACTTTTCTAAAAATATATCTAATAGCAGTACCGTCTGGACCTAAAGACTGCCTATTAGTAAGAATTCCCTTTCGAGCCAAGAGTGCAGTCAGACCAAGATGTAGCATCCGACGCCCTTTCCTAGTGCCCGGACCTATCATATTTGGGCCAGCCATAATTAACTCCTGTAATTTTTAAAGACTAACATATAAACAGCCGATGCGCCCCACAATTCCATTTCAGGGTCATATCCTATATCAGTCCAGTTTGATAATTCTTGATGGGTGATTTCTACCGTATCGGACCACGTACCTCCTAATGAACCTCCCATATCAGTAAAAGTATTAACTACATTAAGCATCAGGTAATTCATCAAACGCCGTTGTTTGAACACTTCACTATTAACTGTCATCTGGGAATCCTTATCCACGATAAGATGTATCATATACATTAGCCCCACCAGTTCGCCCGTTTTTTCTTCTCCACCAAATGTTAATTTTTCTCCCATAAACTTATCAAATAATCCAGAACTCGTAATCTCCACTATGATAGCAGGATAAGCGACCTCTACTGCTTCGGGGTATTGTCCAAAAACGTGACATCCACCAAAATCATCACGTAATTGAGCTATTAAATCGCGTTCTATAATATTAATATAATCAGGTGACGCCATCAGTAAGCCCTCCTGCGGCTTTCGCGTTTGCCTGCAATTCGTACACAATCGAATACCATAAACTCGTCATTATAATCGTTAACAGAATGAACCACCCAATCTATTCCTTTGTAATATTTCGCCGCCCTCAAGTATAATTTATTACCTGACGCACTCGAAGAAACATTTAAATTAAATACGCCCAAATTTTCTTTATAAGAAAAACCAGACCCACTTGTAATATCTACACCATAACGTGTTCCAGATAAATAAACGCTAGATGTAGAAGCAGGATGTGTAAAGGTGCCACTTACAAAAGGATAATCAATTGTTAACCAACTATCCGTAGGTACTGTCAAAACCGTATTAGTAAAGGTAACTTTCTCCGAACTTCCTGATGACACAATGTTATTTAAAAGAACAGTGCCCGATGCTTTAATTTCTAATGTTAACCGATTAGATTCGAGTATATTTTTACTACTAGCAGTTGTATTAAAAGTAGGAGTAACACCGGCAGCTCCAGAACTATTTAATGTTACTGTAAGTAATTCATCTCCATCCGCACTGAAAGTGACATTCGTGCCTTCCCAATCAGTAGAACTACTTGTAGGAATCTGGTAAACTACACGGTCTACATCAATCAATTTATCAAAACCTTCTATTTCATTAAACAGGATATTATTAGTTTGATTAAAGTTAGGGAAATTCTTAAGTGTGGTCAAATTAGGTAGATACACACGAGATGTCCCTATAATGTTATGACCACCACGTTGCAAAACATAGTCTTTTTCTCTTATATTACGCATATACGCTTGCACGTTAGGTATTAGTATTTCGTTAGTATTTACCGTAGCTGTTTC
>Ga0098039_1000900_pt1 | contig 11885 bp, 19 predicted proteins | sample 6_EtaG_FD_75047 | JGI IMG/M metagenome (GOLD analysis project Ga0098039, IMG submission 75047) | Marine viral communities from the Subarctic Pacific Ocean - 6_ETSP_OMZ_AT15160 metaG | ecosystem: Environmental > Aquatic > Marine > Oceanic | place: Pacific Ocean | collected 2015-01-08 | reverse complement strand
GTCTACACATTGCACTTTTATCGCTCAAAGTGCATACAGGAGAGGGCGGAAACGTGTAGAGGCACCCCCCCATGGACGTCCTCGACGGAGGTGGATACATGAAGACGCGCAAGGTGCGCCGAGACGCTCAGGCGGTACTCCAGGCCCAGTCAACGGGGCATGCGGTCTCCGCAATCTGGAAATCAGTGCGTGGTCATCACGGCAAACGGGTCCGCGAGCTGGTCGACGGCTACGTTCAAACTGGAGACTCGTTCAGTTTGCGTGACCTTCTGATGCTGGAGCTCGCTGCTCATGAGGAGATGCGCGACATCATGCACGCCGAGCCCGATGAGGCGAAGGCAATCGCGACGACCATGCTCCAATCGCGACGTCAGCTCCGTCAAATCCTCACTGACATCGGCGAAGGTGGCGATGTCTCCACCCGCCCGGTCAGGGTGCCGGAGGGTTTGCGGGTTTTGCCTTCGGCGGACGAGGGAGATGACCTCCTCGGATAGTCCGCTTGGCTCTGATTGCGGCTGCGATGCCTTCATCGGCGTTGATAATGAGCCCACTTGCGTTCGCCGGGCCGTTTTTGACCCATCGTCGGGACAACTCGTCGACAAGCCAGCGAGCATCTACGTATGGGAAGGCATGAAGGATGGCTTGGAGCTTCAATATCGGGATTGAGCGCTCTCCTCGGAACCATGCCCGCACTGAGCGCTCGGAGAAGCCTAAAGTCTTGATGATATCGCTGACGGTGGGCATACCCGCCGGCTTGGGTGCTCTTTTTCCCATCTACCAGGCCTGTTCGGTGACGATACGATGCACTCTCGAGGGGCTTACCCCGTAGATGGCAGCGAGCTTTCTAAGAGAGCTCCTTCCTCGAGCCCACCGAGCGCGCATCTGGTCAACATCCACCTGTGTGAGCTTGGACCGTCCGTTGGCCTCCCCCCTTTGCCTGGTAGGCCAGGGGATGACCTCGCGTATCTCGTGGAGGATGATAGCCCTGCCGTGGTCGGCCTGCCATTCGGTGGGGACAAAGGGCAGAGTAGAGGCCAGGATGGACACAGCCTCCACTTCACCTTGGCAGTAGGCAGAGTGGTGACCCAGCCTGAACAGCGTCCGCCACCACAAACACGACAGCCAGCGAGATGCAATGTCCGCTGTGGCGATGCCCAGGTCATGTCCCTCGGCGACGCATCGCAATACCCGGTTGATGTCCACAGCCAACACCTGTGCGAGCTCGGAGGCGGGTGAGCCCAGCGCGGCACAGGTGACGATGAGGACCCCCCCGGCTGTCTGCGGGTCTGCGTCTGCTTCCAGGTAGGTCTCGAGGTCCATCAGGGTTGTTGTTCTCCGTAGCCCATTGTGCGGAGCCAATCTATCGCTGCTCTGGCCCCAAACGAAACTACCGACAGCCAGCCTCTTTGCTCGAACCGTTCAAGCCAGAGCATCTGCTCGGGCCGGATGTCTGAGGGTTTGCCGTTGGCTCTCTTGAGCTCCAGGGCAATGCCCACATAGTGCGGTTGATTGGGAGGTCTGTCCACAATGAGAAGGTCAGGTATACCGGGCGTGACACCCTGAGCCTTCATGTTGATACCCCCCCGTCCCGGGCGCAGCCCTCCGTTGGGAACGCTGAACGCAGCGACACAGTTTCGACGGAGCCAGCGGAAGAGGGCAGCCTGCTCTGCGCTCTCTAGAGGTGAGCGTTTGCCCGTTGTCCGCTTGTCGTCGCGTAAAATCTCCACGAAGTCTCCTACCGATTCAGCTTGCGCGATTGTCGCCTAACCCAATCGTCAGGACGTGTACCACTCCCATGGGCCCTACCCACAACGTACGGCTTCTTTTCGTCGAACAGAAAAGCGACACTGGCGTACCTTAAAGCGTCGAGGCTGTGGTCGTGGATATTATTTTTCCAAGGACGGTCGCTCAGTGCGCCGTTTGACAGCCTCGCCCACCGATAACCCTCGAAGCACTTTACAATCCCTCGGGGTGCGGGGTTCTTGGCCAAGTGATCAGCAATGTACAGGCGCGGCGCGGCGTCCACTGGCTCGAGCGCGGCTTCGATGATTTGGAGCCCTGTGCGAATATCCTGGTCATGTCTCGATTTCATGGTGTGAACACGTGAGGAAGGGAAGGTGTTCTTCAGCCACTGGTTCTCTACTTTGACCGCACGGTCCGCGGCGAAGTCCGTTGGAGGTCTTCCATATCGCTTGCACGCTGTGCTGATATAATCTCTCAGGTGGTCTCTAGGGATGTTGTCCTCACAAAACTCATCGAAGACGATGACGGACCCATCGTGGGCTTGCTGCATGAACAGGACCGAGGGGTGGGAATGACCCCAGTCGATGGCGACGGTGTAGGCCGATATTGTTGGGTCATATCTCCAGGGGCGCAAATGAACGCCCCGGTCGAACATGGGGAACACCTGACCCTCTGGACGAAGGATGCGCGCCTCGACCTCCTGCTGCCACTGCCTCTTGCTGTAGCCAGCACGTAGGCTCTCCAGGTAGCCCGGAGGGAGATGGTGATTGGCTGACGTTGGAGCTCGACCCACCCACCACTGGCGGCGCAACTGGGCGCCCTCTTTGTCAGGGAGGGTATCGGCCAGGTTGCGTTGGACAAGGAACTTGCCGATCACCCCACCTGTGCCTCGAGGGGTGGTGGTGACATGGACCTGGAGGTATGGCGCGGTGGTATCTCGGATGCGTCCCAAGAGCGTATCGAACACGTAGCCGGGCCGACGCATCGCTTCTGATTCATCGATGTGTACGAAAGAAAAACTGAAGCCTCTGAGCGAATCGATACGGTCTGCCGAACGCACGAAAAGCCGACCTCCTGACACACCCTCGAAGGTCGCCGTCGAGTGCTTCCATCGGCTGAATATGGGGAACCCGTTTTTGGCCATCTCATCTGCGAAGTTCCTCAGGGTGGGGACCACGCAGTGGAGGCACTGGTCGAATGTGGGTGCGACGACAGCGGCAGATGCGCCTCTACCTATCTCAGAGACGATGAACAACATCATGGTCTCCGCAGCGGCAAAGAAGGTCTTGCCAGCCCCAATGCCCCCCAACAACATCTTCGCTGTTATCTGCCCAGGTTCGGAAGTGCCCGCCAAGTGTGCGCGTATTTGATGTGGCAGCGGGTTATACCCAGACACCGCACAGAAGAAGCGCAGCAGCTCCGCGCGGTCTCTGCTTTGCCCAAGCTCTTTGCGGAGTTCTTCCCACCCTTTGAGTGTCGTTTGTTCCATAATCCCCACAAGGTTATGCTATAGATGACGAAGGTGGTAAACCTTCAGAATGAGAGAGGTACGCGCATGGCGGTCCCTTCCGGCTTAGAACAACCCCTGACAGGTCTTGATGACGACGGTGTGCCCGGGGGAGATACCTGGAGAGATAACTCTAGGGTACTCTTCAACATGTACTCCAGAAGCACGCAGGATGCTCAAGACCAGCAGAAGAAGCTCTATCCGAATAACTACCAGAGTCATGTACCACGCACGGTCCCTTGGGTCTGGAAAGTGGCGCGTGAGCTCGGCGGCTCCCTATACCTCAGAGAGCCCTCGAGAGACTTCTTCTTCCGCAGAGATGACGAGGGAGGAGAGCGCGGAGATACGCTGCCTGACGCTACGCTCTCTCTGATCGACCGAATCTACAAGGGAGCGGATGTCAACTCATGGATGAAATACTCCCATGAGCTCACCATCGCGACAGGCAACGCAGCCATCTTCGTCCTCCCTCTTCGCTCTGTCCTGGGCGTGCGTTTGGTGTGCCCTCCCATCCATGAGGTGGAGGTTGCGCTGGACGACCCCTTTTCGACCAGCGAGCTGGACCTGTCCAAGGCGTGGTTTCGTGTGCCTCTGGGTAGAGACCCACAGGCGAACATCACTATATACGGCGTCGCCGAGATCACGCGCGACACCGCTATCTGGGTAAATGGGCCCATGGAGGGCCAGGGCATCTTCGAGGAGGACGGCTCCAACCCCATCGGCGAGATACCGATGATTCAGATTAGAAGGTCCCCCTCACCTCCGGGGAGGTGGTTCTCAGCGGAGCCCCAAGACCTCCTCGACGCACAAAGGGCACTCAACCATGATTACACGGACTTAGGGACGATCAGCCGTCTACAGGGCTTCGCTCAGGGCTATATCAAAGGCATGAGCGCCGAACAGGTCGGCGACCTCAAGGGTCTCGGGCCGAATAGCTTCGTAGGCTTGTGGGAAGAGGCTGAGTTGGGCTTCGCTTCTCCCTCGCCAGACCTGAAGGGGTATCTGGACCAGGTCGAGAGCTACGTGAAGACGGTGACGTCAGTGAACTCGCTGAACCCGGCGACGCTGATGAACAAGAGTGCAGGGGCGACAGCGCTGGCGAAGTTGGTCGAGCTCCAAGACCGAGAGGTCGAGCGAGCCCGGCACGAGGTCCAGTTCCAGCGCGCGGAGCAGCGTCTCTATAGACTGGTGTCCAAGTGGACGAACTATCTCCGCGGACAGCCCAACCTCTTGCCGTCAGCGGACGTATGGATGACGTATCGTCACGCCGAACCCCCCACGGACCCGTTGCACTCTGCCCAGGCCAGCGAAGCCCGCATAAGAATGGGCCTGTCGAGCGCGGTCAGCGAAATCATGCGCCAAGAAGGTCTCACTCGAGAGGAGGCTCGTCGGAAGGTCGAAGAGAACCTGATGGAGACAAAGGCACTCACCCCCAACATCCTGGGAGAGCTCATCATTGTTGATGCCGAAGATAACGCTTGAATACACGGCAGTGAGCTACATCAGAGACGAGGCTATTGACTTGGCCAAGCCTCTTTTGGCGATGACCTCGCTTATAGTGAAGGACATCCGAGAGCGTGTTATGACGACCGGCATGGACGCCGCTGGCAATAAGTTTAGCCCCTATGCGATTGGGACTATCAGAGAGCGCAAGAGGCTCGGACTCCAGACGGCATACAAGGATTTCTCACGCTCGCATACGATGTGGAACTCCCTGAAGGTGAAGCTCCGGTCGCCGGCTAATGCAGGGGCGGTATTCACAGGTAGGGCGGCTCACGGCAGAGTGAAAGGCAAACGCCGAAAGGTCGGCCCCAAGGGAGGGAAAACCACCCTGACCCGCCTTACAAACGCTCGTCTCGCTCGTATATTGAGCTTCAAAGAGCAAGTGCCTATTATGCATGGCAGGCTCAGTGAGGTGGAAAAGGTTCTGCCCTTGTTTGGTGATGTCCTGACGGGAAAAATACTCACCGCTATAGGGTTGGAGGAGCAATCATATGCTCTCCAAGCGCGCGTGAGAAAGGCGCAAAGAACAGTCAACAAGGCATTACAAATGCGCCGCACCCATGGTATTCCACCTGCGAAAGCCTATGGTAGAAAGAAGGCGAGGCGTAGTCGCAGGAAGTTCGGGCTGCATCGTCTGCTGAGTCCGAAGGGTCAGTTGCCTGGAGAGCGGAAAATCTACACCAACACCTTTGGCTAGGAGGGGTATTGGCCGTGTCTGAAAAGAAGAAAAAGACAAAAAAGAGGGACCCAACCCCTCGTGAGTTCGGGCCTGTGGTTCGACGTCTTCGTGTCACCGACAAGGAGACAGCAGATGCCATGGTCGCCGCGGGCGCCCGGTGTTTCTGCGAGGATGACCTGGGTTTTCACCTGGAGATGGACGCTCACGCAGACAAGGCATGCGAGGCTCTCAATGGCTAAAGACATCAAGAAACCGGCTCCCAAAAAGGCTGCGCCCAAGCCTGTGGTCATCCCTCCTAATCCCACCCGGGTTTATGGTGCCACCGTCTTTACTGTTACAAGTGCAGACAAAGGCAAAGTGGCTGATCTAATTGGCAAGCACGGGTTTCGTCGCGTGTCCGAGGACGCTGCTGGATATCGTCTCCAGGCAGACGCTATTGCCTACGCATCCTATAAGAGGGGCAAATGAGCGAGAAGATTGCAGGCGCACCTCCCGACAAGCGAGAAGAGCTCGAGGCTGAGGCCGCGGAGAAGACACGCATCCAGGCAGAGGCGGAAGCGGTTGCTGCCAAAGAGCGCATGGCACAGAAGGCCACCGCACAGGAGGCGCGTCGCGCTGAAGAGCAGGCTCGACAGGAGAGGGAACGGGCACCCAAGGCGCCCATGCCCGCAGCTCCTGAGACCACAGCCAATAGCCGGGCTGCGATGGAGGAGGCTGTCTCCATTCGAGAGATGGCAGAGAAGGAGCGCGACCGTCTCCAGGCTCTTGGCAACGAATACGATGCAAGGCTGCGACGCGAGCGAGAGCGCGACCGTCTCTCTGCGCTCCGCGGAATGGGGGCTCTCGGTTCGTTGACCGACGAGCAGCTGCTCGCAATCACGCCGGATGTGGACCCCCACGCTGCTGGTGGCAAGGCCGAGCTCGAAGAGTGGCGTGAGAGAAACGCCGGGCTCTTCATCATGGATACGGGGCCACAGATGCCCACCCCCTCGGAGCTCATGGAGGGGTTGACTAACCGGCGGTCTGCGTCTGGGCTCTACGATGAGAAATTTTTCGCAGAGATGCTGAAACAGAACCTAGGGAGTGGCTGATGCCTCCGAAAAAGAAGACAACCGGGCCCGACGCAGCCTCCAAAGGGCTGGCCACTCCCAGTGGAGACGCCTTCGACTTTGAAGCGGCTCGAGCCAAGTCAGTTCTAGCGTCCAACAGGATGATTGAGCTGGTGGAGACAGCCGAGAGGATGTCTATTGGCTCCTGGTATTTCCCCAACGGCTGGCCTGACGAGAGATTGAAGAAGTGGCATTTCGTCCGGTGCGGGATGGCGAGGGCAGAGGCTGCGCTGGCACTCGCCTCGAAGCTACGTCAGTTCGGCTATCAGAAGGCACCTGAGGGCGTCCGTTGTGTCGGGTTCGAGAACGACGGCGATAACATCCTGGTGATGTGTGCTCCGCAGGAGACCCGGATGAACATGCGCCGAATCAAGGCTGTGGAAAAGCAGCGCATTGGGAATACACTGAAGGATTCGTTCGGTGAGGTTCAGGCCGCGGTGGGCACTCGAGGGGGTGTCCACGTGGTGGGCAACTCTGGAAAGGGTAGCGAGGGAGACTTCCGCGATGCAATGCGCGGCGCCAACTCGATTCAATAAACCCTGATCACTCGGACAGAACACAGCGGTGTTTTGTTATATGCTGGGTTCCACAGCCTGACCCAGAAAACACGCAGGCATACAATCACGGGAGACACCAGTGGCTCTAACTACCTCAAATGTCAAGGCAATTGCCGTACGCAACTTCTTTGAAGGCATGCTCCAGGCAGATGATTCGGTCATCACCAAGGTCATGACCTACCATAACGAGGACGTTGCCAGTCTCCGCCTCGCTGCCTTGACGGGCATCCCCGACCCCGGGACATGGGCCTCTGGGGATGACCTCACGGTCGCGACCATCGACTCGACCGGCGCCAATACGATGGACTACGCCGCATATGGCGTCTCCGTCGAGATTAACCCTTTTGACCTCAAGGATGTGCCGGGCATTTTGAGCAAGGCCGCGATGAAGTTGGGGAGGTCGGTGACCTCGAAGCGTGCCAACCTCGCGTTCACGAACATCGCGGCTGTCTTCACGGACACGGTCGCGGACGGTAACGGGGTCTGTTCGACCGCGCACACAACTACGGGGGGCTCTACGCGCTCGAACCGCGGCTCGACCGCATTGGACATCTCGGCCTTTCAGGCGGCAATTACCGCCATCCGCGGGTGGGAGAACTACCAGAATCAGGTGATGGACTGGGCTGACCAGCCGAAGTTCCTCATCGTCCCGCCGCAGCTCGAGCAGACCGCCCGGCAGATTCTGGGCTCTCCGTACACCCTGACGACCGTGATCGGTACAGAGGCGGAAGGATACGGCGCACCCTCGCAGGGATTGATCAACACTTCGGGTCTCTACAATACGACCCTAGTGATCAACCCCTACGCATCGGACGCCGACGATTGGATCCTCTGTGCGGACCCGTCCTTCGGCAATCCCCTCAACTTCTGGGACCGTGCGCAGGTTAAGTTCGAGGCGATTGTCAACGACCAGGACAGCCTGAAGACGAAGCTCCGAGTGACCTGGGCCAGCGTTGCTCAGAGCGGTCCGCAGCCGGATGGTATCTGGGGCGCGGCTGTCTCTTAGGGGAGGTCGACAATGCCAGCCCTAGAGTTGGTAGAGGACAGAGCGGCGCCGGTTACCTATTACCCGACGTCGCTGTCCTCGCGCCCCTCGTCCGCCACCCTTGTATTCAAGGAGCCGGGCGGAGGCACCAAGGAATCGCCAACGGTGACTGTCTCTGCGGTCAGCGCGACCGTCGCAGCGGTGACGGACCAGATGACGATGATTGTCAGCTCGGTGACCGGCATGGACCCAGGCTCGTCGGTATGGCTCGAGACGTCGGACGGGTGGGGCGGCCCGGTAGTGATTGACGAAGTGTCGGGCAGCACGATCACACTAGAGTCGGCGCCCCCGGGGACGGTAAACACAGCCGCGGTGTTCTATGGTCTCGGTCTCGCCGCTACGCTGACCTCTGCGGCGACAGCCGAGAGGGACAAGTTCTACCGGCTGGAGTGGACCATCACATCTGCCGACGCGACGGTGTCCGTATTCAGAGAGGTCGCTCACGTCGTTCGCACGCAGTTCGCTGACCCGGTTGACCCCAGTGGTACAGAGGTCAAACGCTACGTCGCAGCGAACTGGCCAGGGATGGCTCAGTCCAAGACAGCCGGGTGGTTTAGAGGTATCGCCAAGCGAGCGAACAATCGCGTCAGAACGCTCATCCAGGCCAACGGGGATTTTCCCTACCTCATCGGCTCGACAGACGTGTTCGTCGACTCGGGGGCCGGGCTGAGCGCTGTCCGCATCGAGCTCGCTCATCAAAACCTCGTCCCTGGTGACTATGAGATAGCCACCTACGTGGAGCTCACTACAGGTGAGCTTCTCCGTGCGGTGCGCGAGGCCATGGCGAACACCTATGTGGACCGAGGTGACACCGACTCTGTGGTGCCCGGAGATGTTCGTCAGTTGAACATCATCCCCTCAGGCAGGACATGAGAGCGAGCGCGGTCAAGACCGCCATCGTGAGCGCTCTGGAGTCCATCGTAGTGGACTCAAACGTAGGTGGAGAGGCGTTCACGTATGTCGACCTGGGCGGACGAGACCCAGGAGCTCTCACCGAGCGAGCGTTCGAGGTTGAGTTGACGGGAGTAGCTCCGTCGATTCTGATCACCGAGACCGCGCAGATAGTGTCATTCGTTGTCACTATCTATTACGCGAGCTACCCTCAAGTTGAGGATAGAATAGCGGACGACGCTGAGAGGGTGGTTCAAAAACTGAATCGTCTGTATGAGGACGATGCGGACATATTCAAAACAGACTTCGACGAGGTCGGGGTTTCGCAGTCAGGAATCATGGACGGTATGTTAGAAGCGTCCGTACCAGTCGCAGTTACCTATAGAAGGACCGGAGTGTAGCCATGGGAATCCCAACAACTATCGGACGCTTCGCCGTTAAGGAGCAGGCCTCTAGCTGGGGCACCCCTGAGACCTCGTTTGCCAACGCAAACTACCTCGAGGCTCAGATTGCGGTACTGACTCCAGCACAGGCGTCTGTCCAGGCTGAGGTGATGCGCGCTAGCTGGTTTGCGACGACCCGTCTGGACGGAGGGAAGGGCCCGACTGAGTTGTCTCTGACGATGCCTCTGCACGGGTTCTCGACCGCAGCTCCATCGGGCGACCCGACGGAGCATCCTGATGCGCTGCTTCTCCGTTCGGTCCTCGGCGCAAACGTCGCCTCTGCGTATGCAACGGACCTCACCGGAGGCGCGGCGGGCACAGCGACAGTGACTACGGCAGACAACTACGTTGGATGCGCTGTGTTGGCACCTATGGAGTCAACGTCCCCTACGGAGTACTCCGCAGGCTGGATTCAGGACAGAAACTCCAACACCTACACCATGCAACGCAACTGGGCACTGACATCTGCTGGAGGGGCGCAGACGCCTTCTACCTCTGTGACTACGCTCTACGGGTCCAATGTTGTCTACTTGACCAACACCCAGCCTACGCCTTTCACCCTGGAGTGGCTGGGCTCTACGGCCAACATGAAGTTCCGGTTCTCGGACTGCGTGGTCACCAGCGCAACCATCAACCTCAACGCTCGAGAGCAGCCTCAACTGGCTGTGACCATTCGTTCTGCGAACTGGACGAACGTAGGCTCTGGCGGCTCACCCTCCGCGGAGGCTTTGACCAACCGACCTCAGATGCCGGTTGTCCTCAGCGATAACGGAGCTAGGGTGGTGAACGCAGCAGCGGAGCAGAAGGCTGGCTCGGCTACGTTGACCATGACCGCGGATGTCGCTGACGAGATTAACTACGATGCCCCTCAGGGCATTGCGAAGTTCGTCGTCACAAAGCGGACGGTGGAGGTGCAGATGGTTGCGCCGGCAGCCAGCACGGGCGAGTCTTCTCTGGACGACCCCGCAACCCTCATCGCGCCGGGGACAGCGGCTGGAGCGCTCCAGCTGGATGCGGGCACCACCCCTGGTAGGGCGTTTTCTGCGCTTATCCCCGCAGGCGTTGTCAAGGAAGTCCAAGCCCTGGGTGACTCGAACTCGCTTGTGAGTATCACCACCATGGTCGAATGTGGTATCTACGCAGGCGACACGGCAACTACGGGGGCTCTCGGCTCTGTCGCCAACACCCCGTTCCGTGTAGCGTTCTTGTAGGACATACGGATGGGGATTAATGGCTTTAGGACTTATCAAGACAACGGAGCGGGCTGAGCTCGTATGTAAATCGGACCCGGCCATAGGCGAGGAAAGCGACGAATGGGTCGAGGTCGACAAGGCGAAGGGAGCGAGGAAGAAGGGGGCGACAATCGTCACCGTCCGAGCGCTGAACGACCGAGAGGTCATGAGATGCTCGGAGTCCTTTCGCTCCATCAACTTCGACTCAGTGGACGAGGCATCGACGTTGCAGTTGGCGGAAGCCATGGAGCGGATAGTCTCCGTAGCGTTCGTTCAATGCGTAGAGGGCAAAGAGACCTGTCAGGACGTGGACCTCGTCCTTCAGTCTATAAAGATCGGCCCTCTTTTATCTCTAGGCTCCTGGGTCCTGGGCGTCTCCGGTATGGGAACGGACCCTACCTCAGCGAGCGCGTCAGAGTAGCCGCATGGCTAGACGTTCTCGCTGATGCACATGGGCTGAAGTGTGCCGTGGGCGACTCCAGCGGATGTAAGGGTAAGTGCGAGCATCGCGCTGGCTTCTATCTCGGGCGTCCCTGGGAGAGGTGTCCTGTAGCCGAGCTCAACGACGACGGTAGGCTCAAGTACGTCCTGACCCTCGAGCACCATTCCAAGCTCTCTCCCCTGGCGGGCTGGCCGGATGAGTACGCTGCGTGGGTCCCCTCAATTTGGTCTGCGTTGGTCCAGGCTCGTTCTCAACGTCAGACTCATACGTCGAAGGGTTAGAAGATGGCTTACGGTGCAAGTTTTAACGTCATTCTGAGCGCTCAGAATCAGCTGAAGGCTACGCTGAAGCAAGCCAACGGTATGATTCGAGAGTCTACGAATGAGCTGAAGAAGGCATCGGCAGCCCAATCCAAGATGGGCGCCATCGTAGACAGCGTCAAAGATAAGGTCTTCAGCTTCAGGGGAGGTCTTGTCGCGCTGGGTGCCGCAGCCGTGGCTGCTGCCAAGCCCCTATTTGATTTTGCAATGCAGGGGGCAAAGCTCGCTGATCAGCTTGATTTTGTTGGTGACCGCGTCGCCGGCATGCAGGGAATCATGGAGCAAACCCGAAAGGCGACCGGTGGGATGGTCGACGACGCCCAGATTGTCAAGGGCATCGCCTTGATGGACTCGTTCGGGCTCGAAATTGATAAAATGCCGGAGCTGTAAGAGGCAGCGTCGAAGGCGTCTCTC
>Ga0098039_1000894_pt1 | contig 11932 bp, 14 predicted proteins | sample 6_EtaG_FD_75047 | JGI IMG/M metagenome (GOLD analysis project Ga0098039, IMG submission 75047) | Marine viral communities from the Subarctic Pacific Ocean - 6_ETSP_OMZ_AT15160 metaG | ecosystem: Environmental > Aquatic > Marine > Oceanic | place: Pacific Ocean | collected 2015-01-08 | reverse complement strand
TTTCCTGCATGGAGGGGGAGTTGGCGTAGACAGCGAGTTGGGCTATATATCCCCAGGCATCTACTCCTTGAGAGGTGAAGTCTGATTTCTTGTGCGACCTGAAGGAGAATCCTGTTTGAGTTTTGAAATCGCCCAGAATGTATTTAGGCGCGGATTCGTCTACCCATTCATGGGTGGCATCTCCTTCTTTGCTGATTACGAAGTCGCAGGTTCCTCTTTGATTGCAGTCATCAGGGAATCCTGTATCTACCTCGAGCTCCTCGTCTAGACTAATCTCCTTAGGGAGAGCACTCAGGAGGGTAGCGTAGCAGAGTTCGTGCGCGAAGTGCCCCATCACAAAGGTAGCTTTGATAGTGGGGGGCATCGGAGTTCGGTTAGCACCTGTCCTCACAAAGTAGGCTTGAGCTGGGCAGGTTAGTCCAAAACTCGGGCGAATCTTAGGGGTCATGTCTTGCTCTTCGCAGAGTGACCGAAAGAGCTGATCGGAGATTCGACTGGAAGCTACCTTCAGGATGTTCGGGTCCATATTCTGGATGCCGTGCTCCCAGGCTGCTATAAGGAATCGACTCCAATCTGGGTAGGGTCGACCTGGTTTAGGTAAGGGATTTTTAGGTGTGTAGTCTTTCATTTTATTTATTTGTGAACAGGTCTATGCGTTCCCCAATCCACCGCATTACTGGTACGGCCATGCTGTTCCCGCACGCTTTGTAGCGGGGGCCATCGGGGCATTTCTCGGCTGGCTTCCCTCGGTAGGGAATCTTGGTGTAGTCATCAGGGAAGCCTTGGAGCCGCTCGCACTCACGAGGAGTGAGCTTACGTACATGGTAGTTATCCCTAATCAGACTCTCACTGCCACCTGCGAGGGCTCCCCCGCTAGCCTTAAGCGTCCCAGGAACCCCTTCAGTGTAGTGACTAAATCCCGACTCTCTAAAGGCGACGGCGTGGCGGTCGCCACTTGTGAGAGTCGGCGATGGGTCCCCTTCCTTGCCCACGCCTAGCCCATTCGCTTTTCCTCGACCGTCTTTCCCTCCGTGTCTGGTGGCATGGTCGTGGATGGGGAGAGTTCCGCCCCCTGCCGTAGAGCGACTTCCAAGGGTTCCGGTAACTTCTTCCCCCTTTTCTCGGCTCGCCGTAGGATCCCCGCGCAGGCTTTCTGGCTCAAATAATACCGCTGTGGCAGGTCGCCAGTCTCCAAGGTAGCCGACAACAAAGATACGACGGCGTCTTTGGGCGACTCCGAAGAACTGAGCGTCCAAGACTCGCCAGCAAACGCCATACCCGATGTCTCCCATCGCTCCAAGGATGGAACCAAAGTCCCGTCTTTTGTTGCTTGACAGGACGCCGGGGACATTTTCCCAGACGAACCAAAGCGGTCGAACCTTTTTAACAAGTCTGCAAAACTCAAAGGCCAGGTTGCCACGCTCGTCATCCAGTCCGCCTCGGAGACCGGCAAGGGAGAAGGATTGGCAAGGTGTTCCGCCCACAATGAGGTCTGCTTTAGTTTGGTATTCTTTTCCATTTATTTTAGTAATGTCTCCTAGGTTAGGAGTGTTCGGGTAATGGTGATTCAGGACTGCGGAGGGGAACTTATCAAACTCGGCGAAGGCTGTCGGCTCCCATCCGAGCGGCTCCCAGGCTACGGTTGCGGCTTCGATGCCAGAGCAGAGGCTTAGGTAACGCATGGTTGGTGGGGGGACCGAAGTCCCCCCTATTGGGTTATCCAACATTAGTGAATTTGTAGTCTGCGTACTTGACAGAGTCAGCTCCATCAGTCCATTCGTGGGTAATGAAGATGTTCACCTTGATTCCCGAAAGTTCTTCGGGGGTGTGGTCATTCATGGTATCTCCCCAGACAGCGTTCATTAGCTTCCAAAGTGTCGATCTACGAGAGAGAGGCTTTTTGAAGTTAATGCGTTTCACTAACTCTCCGTCGTAATCAGGGCAGGTAAAGGTTGCTTTCAGAACAGCGAGGACTCCGGGCTTTGGGTAGCGGTCGGAAGGAGGGAAGACCTGGAGGTCGACCAGTTCGCAGTTAGGGTAATTTCCTTCTGGTGGGAGAGGAGAGCGGCCAGAAGCCTCTTCCTCGGTGGGTCGGTACTGCAAGATTGCAGATGGATCGAATTCAGTCATTATCAGTTAGTAGTTGGGGTCCTTTCGGACCGGTTTCTTCCTCATTCATTAACTCTGCCAACCAGTTGGTTGAGGACGAGTTACCTTCGAGGTTAAGTGAGAGGTAGAGTTCCTTGACTGCTTGAGCCATGAACACTCTTTCTCTCGGGTTAGCTTCTCCCATGTCGTCGAGAAGCTGGTTAATCCTTATGCGTATTTTTTCGGGTATCGGGATGTCACTCATCTAGTTCTCCCCAGGAGGGACCTGAGGCTCCATCTGCAGGAAAGCATACAGTATCTAGTACCTTAGGGAAAGCTTTTTCTGCTGAAAGTTGCATGATTTCTGAAAGCTCTTTGTGCTTGCCCGCTCCTTTGCAGACGATCTCGTCATGGATTGAAAGGATAGGCTCAAGGCCAGCTTCTTCCGCTCCTATTAGAGCGTGCCTCATTAGTTCAGCAGCCGTCCCTTGGACTAGGACAGATAGCCCAGGCCGAGTGTCCTCATAGCCAGCGAATACCCTGGTTCTTCCGCTAATGGTATTAGATACCTGACTCTTCTCGAAGAAGGCCCAGTGTGTGTCGCACCATTTAGCTAGGCTCGGTAGCCCTCTTTTATAGTTATCGAAGATACCTCGAGCTTCTGTCAGGGGAATCTTTAGTTCTGTCGCTAGTCTCTTAGGTCCTGCTCCGAAGAGGATTCCAAAGTTCACCGTCTTAGCTGCGTGCCTCTCAATGTCGGTCACTTCTTCGGCCTTCTTCTTGAAGACTGCTGCAGCTGTCTCTGCGTGAGGATCTCCTCCACTAGCAAAGGCATCCAATAGGACAGCTTCTTCGGATAGGGCTGCGGCTACTCTTAATTCTACTTGGGAATAGTCGGCTACAGATACTCCTCCTTCGTGTGTCAGGCATTCCCTAATCTGTTTCCCTAAGGTAGAGTTCCTTCCTTTGGGTATCTGCTGTAGGTTAGGGGAGCTGTAGGAGAATCGTCCTGTCGATGTCCTCGTTGAGTTCACATTAGCATAGATGACGCCATCTCTAGCCATGTCAGGCAGGGGCCTCAAGAAGGCCTGGATTAGCTTTATCATCTTCCTCCATTCGAGGAGTTTCCCCGCGAAGGTGTCCCCGTTGTCGGCTAGGAAGGTGAGGACTTCTTTGCTTGTCGATATACTTCCTTTGGGCGTCCTAGGTAGCTTTCTTCCATTCTCCTCTAGCCAAGCTCCAAGCTGCTTAGGTGAGGTCAGCATCCCCCGGTATCCCATGGACCTAAGGGAGTATTCTAGTATGTCGGATTCTTCGGTAGCTCTTTCTCTTACCTTGAGTAGCTTCTTAATATTAAGGTGGACCCCTCTATTCTCCATCTTAGCGATAGTCCTCTCTAGGTCGAAGTCTAAGGTGAGCTGGTCTACTTCTCTTCTTTTCATTTGCTCCTTGAATAGCCTCTGAGTTATGATGCAGTCATCAGCGAGGTAGTGGTAGAGGACTTTCTCTTCCATTCTCAGGATTCCCCCATTCTTTAGCTCGTCTGGGGTAGCTATCTTTTTCCATCCTCTAGCTGCGGCTAGGAAGTCCAGGCTTTTCCTTGATGTTGTCGAGTGGAAGTAGCTCCAGACAGAGGTGTCGTGCATCTGGATATCGGCATCAGTAATATCAAGGGCATGAAGGTCAAATCTAAGGTTGTGCCCCACGATAAGGGCTAGTTCAGATAGCTTTGGCCTGACGATTCGGTCAAATTGGTCCCTGTTCATGACTATCGGGACAGCTTCTGCGTCAGGAACCATGCCTACATAGTAGGCCCTGTCTGGACTGTCTGGTCCTATTACCCTTAATCCAGAGGTCTCTGTATCTAGGATCCAGGCGTAGTCTTTCCAGTAATCTAGGGCTGAGCTTAGTTCGTGGTCTGTTAGCTTAAGGTAGGGTGCGGTATGGTGTTCAGCTATTTTCATCTTCTATCCATTGATCGTAAGCGGCTTGCTCTGCTTCATTAATTGCATCGTAGACATCCAGTTTTCCTGCCATTTGTTGACTGGCCTTAAGAAGCGCTGCGCACCTCACGCGCAGCGACCTTAATTGGGTCAGTGCTTCAACCATGATTGTAGATGAGTTGGCTCCACATTCAGGGCAGCCTCTTTCTACTGATTGAGCTCTTAGCGGGGTGTCACATACTGGGCAGTTCATTAGAAGTATTCTATTCGGCTTTGGATGTTCCAAGGTAAGTTGAGCGTGTTCTTTGGTCGGGTGAGAGCGACATACGAAGTTCGTAGTTCTCTTGGGTCAAAGGATTCCAGCCTGTAGAGTGCTGCCTTTGACCAGGGTAGGAGGTAGACATCATCTGCTTCAGCTCCTTTTGCTGAGTGGATGGTGCTGAGGACCAGTTCTTTGTCGGGGTTTCCTTGCCCGGGAACTACGCCTCTGTTTTCTAGGTCCCAATTCTCTAGCCAGTTTGCGACATGAGCTCTTGAGTAGCCTAGGACTAGCCCCTTATTTGGAGCTCCTTCGTCTGGCTCCCATGTGTTGACCTCAGTCTCTCCTGAGGCGAAGGATTCAGCAGGTCTATCGAAGAAGGGCTTCAGGACTTTGGAGGCTAGGGAGGCCACTGGATTTCCCACTCGGAATCCTCCAACCATTCGATATCTTTTGCCTGCTTTGGCCCATGCTGGGGCTAGGGAGTTATCTTCTATGCCCTTCGCGTAGCTGAAGATAGCTTGGCCTGGGTCCATGTAGGCTATTGCCTGACCTCCTTTGGCTAGTAGTGCTAGTGTTGCGCGTAACTCTAGAGAAGACATATCTTGAGCTTCATCGATTAGGATTAGGTCGAATAGATCTTCCTCTTGAGCTGGCGCTCCCATCTCTAGCCATTTAGCTAGGGCCAGGGGATACTTAATCGCTCCCTTGGTAGGGAGTGAACTTAGGTCTATAGGGATTTCGCCTGCTTCCCATGCATGTAGCATTCGGGCAGCCTCCATTGTCTGTGAGGGAGGCATAAGACTAGGGGCTGTCTCTCTATATTGAGTTAGGGCAGTGTCCCAAGAGTCTTTAATCTTTCTCTTTAGCCAGGGGCCTGAGCTCTTCGGCCCTCGTCCTTGCTTAGTGTTAGTGAATGTCTTGATTGGGTTCCAGCTTAACTTGTAGATTGTCCCTGCAGCTATTGATAGCCCATCTAATCTATCCTTTACTACATCTGCTGCTGCGTTTGTGTAGGTGATGACGGCTACACTCCCCTTTGATTCTCTTGCGGTAGCTAGGATTGCCGTAGTTTTCCCTGTTCCTGGCGGCCCGTCTATTGCTGTCAGGTTCTTGTATTGACCTGGGGCTTCGTCAAGAAGCTGAAGGCGTTCTGTTTCCATCTATTCGTGATTGAATTCGTTTCTCGTATGCGAGTCGTAGGTTATTTCTGGTCCCATCGTCGAGTTGGTCTAGTCCTATTGTCCATCCCGATGCTCTGCCTATTAGGTTTTTCTTTAGGAGAAACTTTTTAGCTAATTTTCTTGCTTGAGCTATATCTCCTAGCTGTCTAAGTAATCTTTCATATGCCCTTTCTGGTAATACAAAGGCCACATCGTCGCCGTCTGGCGGGTGGACGAAGAAGGGCATTGAGGTGTCGAAGGTCCTCTTCTCTGACCATCTCTCGATTAGGCGTAGATCAGAGGCGGAGCTTCTGGCCCAGGAATTCAGCTTTTCTAGGAAGATGTCTTCTGGTGGTAGTCCCAGTGGTTCTATTGTCGACCTTCTTTTTAGGATAAATTCAAGGACTCTCTTCCATCCTGGCTGGACGAAGAGCGGGGAAGTCACTACTACATCAGGGTTTACCTTGGCTGCTTGAGCTAGGTAGGGCAGTATCTCTTCGATGTTGAAGGTGTCTAGTTGAATACTAATTTCAGCTTCGTCGGGTCTCTTTTCAGATCCCCCTACTCCAATAATGAATCCTACTGTCTTTGCTGTGGAGTCTATGAGCTTCTTCATCCAGAGTCTCCCCCCGAATACTGTCTCGGATTCTACTTCGACATCTGTAGCGGTAGGGTTCTTCTCTCTTTTATTGAATTTGTTAGCGTTAGTCCTTCCTGTCCTGAACCCTGAGTTGATGGCTTTGAGGAACTCCTTCTGATCAAATCCCTTCCCTAGTTTGGGGCCTAGGATTGACCATGTGGCATCGAGGATACTGAGGCTTAGCTTTGATGATGGGACGATTCTTCCCATAATCTGCCCGATGCGTGATATTTGTAGGTTCCTCTCTCCTTCTTCTAGTTGAGTGACTTCTAGGACAGCTAGGAGGTGAGCTATTTCCGTGGGGATTCCCTCAGAGTTCACTTCCTCTTGGGTTGATTGACTTGGTCTTGAGGATAGTCTAGCTAGTAGGGATGAGGGAGGCTCAGGTAGGCTATCAATGTTAATGTCTAGGGCTATCGTGTAGCGCTTGACTTTGCTCTCCTTATTAAGTGCGATTGACCCAGGGAGCATGATGAAGGTCTTAGGTCTATTACTGGCTCTGATCTCTCCCGATAGTCCTGAGCCTAGGTCGAATTTGTCTGGTAACTTGGTTCCTTCAGGTAGCTTGAACCATAGATGGAAGCCTCCTGAGATTGATTGCGAGACTCCCATTCCTTCTGGTATAGGTAGCCCAGCTGAGATGCGCTCCCATAATACTTCATAGGTGTAGTTCTCATTAGGGTCTAAATCAAAATCAAGGATTAGAAGGGAGATTTCATCTGTTGGGTTTGGGCAGAGACATGAGCCGGTCGCTGGGGTAGTGGTCAGCGTTGTAGCTAGTGTCTCAGGGTTACTGTTTTCTAGGTGCCATGACCATGGTCTGCCCAATACTTGACGGGCTCCCTTCTGTCTATTGTAGCAGGGAAATATCCAGTAGCCTCTCTCCGCTAGGTATTCGGCGAAGGCTAGATCTGGGATGAATTTGCTCATGGCTGCTTTAGTTTGATTAGAGGTTTTCTGGGGCGGCTACAGTCGGCGAGGTAAATAGTGCAGCCCGACGATTTTAGTAGGTTAGCCATGGCTTGGAAATGTTCTTGTGCTTCTTTCTTTGAATTGGTCCCCTTGATTTTCCGTATTTCTCCTACTTCCTTGATTAGGACGGCCCATCTTGGCCAGCATTCGGGATCAGCCATTTCGTTGACTAGGATTTTCTTGATTTCCTTGGTGGCGAGGTCTGCTTCATAGGTTACTTTGTCTTTCTTAGGCATTTTTAATGGAAGAGGCGGAGTAGAGTTAGTGTGATGGCTATGCCTAGGAGTGGACAGAGGATTATTACAATGCCTAGGCTAGCGATGATTAGGGAGAAGTGGTACCAGCTTACTCCTCCCTTATTGAGATTAGCCATTATTTCTGCGCTTCTTTAGTCGGCGCTCTCTGACGGCTGTGATGAAGGGGTTGGTGCTCTTCATTGGGCGCTTCCCTGTAGGTAGAGCTAGCTTTAGTTCAATTAGCTCGTTCCAGGTAGTCACTTTGTTCTTGATGAGGTTCCAGGCTGTGACATAGTGTGATGGGCAGAGCCCCCTAGTTCTTGGCTGTCGGGAGCAGGTCGGGGTCAAACAGGTTTTTCGGAGTTTCTTTCTTGGCTTTGTGGGCATGGGTTTCTCTGGTTTCTAGGAAGTTGGTTAGTTCTAGCAGATTAGCTTGTTCGCAGGCTTCTCTGAGGGCTGTGTGGAATCCCCCCATGGATGTGGAGGGTAGTCTGTCATAGGCATTAGCCCATGTCTGGAGCATTAGGAGCATTTGAAGGAGGTCATTCATTGGTAGCGGGGCAGTTTTAAGACATGCCCCTAGGTCTAATCCTTGAAGATTCCAAGTAGAACTGCTGTTAAGCCAGCCCAAAACCAGGCCAGCATTTTCTTAGTTTCTTGAAGTTCACTACGGCTTTTTCCCATTTGTAAGATTCGGTATTTTAGTCTAAGGTAAGTTGTTAAAAGGTAAGGACTTATACCCGAATCGCAGATTTCGTCTTCTCTCAGATTTCCATTAGGGTTACTCTCCTGTTACTCCAGCGGAGTCGAAAAATGTGCATTCAGTCACAACTGGTTGTGCCACCTCGCTTTCGGTAGATTTGAAATACCGAATTTCACTACTAGGGTGAGTGATTAGGGTTGGATTTTCTCCGAAGAATCCTAGTTGGAAGGCCAGGTTTCTCGGGATGTATTCGTCAGCTGTCGCCCATTCGTCTAGCTCGTAGAGCAGTCGGCTGAATCCTAGTCCTGCTATGGTCATCGTATGTCCCATTGAGCCCTTTGAGCCGCAGGTCATTTCCTCTGCTATGTCGGGCAGTAGCTCGGATGTGAATTGGGTGGTGCCGATTGCGATTTCTCCTCCATGCTCTCCTGCTCTCATGTCGAGGCAGCAGATTCTGGGGTTAATCATGTTCATGGCTAGTCGTCTGCTTTCGATGTTGTCGGTCGCCGTAATTAGGACATCGCAGTCGATGAAGGGATGGGCATGGGCATGGAAGTCTTCGACTCTCTTTTGGAGCTGCTCGCTGCTAGCTTTCATCCCGCTTGATTTGGGCCAGATGTTATTGAAGCGATTTCTCTGCGTCCAAGTGTCGTTGTCTATGATTGCGATGTCGGCATCATTCCCGAATGCTCTCTTCAGGCAGCCAGCTAAGGCGCTTCCGAGGGAGCCTCCTCCTATGATGAGGTATTTTAGGTCGGGTCTGATGTTCTTGATGAAGTCCCAATCGGGTCGGTCTCTATTAGTAGCCATCTGTGTAATCTCCAAGGGTGGTCTGGTAAATGTCGTTAGCGATGGCAGCTCGCTCTATCTTGGCCATGTCGATGATTTCCTTCACTCGCGTTTCCTTATCTGAGCGGGTAGTTCCTTCGCCTACATAGCTTGCGATGTCTTGCTCTAAGTCCCACTTGTCTGTTTCCGTTGTGTAGCCATAGCCGTAGCTTGTGCCATAGGATGTGGCGGTCGTCGTCTTTTTGGCGGCGTAGGTGATCTTGGGCTTAGCCATTTGCTTGAGGGCTTCGGCTACCTTTTCGCCTGGCTCTTCGGCGTCGGATTCGAGGATGTCGACATCGGGGAAGTCGAAGTTGCGGAAGTGGACTACTTGGTAGGGGCTGTCAGCTTTGGCGTTATGGCAGCTTCCGAAGAAGAAGGGGATTCCTTCGTCGGTGAAGATTTCCCATGTATCCCAATCTGTCCCTGAGTAGAAGGTAGACATACTTCCGTGGGAGTGACCCCACCAGATAATCTTCTCGTCGGTAGCGTGGTCCAGCTCTCCTGTAACTTCTGCTACGGATAGCTCGTCCATGTCAGTGCTAGACCCTGTATTCGTCTGCTTTGGCCAGAAGATTCTAGAGATGACGGCTTCTCCTATCTCTTCGTCGAAGTGTCCGGCTCCTAGCCATGAGCATTCGCCTAATCCTTTGCTTTGGGCAGCTTTGGTGACAGCGTCAATTTCGGTGAGGATGCTAGTCGGGACGATTACGGCGAGTGATTCAGGTCCCGTCGTTCGTAAGGGCGCGATGGCAGCTGAAGATGTCGTGGAGTTTGAAGTTGCAGTTGTTTGTGTAGTCGTAGCCATGGGCATTTGCTAGGGATTGGAGTCGTTCTTTGATGGAATCGTCTGAAGGGTGTGAGTGGGAATGTTTCCATGTATCTCTTAGGGATATTCCCTTTGGGATTAGGAGAGATGACCAGTAACTGTAGGTCTCGTTGTCCCGTATCTCTGTCTCTATGTGTCCCTGTGGTAGGCCGTCTAGAGTTCGGGCTATCTTCCATACCAGGTTATTTGGGATCCAATTTTGCCTAGCTCCAAGTGCGGCTAGATGCGGTTGGTGAGGCATGGACATGTAAGGTGGCTGAATTGGGTTGGTGATTCCGGTCATCAGGAGTTTCAGGAGCTTTATGGCGGGGTTTGTATCGGGGTTCGATATTTGTCTTGCTGCTGAGGATAGTAAGGGGATGCTGATTGGACGGGTTGCTGTTAGGTTCTGGTGGAGCCAGGACTCTAGTAGCTTTGCTCGTCTATCGTTATATCCATCAGGGGGGGAGTTGATAAATTCTTCGTATTCCTCTCCCATCTTGTTGATTGGGCTAGGGAAGTGGCGGTTGAAAGAGAGAACTCGCAGGGATACTCGAGAGGAGCTTTCTACTTCTCTTCGTCTTTGAGAGTAGGAGTGAGCTGCTTGGAGTATGTCTGTGTTGGTTACGAATAGAAGTAGTAGGTCCCATAGCCAGCCTCCCGTGTCGGGGTTGAAGGATACTGGGGCTAGTCTTGAGCCATGTGGTGCGATATCAATCCTGCAGATTTCTGTCCCTCCCCATACTGAGGGTCCTGTCATTGGGGATAGGAAGTTGACTCTCTTTTCTAGTATGTCCAGGGTTTGGTATATCTCTAGCTCTTTACTAGGTGTTGGGTTTCCTCCGTAGCATATCTGACCTACTGAGTTGGTGTTAGGATGCCCAAAGCAGAGAGGGACACCTCTTCCTTCGGTGAAGAAGACATCAGCTCTTCCCCATGTTCTGATTCTTAAGAACCCCCCGCGTCCCTTTGTGTTGTTGATTGCCTTTTTGAATTTTCCATAATGCTTGGTGGTCATTAGAGGGCGGAGTTTTTCCAGCATTCGTAGGGAGCTGTGGGTATCTATGTAGTTATCTCTAGGCCACCAGAGTTTGTAGTGGAGATAGGTCTCCTCTTTTTCCTCTTCATTGAGGACGACGATAGGTCTAATATCAGCCCCGTTTGTCCTTAGGTCTACTCTATTTATGTTAGACTTGATGGTGTTATTGGGGTGTCTTAGTTCCTGGTAGATATGGTCGTCGCCTTCTAGCCCATCTATTAAGGGGAAGTATTCATCCCATTCTCTTGTCGGAGATACCCTGGCTACGGTAGTTACGGAGCCAGTACCTAGGCAATAGGGTAGTTGGTCGCGGAATTGATTGTAGTCTTCAGCGCTTAGGCAGTCAGGTCCATCGTTTCGTATGGTGTCTAGGACAGACTTGGGAATGAAGGTCAGTCCTTTCCTGATAGTCTCAGGTTTAATGTGGACTGGTGTCTGGCTCATCGGTGGCTGTTGTCGTGGTCGCATGGTGTGGGTGGGGAGATTATTAAGCTAGCAATGGAAGTGAGTTCCCAATAAAGGGGTGCCCCATTTCTGAGGCTACTAGCTATCTAGGCTCTCCCCGAGCCTTGCTTATTCAGCGGGGTCAGGCGACTTAGCAGCCACCTTTGAAACCGTGCGATACGGTAATCGTCTGTCCTGGTTGGACTGTCTCACCCGGTTGGATGGGAGCTGGTCCATTAGGAGTGTTCGCGAAGAAGGAAGCGTCCGATCGGTTATAGGAACCTCCGAGCATGCTAGTAATTTGATTTAGCGTTGGCGGGTTGTTCGGGTCGAAATGCTGGACGGCTTGCCCTTGAGTTGGTGACACAATGGTCACTGAAGACTGGTCGTTGTTCATGATTTACGGTTTTAAGGGTGGGTGGTAGGTTCCCCTTTTCGGAATGGGTGGTAGAGCGCGATGCTATGTGACCGGGATTCCGAAAAGAGGCGGTTGAGTGGGACGCAAGAGGGATAAATGAAGGGGTTGCCATCGGAAGTGTCTTAGAGCTAGCTGAGAATCCCAAAGGATTCGGAGATGTCGTCACTACTACTTGGTCGTGCTTTCTTATCGAGTCTCAATTGCCCGTCGTCGCCCCGCACGACGGCCTTCTTAGTCTGTGTAATCTTCTCTATCGGCACTGCTTTATAGGTATATCTGTCCCTGCCCCTGCCCCCCGCCGCAGGCGGCAGAGATTCCAGCGAAGCGGATGAATCTCTGGGGTAGGGTCTGCGCTAGCAGATTGTCTCGAGGTGTAGACATAAAAAAGGGT
>Ga0098039_1000890_pt1 | contig 11981 bp, 10 predicted proteins | sample 6_EtaG_FD_75047 | JGI IMG/M metagenome (GOLD analysis project Ga0098039, IMG submission 75047) | Marine viral communities from the Subarctic Pacific Ocean - 6_ETSP_OMZ_AT15160 metaG | ecosystem: Environmental > Aquatic > Marine > Oceanic | place: Pacific Ocean | collected 2015-01-08 | reverse complement strand
GGTTAACCCCCGGCACCATTGCCGCCTTGTCGATCTCCGTATTGGTCACGGCGGTAACATGGCCTTGGTTATCGACCTCAAACACTGGCACTTCCGTTGCGCTCCCATACTCCCCGGCTGTTACGCCGCTGGCCTCATGATTAAAGTTGATCTCGCCTAAGTCAGTGCAATCAATCGCGATTTGTGGCCCCAACCCACCGTCACCGATGAACTTCATCTTGTAGTCATAATCAACGCCGCTCCCCGTCTCGATGTTGGGCGGGTTAGATATACGCCACTCGTTATTATTATTATCCTCCACCGTGAAATATGGCATCCCCTTGGTGTGAAATTCTAGCGTGTCTGCCGTGGTGTCTAACTCAATAGAAAGCGCATCGACTTGGGTGGGCAGCGTAGCCCCCGGCAGTACGGTCTTGAATGAAAGTTCATTATCAGTTGTGTCAATTGTAACCGTATTGGAATCATCTTCTGAGGTCACATCGAAAGACGCCATGCCCGTCTCGGCCGAGGTGGCCGAGATCGTCACCGTGGAATTTGCACCGCCATCAACAATTGAAACTCCAGTGCCAGCCGTTAGGACACGCTCCTGGGATAAATCTCCATCCAGCCCCAGCGTGACATACTTGGCATCAGTAGGCGCACCACCGCCACCACCACTGGATTCGATCTTGATGGTGCCGGCCGAGTCGGCGCCGGTCAGGGTCACATTATCACCGGCAACAAGTCCCACGGTGTTGGTCGTTGAGTGGTTGTCGATGTTAACGGTTGCATCACCCGCCGCCGTGCCGCCATCTGCCGTGATCGCAATTTTTTGCGCCAGTGTGTCATCGATTGCCAGGGTAATGGTATCGGTGGCGCTGGCAACCGAGTCCAGACCGTTGCCGCCCAAGATCAATAAGGTATTGCCGTCCGCAATTGTCTGAGCGGGTCCACTATCGCCATCAACCAAGAACGATGTAAACCCGCCACTGTTGACCACCCAACTCAGAGTACCTGCGCCGTCCGTCTTGAGTACATATCCGTCCGTGCCATCATTAGGCCAAAGGTATTCCGAATTATCCGGTGAGCCATTAGCCTTATGGCCGATGTAACCACTACCGCTGACGCCAGCCATACCCGTCCCTAATTTTAGCAACCCTTGATTGCCGCTCAGTGATTGAATCAATACGCCGTCATTTCCGCGATGGGCTAAATATAAATCTGAAAGGTCGCAATAAATCTTTTTACGGTTTGTATCTAAATCATTATTGAGCAAAGGAAATTTATCCCACCGCAAATCTGACTGCACCCAAATGTCAAACGTATTTTTGTCCGCTGTAAAAACTAGCTGAAACCGATTGGTTGATGGGCTACCCGTAACAAGACGGCCCGTTGTATTGTATAACCAGTTTTCAATAAATTTCTTGACCTTGATAGCCTCCTCGGCATTGAGCAAGCTGGGGCAAGTTCCTTTTTTGAATGAGGGTAGCAAAGGGAATGCAGACACCACCGACAAATCTTCAACTGAACCCGTCAAGGTTGCCGATGAGGTATTTGTAGACGATCCGTCTGGTAAAATATGTGTTCCTAGGCTCATTGCGGGTGGCACCAATGCTGTTGACGTACCCAGATATTCCCGGCGTATCTATTCAACGTGGACTGCGATGCGTACATCCAATTTTCTGCCGCAACGTTTGCGATATAAGTTGCATAGGTTGGGGTGGTGGTTGTGTCCACATAATCCAACACGCAATTATCCGCATCTACTACGCGAAACATTTGCCCCGCTACATCTAAATCAGCCATTGGGTCTGTTGTTTGCTTGTACACTAGCGTGGTCAAAAAGGATACATTCAACGCCTGCGGGCAACGATAAGCGGATTCATACGGGTCATTGTAATAGCCGGGGAAGGTGAAGACGGATTGAGTATATTCCCACCATAAATCTGGCGTGGTTGCATAGCGCCTCGTCCATGTAACAAGGCCACCAGCGGCAGCGGGGGTGGATTCATTCACCAAAAATGCGAGCGTGTTAACCGTAGCCCCATCAGAATGCGAACCCACTACAACGCAACCCGTAAAGGTGGTGGCCGTTCTGCCCGTGTAATCAATTTCTTCGGCACCAATTTTGATTCCACCATAAGGAGGAAAGCCGTCCGTTGAATCCACGGTAATGGTGGTGGTGCTTGAATTGATGGAACCGTCCAACGCGGTAGTTGCCATGAAAGTGTCAAGAGCCAGTTTCCGAAAATAGGTTTCCCCTTGCACATACTCAACATCATAATAAACCGCGCTCAAGGTTTGCTGAATTGGATGCGTTATTTTCGGCTCGGCTGATGTGCGTGTCGCCGTGGCCCAAGCGGTAGTTGGTGCGTCATAGGTTATTGCCATGCTGTCTCCTTATTGGTTACTGATGCACCCATCAAGTCTTTTTCTAATCGCCGCAATGTTGTTATCTATTTTTTTGGTATGCCCCAGTAGGTCCATCATATTCGTGGCCGTTACCGAACTGGAATGGGAAATTTCTGTCAGACGCAAGCAAGCGCAGTCATCTTCTGGTGCTATCTTTTTACCCCTCATAATTGAATTCAACTGAATAGCCAAATCGATTAACAAGATTTGTGAAGCAATTAAGGCTTCAAGATGAAAATTGCTTTCCTCAACTTGCCAAACCTGGTTGCCAGCTACTACGGCCAAAACCTTGAAAATATGATCGAGTTGCAAATTGGGCTCAAGAATTACCCGAATTGGTGCGGTGCCTTCAGTGATGAAAACCGGGATTGGTTGGGCTACCGTATCAACATGAACGTGGATCGGCTCAAGGACGCCAACAACCTTAACAAGAATTGGCGCGGCTCCTTCCTCAATGAAAACGGGCAGAGGCAAATTTTGCTCCAATACTTTTATGGGCGCAGTCCCTTCCACAATAAAAACCTTGAGCGCACCATCCTTGGTCTGTGTCTGCTCAACCTCCAGCGGCTTTTCTGACCGTATCTTTATGCCGTTTGGCTCATCGCAAATCGTTGTGCAATCATCACTTAATTCCTTTTCCTCGTCCTTATCTTTCTCGCCCTTTTTATCATCTCCCCCACCAACATTCTCAGAAATTTCCTTGCAACAGTCTTGACCGATACCGCCACCGCCACCGCCGATGCCACCGCCACCGCCGCCGATGCCACCGCCGCCCCAGCCACCGCCAGCGGGATCGCCGCCGGGACCACCAACAGGCTTTAACCCTCCAAAGCCGGGAGGTTTTTCAAATTTATGCCGTGGCTCCTTTTTTTCTTTTGTGGATCCTCCTCCAGTTTTTTTCTTTGCTTCTTTTTTTCTTTTATCCTCCTCCTCCGCTCTATTGCGTTTTTTCCGCCCTTCATCTATGGCCTTCCTTTTCTCCTCCTCAATTTCCTTTTGCCGTTTTTTAGCCTTTTCCTTTTCCTCCTCCTCCTCTTTTTCCTTTTGTTTTTTGTCTCTGAACTCCTTGCGCTTCTTTTCGTTTTCTTTTTCGCGCTTTCTCTCCTCCTCTTTTCTCTCCTCCTCTTTTACTCGCTCGGACACCTCATCTGTTTTTTCGTCAATATCATCAAGCCAACCCATGACAGTATCGTACCACTCCTTGAGCGTGCCGAATACAAACATGACTTTATCGTAAACCCAATCCAATGCCGAACGGACTACATCTAATGCCCTCTCAACCAGATTCGTGAGCCACGGGAAATGAGTCTCAAACCAATCCCAAATCGACCCCAGCACATCCATGAAGTCATCATAAAATTCCGTGATGAAATTCCAAATCCGGTCAATAGTCCTTTGCGCCCAATCGGGCAGCATATCATACATCCCTTGGCCTACCCCGTCGCCTTTGTCAAAAATCCACGATACTAAATCACCAATTGTATCAAAAATCCACGATACTAAATCACTGATCGCAGTAACGATTTTTGAAATTGTGCCTACGGCGATTGCAAGAACACCCTTGCCTGTATTCTTGGCAATGCTGCCAATATCATCACCGTCCTGGCGGATGAAAGCCACCATGCCGCCCAAGCCTGAAAATATTTCGTGCAAAAATTCACTTTTAAACCAATCAAGAACCCCAGTGAGTACATCGCCGACATAGCTAATGGCATCCCGAATGAATTTGGTGGCCTCAATAACGCCGTCCGCAAATTCTTGTGCCGCCTCATCCGACAAACCGAATTGCTTTGCCAATGCCTTGAGGCCGCTTTTTGTTCCCGCTAAAATATCTGCCAAAGACGACAGAAGGTTGATGACAAATTCCAGTACCGCCATGGCCAGTTTCAATGGCAGGGATAAAAGTTTCCCGATTCCTAACTTGCTCAATGCCGCACGCACCTTCAGAATCGCAGCCACAAATCGGATAACCAGCTTGACTGCATTGAATATAGCCATCACCCAAGTTTTCATTTCATCCTTGGCCTCATCGGACCCAAACGCTTCCTTGATTGCCTCGCCCAAGGCTTCAACCTCCTCCTCAAATTCCTCCCACGGCAACTCTTCAAGCATCGTTAGCAATGCGTCAATGATCGGCCCGACGGCCTCAAGAATAGGCCCCATCATTTCGCCAAACATTATCATGAACTTTTCCCAGCGGGCTTGCATCTGCTTGACTTCAAATTCCCATGTGCCGCGCATCTCCTCAGTAGCGGCGAGCAAATCGCTATTGGCGTTGGCTTGATCCTTGGTGGCTTTCGTTAGATTAGCAAAATCATCCGTTGCCAAAGCCATCACACCCGCACCCGCCTCAACGGAACCAAACATTTCAAAGAAGGATTTTCCGGTTTTGATACCGTGGTCCTCCATCATCTTCAGACCCTCCTTTAAAGTCATCCCCTTTTCCATCGCCTCAATGAATGACATTCCCGCAAACTTGGACCCCTTCGCTGCCTCCTCAAATGCCATTGCCGCCTGGGATCCCGGCTTGGCTAACTCAGATAGTGCGGCCTTCAGTTGGGTTGAAGCCTTTGCGGTATTGCCCGTTATATTTGTAAGCGCAGCCATAGCCGCCGCCGTTTCCTCAAACGACACCCCAGCCGCAGAGGCAATAGGCAAGACATCACCCATAGAGGCAGACAATTCCGAAACCGTTGTGGTACCATTCTTGACCGTAGAAAATAAAATTGCCGCTTGATGTTCCGTAGTGCCAGCGGCATCACCGTAAGCGTTTGTAACCTTCGTCAATAGGCCAACGGATTCGGTTAAGGTTGCACAACCAGCAATAGATAATTTTGCGGCCCCTTCCAGAAACTCCATTACATTCCCCTCGGGAATTCCCGCAGACAACGCTTGGTAAAGTGCGGGGATTGTGTCCTCAGTCATGAAGCCATACTCTGCGCCGACTTCCAGAATATCGGCTTTCATCTTATCCTTGGCCTCTGCGGATTTGCCTGGGAGCAAGGTGAATACCTCTGCCATCCCTTTTTCAAACTGCATAAAGGCTTTGGTTGCATCAACCGCAAAATCAACAAACGCCTTTGCTGCCTTTAAAATTGCATCCGCTGCCATCATCCCGGCCTTGGCAGCAATACCGCCCAGCTTACCGAACTTGCCGCCAGTAGACTTTAATTTGCCATCCGCATCCTTTGAGTCGATACCTAGTAATGCCTTAATTGAAAAATCACCCACGACGTAATCCTACCTCCTTCCGTGACTCCTTTAGAAAATCCATGCGCACGGCATCAGCGTTCCTATTGAAAGATACTTCCCCATTTTTTTTGCCAGCCATCATGGATAGGCGTTTCGCCATAGCTCTGCCCATGATATTTAATTGGAGCAACGGCAAATCAAGAATTTCTGTCATGGTCCATCCGTACTGTGTAGCAAAGCCATCAATTGACTGCGCTACCCATAACGGATTGACGGTATCTTGTTTCTCCTCGTTGCCCATTGCCCCAAGCAACTCCATCCCCTCTTTCATCAATGCCTCAATCAATACGGCATACTTTTTCCAATCCAAAAGCCAATGCCGCACAAAGAATAATTTTGCGCGCCATCGTGATGTGGAAAAATCTGGAGACATAATCCATAGCAATTCAAGAACCGCTCTCCTTCCCGCAGACTTTTTATTACGACTCGCCAATGGGCTATCTAGCGCCTCCAGAAAAAGGAGCCGCCGTAAAGTCAGTGGCGCAATCCAAAAGCTACCCAGCCTGACGGGCTGAATTATAAAGACAAGGGTTTGCTCCTCGTGGTCCCGCTTCTTGGCCTCGGCAAACTTCGGTTGATACGCCGCCCATAATTCGGCTGGCGTCATGGCGAATCAACTTCCTAATTTACTTGCTCGTAGAAAGAAATACTGCATTTTGCATAGTCGCCTTGAGATTGAGCGTCTCCCACTTCTGTGAGTATCCAGTTTGCGTTATTACGCCCGTTGGTAGCGGACGTGACCATAGATTGACCGATGCTCGGGTTGGGTGCCGTGGCGGCTGAATCAGTTGCGTATTGCAACGTGGCCGATCCCTCGACGCGGCTAGGTACGATTGTGGACCCAAGCGGCTCACCGTTGCTGTCATTTATATCTACACGGTTTGAACCGCGAGTAAATGTTGCGCCCTCTAGCACATAGGTAATTGAGTTGATGGTCACTGGGGAATCTTGGATCCCGAATGATTGCGTTCCGTCTGATGTGATTGCCATGTTTGTTTCCTTGTTTTAGTGTTTAAAAACAGTCGGCCATTTCGGCGCGTATCTAATTGAATTTAACGCACTGTTTAAATGGGTCAAGGATTAACTGGGCCACGCATCATCACGGAGCGCGAACCTTATATCCCAAACCAATTCCGTTATCTGAAAATCTTCGCTGGCTGAATAGGTGGATGAACTTGGGGCAAGCCATTTTAAATCATAATAAGGAAGCGTTGAACTGTCCCAATTCGTTGCAGAATAAAGGAGCATCTTGCGGCACTGGGCGCGGTAGCCCGCATGAGTCCCAGCTTGGCCCACCGCGTTATCAGTCACCACGCGCACGGTAAACTCACCCTCATAGTCTGTGAAATCTTTTGTGGTGGGCGCGGCACCACCTTCGCGCAGGGAAGTAAATTCCACCGCCCCCGGCTCCATCTGCACCTCCAGCCTGGGCGTGGTCAATTCGCTTTCGGACAAGGTTCCGAATACGTCAATTGAAGTTTCATCGCCAAGGAACGTAATCGCGGCTGACTCAAAATGAGCCTCGAAATTTAATAAATCCTCTATGCTACTCGCGGCCATATCACTTGGCGTATCGAGCTACGCAATCAAGGGTTAGACCCACGCTTGCGGGGTCAATGAAAACGGAATGCACCTTGAATGTATTGGTGCCATCAGACAATACCCAGCCCTTTAGCGGGTAAGTGGATACCCCGTTTATATTGAGATAGAAACGTGTATCCAGTTTTGTTTCACGCCCGTTTTCCTCAACCACAAAAGCATCCTGCAAGGAACGGTGAGAAGCTGAAAAGGTTGTGTCAGCCTGGGCGGCGGGGGTAACTACCGTGAGAGTAACGGTGAAATCCTCCAGCGCAAAATCTAGGTCCGCAGATAGTTGGGCTGTTGTTGCGCTTGCCATTTTAAAAAACCTCCCCTAGCGGCGCAGGTCAAGCGGCCCGCACCGGCTAGGGAAGTTCCCCCCGTCGGCACAGCCTACGCGCCAGAAATAATCTCGCCAGCGTTTGCGTTTATGATTACCTCATCACAAGAATTCCGCACCCTTATGACATTGGCCGGTGGTTGCTCTGTCCGGTAAGTCTCGGAAACAAAGTCGCCGCCTCTGTCGGTATAACAAAGGGTGCGCCCGATGCCGCCGTTGGTTAGCGGGCCATCAGCAATGGACGCAACATAAAAACTGCTCGTTGGCCATATCGCGGAGCGGCTTGCGGTCTGCCCCTTCATTGCAGCATTGTAACGGCTGTTGCAGATGATAATTCCATCAACTCCAACCACGCGGGCAACTTGATCCTGTGACCAGAAGAATGAACCGCTGCCGTTGATGAGGTTACGCATATCATCGGTTTGGGTCATCTCCTGGTAAAGAGATGCCTCCATGATTAGCTGAATATTCTTGGTGATGCCGTCGGCGTTTAGCCGCAGCACAGCCGCCCCGATATCCGCAATGGGCGTGGCGCTGGCAACTACAGACATGGCCGCGGTTGCTGCGGTGGAATTGAATCCCGATCCTGACAAGGCACTAGCCACACGAATTTCATGCCCGACCATTAGATCATCGGCCAATTGATTCGCGGCAACGGACACGATATCCAAAAGGGCATCCGTCTCGGCCTCTGCCGTATTGATGTCATCTAAAGAATTCTCCACACCGTACTCTAGGCAATCAAAGGTTGCTGCGGTGTACTCGCCAGACACTTGGGCAAAGTTTGAACCCGCGGCCCTTGGCTTGGATGCGTCGTTGTCATATTGCGCTGACTCAATTTTTACATATTTGCCTTTGCGAATATTGACAGGTTGGAACGGTAAGATTTGTGGCCCAGCATACACTTGCCGGTCTACCGCGTTGACCACCTCTGAAATCACTGGCTGAAACGAGGCGGCGGATGATGCGAACATACTCATAATTTATTGTCCTTGGTTTGTGTTTGAAGGTTAGGCTATTAACGCCATGTTTTGCGGGTAAACCTCGATAACATCGCCGTCAGTACTGGAAGCTTGCAAAGCTAGGCCAATCTTGGTGTTAGATGTGTCTTGCCCAACCTTGCCGTCACCGTCCAGATAGACCGTATCAGCGACAGCGATCGTGTCTCCTCCAGCGAGAATTTCACAGGTTCCGCCAGCGTTGAAAAGCTGAACATTACCGTAACCGCTCGCCGCGATGTCCTCGGTAGTTACTCCGATACATTGCTCTGTTGCGTTATCTCCACTCACAGCAATCAATCCATTAGAGTCCAATGACACTGCTGAATAGGCTGCGATGGCTACTGCGGTAGCTTGAAAAGTCCGCCCGCTCGATTGATATGTTGTTGAACCCATTTTTTATTTCTCCCGTGGTTTAGTTGTTAAAATATTCTGGATGTTTTTTCCCGACTTCCAGAATGGCGCAAGAGCGGGTCATGCCTTCGTGCATTGAAAGCACTTCCTGCACAGCCTGTTCCTTCAGAATCTTGGAATCTATTTCGGCAACCTCCTCCGCGGCGGCATCCTCTGGCAAGGCTTCCTCCCCAGCTACCAATTCACGCAAGGTGGCAACTTCATTTTTGAGCGCGTCTATGGAATCGCCCATGCCCAAAATTAACTTGTCCCGCTCATTCAATCGGGCTTCAAGGGCGGCAACAATTTCATCCTCATCATTCAATTCGATGTCCATGCTGTTCAGCAATTCGTCATCAGCCTCGGCCAACGCCTCAACCTCCTCCACTTCCTCAATCACCTCAACAGGAATGGAAAGTTTTTTCTTTTTCTTTTTCTTTGGGGCTGGCTTGCCTTTGCCCTTGGGCAACGCATCAAGCTCGCCCGCTTCTCTTTTCTCTGCCTCCAGTTTATCACTGGCCGCGGTAGTCAATTCAATATCCATAGTTTGTTTTTCTCCATTGTTGGTAGTTGAAAAAAGACTGCTATTCGCCGCAGGATTGTCCACAAAATCCGCAGACATTACCCGCACCACCTCGACGGTGGGCAATTCATACTCTGAGCCTTCGGGCCTTTCGTCCCATCCTTCAAATTCCATTTCCGTTTCATCTGTCATCTGCCAAAAAAGTCGCGCCTCAAAGACCAGCGATACCCCAAAGTTTTCGGGCAGAACCTCGGCCATTTCAAAAAGCCTTGCGTATGCTTCGGGCTGATAATTCCGAAATGAGTTGAACGCCTGGAAAGTGCGGGCCTTGAGCTTGTATTTTCTTTTCGGCCCCGTTGGCTCAAGCCCTTCCTCCTCGCGTTCCTTTGCGCGTTGAATCTTTTCCGCCCGCTCCTTTCGTGCTTCCTCTTTGGCTTTTTTCTTCGCCTCTGGCGTATCCTCCACACCGGAACGCGGGTCAATCTGTGTTTTGCGCCTGTCCGCGCACCAATCCGGGCCATAGGGTGGATGCTCGCAACCTCCATCAAGATAAAACCCGGAGAAAAAACCAACCTCAGTATTCAGCCTGTCGCCCTGTGCGTTGGCGTGCGTGATGTAGGCTGGCAGGGACTTGCCTTGCAATGCCTGGGCAGCGCCCTCCAAGGTTTTGCGCGTAATCAAAACGCCATGCCCCTTGGCTTCGCCCTCCTCAAGAATTGACACGTCCGACATGGTGCCTGACTCAACGTCAACCGCACGAAAGGTTTGGGCATTTTGGGAGCGGGAACGCATTTCAAAAACATTAGATGGATTGCTCATCCCCAGCTTTTCCTTGGCGGCATCAAACAACGGCCCCGCAGCATTGAAGATTTCCGTTTCATCTGTCTGCCCTGCCCTGCCGCGGATCGCCCGCAGCCCATTCACTGAAACCGTTTTGAAGTCATCGGTAAAAGGATATTTGTAATGGCCTTTGCTTTCTGCGTCCACTTCATTATCAACGCCAAGAAACCACGAACCATATTCCTTCCAAGAATGTTCCTCCAAATAATTATTTTCCTGCCCCGCAGTTGGCCCGCTCCAGCTTGAGGATTTGCTGACGGCACCGCGCTTTATCAAAGCGGCAGCGTGTGTCTTGCCCTTTGAATTCAGAGTGGCTTGAAGCTCAAGAACGGTTTCCATTATTTTGGCTTGGGCTTGTCAACCGATGGACCACCCTTATCAAGTTGCTGGGCAACCCACTTTTGTTCCATGGTTGTCAGTTCTCCTAACAATTTTTTTGTCGGCTTTTGAAGATATTCCAAGACTTTGTTTCGCATAAAAAACTCCCTTTTTGATTCCTCGCTCACGGCCCGTTTTCAATTGGCATTTCCTCGTCACCTGCCTCGGCTGAAATGTCTGCATAATTTGCCGATGTATTGACGTTGTAAAAATTCATCAATTCAAGGTACGAGTCAAGCCCGTATTCTTTAGCCAGCCGCTTTGCTTCAACAATATTTTGAGCCTTGCGCCGCAATGTGCTTTCCGCGGTGTCACCAAATTGGCTGGTAATATCATCCAGCGCAAGCGCCCCCATTTGTAAATACTTGGCATCAGATGCCACCTGGGCAACGCGGTTGACCCATCGAAACGCGGGCAACTGCCACCGCGCTTTATATGTGCAGCAACAATCAATTCCCGTGGGCGGCATCGGCAATTTCTTTTCGATGATCCAGCGCCGCAATTTCCATTTCCAAATTCTGTTCAACACTTGGACAAGGGAGCGTTGATCCTCCTCGATGGCTCCTTGATATTGCAAAACCAAACCTTGAGAAGCGGAAAAACTACTTTCCCCAATGGTTGCAAGAATCATTTCAACAGGTATCCCCACCGATGCGCCCACTTGGCGGAGCTTGTAAATGCACCAATCAATCCCATCCACGTTGGGCCGCCCTCCTGCGCTTATGGTTTCGATGGATTCCCCCGGCTCAAGGTAATGAAATGTTCCCGGCTCAAACCTTTGCAGCCTCCCGGTTGTGTCCTGCTCGCTGCCATCCATCCTGTCAACAATTTCAAACTGGGTAGCGTAATGCTTTTGCGCCACCCGAGAAAGCGAGGCAGAAACCTTTGCGGAAATCATTTCAATCGTTTCATATTCGTCCAAATCTTGCAGCGCATTGACAGCCGGGGCCAACTCAGGAACCCCGCGCCATTGACTTGGGCGAATTCTTTTGAAATACAAAATCAGATTGCGGGCAGGAACGGAAACCGTATTCTGCAACATTCCGTTGACCCGCTCGCCAACGGTATAACTGATGGGCCTTCCCTGCTTGTTGATGATGACCCCGTTTTTATCCGTGCTGTTTTCGGTCCAAACAGATTGCGAAAAATCGTTGCCGATGCGGTTGCCCTCCAGCAATTGCAACCGGCCGTTGCGGGTCAACAGAATTCCGATGTCACCATAAAAAAGCGTGGAATCAATTATCTCCTTTTGCACCGTTGCCATGGTCATGGTGTTGGTAACTTCAGG
>Ga0098039_1000889_pt1 | contig 11983 bp, 20 predicted proteins | sample 6_EtaG_FD_75047 | JGI IMG/M metagenome (GOLD analysis project Ga0098039, IMG submission 75047) | Marine viral communities from the Subarctic Pacific Ocean - 6_ETSP_OMZ_AT15160 metaG | ecosystem: Environmental > Aquatic > Marine > Oceanic | place: Pacific Ocean | collected 2015-01-08 | reverse complement strand
TTATATGATGTTAAAACCGCTGCTGCTTATAAATGGACAACAATGTTTGGTAGAAAAGAAAATAGAAAACCTAATTCATCTAATAATTATAAATTGCAATTAGGTACTTATGCTCTTGGTATTAAAGAAAAGTATGCACCGGATAAAATAGAAATGTATTTGTTATGGTATAACAAAAATACAAGTCAGATGAGAGAACAATTAGTTAGTCCTGAATGGATAGATAAAGCATTAGAATACTGGATTACAGTCAATGAAATATTAAAAGAAGTTGGTATAAGTTTTGAAGAAGATTTAGTTCCTGGTGTATGGGAAGGTGTTCCATACCAAGACTGGGAATGTAGATATTGCCAGTATTATAATATTTGTTCAAGTAATCTTGCTGACAAAAGGAGATAATAATGGGTGAATGGATTTCAAATAATATTTTACTACCAATAATGTACTTTTTAATAGATATAAGTATAGCTATTAGCGTATTAATATTAATGTTATATCTATTAGACAAAATAACAGACAGTCAAGTAATAGAAAAAATAAGGAGAAGATAATATGAGTAACGATAATAATGAATTAATGATATACGATAGACAATCGTTAAAAGCAGTAAGTGATATAAGAAAAGCAATAACAGAAAAACATAAAGCAGTGTCATCTCAAAGTACTCCAAAACCATATATTAAAAAGAAAATGGGATTAGATTATGTGGAATATGGATTTATGAGAGAGATTGTAGACAAAGAATTTCCTGGATGGAGTTGGACAATAATAAAGACAGAGATGTTTGGGACTGCAGCTTTTATGGTACATGGCAGATTAAAATGGTTTGATGAAGGAATATGGAGAGAAGGCGATATGACTGCAGCTCATAGAATACAAAAGAAACGTGGTACTGATGAGTTTGTAGACATAGGTAATGATATTAAGGCTGCTAATACAGATTGTATAAAGAAAGCTTTTAATATGTACTTAAATGTTTGTGATGATGTTTACAGAAATCAAGTAGAGGATTTAGAACTTACTGACGATCAAAAAGATGAGATAGTCTCAGTAGCAGCTAAGGTAAGTAAAGAAAGACATTCTGAAATTGCAGAATTAGTTAGTGAACAAACTATTCATACTGGTAATTATAAGTCTTCATTAGCAAAAATAAATAGGGAGGCAGGTTTATGATTAAAACAAGCATTTCCTATGATGAAGGGTTATTAAAAGAAAACCATATGTATAGTATAGGTACAAATGATGGTAAGGAGTTTCGTGAAATACTATATAAAGGAACGAAGCTCTTAAATGGTAAACCAATGTTGGTATTTGAAACAGTAGATAGTAAGCAAGTTACTATTAATCCTTCGTTTCATACCTTCACATTAGCAGAATAAAGGAGTAACAATGGGAAAAATAACAGTCAAAGATGCAGAATCGTTACAAGAAAGTGGTATTTTATCTAAAGCAGCAGTTATAGAAATGCGAGATAAAGGCCTAGTAAGTAAAGATAAAACATCTACACGCAGGTTTATAAAAACTGCTGAAGGTAGATGGGTAGAACCTCAATTATACTTTAGAGGTTCTAAAGACACTACACCAAGTAAGAAAATGAAATCTTTTGTAAGCGAGTATAATAGCTTATTAGAGAAATACACTACATCAACTAAAAATCAAAAAGCACAAAAGTAAAGGAGCAACAAATGACAAAAGTAATAGACGCTACATTCGACCCTTCAAAAACATGGCAACCAATAGAAGAAGGTACATATCCTGCTCACATTAAGTCCCTTTCCACAAGAGAAGTACAAACGAGAGCAGGTGAGGCTATTGTAGTTAACATGAAGTATAGAGTCGCAGATGAGGTAAAAGACCAAGAACAAGATGTATGGGAAATGGATGGCTATAAGTACGTTAAAGATAATAATGGAAACAGAGTACCAGTAATGAACAGTAATGGTAAACAGTCTGTTATGTCTTGTAGTCATTTAAAAGGTAGAGAATTTCAAGATAATGGATTCTTTATCTTTACCAGCAGTCAATCAAGCAGTAAGAATAGAAAATATTTCGAGTTGCTTGACAATTTAAGGATAAGTTGTGAGGAGGCTGATGTAGATGGCAACAAAGTAAAACAACTTGTGCTAATTGAGGAAGATGATGTTATTGGGAAACCAGTAATAGTAACAATTAAGAGACAAGAGTTTGTTACGTCTGAAACTAAGCATCTTCCACCTGAACAACAAGAACGGCGTTCAACCTTCAAGGTGTCTAACATGGTTCTTTGGAATGATGGAGTAGCACTAGATCCTGATGAATTAACAGACGACGTGCCGTTTTAATAACCAGTAATAAAAAGATTGAATATATAGCAGTATAAACATTATATTCGAGGTGAGGGCGGTATCTTTTGGTTTTTCTTCTTCCTCATCTCTCCTTACTACCTCAACAGGAGTACCGCCCTCTTTTTATTACTTTAAAGTAAAGGAGACCTCAATGACAAAACCAACATTCCAAAAAGCAAAATATAAAACTTTATGCAAAGAATGTTTTCAGACTATAAATATTGGAGAAACTATAAGAGTATATGATGATAAATGGTATCATAATAAATGTTCACATAGGCATGAAAAGCTAGTTAATAAAGAAAAGAAGGTAATAACATGAGCAGATTTGAATTTTGGGAAGGAAATGTACTTATAAAATTTACAAAAAGTGAAGTCGAATGCTTATTAACATCATTAAATAGTTTACTCTGTACAAAAGTTCCAGTAAGTGTTGAATGGAAAGCACCATATATAGCATTAGAAAAAGACTTAGACAGAATAAGAGAACAAATAATCGAAAAGGAGAGAGAAATAGTAAATGACAAAGAAAATCAATATAAAGAAAAAAGAGAAGAAATGGTCAAAGACATCCAAAAACCGAAAATTGTTATCGAGCCAGACCCTTGCGACTAAAGCACTAAAAGATAGTCCTAAGTGGAAACCTGCTAAAGGCTACAAATATTTAGAAGACTTGAATGTAGGCTCTCTATTTAAGACTCAAAGTGGAACTAGAGGGGTTTTAGTAAAATATATTGTAGATGCAGTAGTAATTATCACAGAATCACCTTATACAAGAACAAAAGACGATAGTTTTTATTTAGGTAAGATAAGAGTTTCATCGAAAACTGAAGTAAAGGAGATAAAATGACAGAGGAACATGAAAAAATTTGGAAAGATGCGTGTAGAAATGCAGAAAAAGCACATGGATATGTCCCTGCTGAACTTCTAATGTTACCAATGTTTATAGGATTAGCAGAAGAAGGAATAATAGATATAGTATCTGATGATGAAAATACAGTTATAGCAACAAAAGGAATTTTGAAAGATAAAAGTAAGAATTAGGGGTAGCATAAAGAGCATGGCTAATGCCAAGATGCTTACGTGATAACGCGAAGTGCTTAGTGAAAAACCGTGGTTGGTAAAAGATGTTACCCCTAAAAAATTAAGGAGAGAATTATGGTTACACCATTTAATTATCAATTATATTACGAAAGATACAGACATGCACTACAAGAGTGCTGGGAAATATCAACAGATAATTCAATAATAGAAGAAAACAAAGTAAAAATGATAAGAGACGTATTAAGAGCTTATCTCGATGGATCGCCAACTACTGCTGATGAACACAATGTTGAATTAGAAAAAGATATTAAAAATGATTTATATGGAACAGAAGAATTTAATAAGGTTTATATATCTGATATTAATAAAGAAATTGCAGATGAAATGAATGCTGAATATAAAGCAGGTAAGGCAATATTCGGTGGTGATACAGGTATAGATGCTGACTTTGAAGCTAAATGTGAACATAAAAAGACAACATATCAAGCACCAGAAGAAGATACCAATGTACCAGAGTTATATACTTGTGATGATTGTGGTGAAGACCTTGACCTTCCAGAGCAAGACTGGGATTTAATGAATAAGGAGTGATAAAATGATACACTGGATAGAAACAAAAGCAGGATTACAAATGGCTTTAGTAATAGCAAAATATCTACCAAAAATAACTGCATCCCTTGAAAAAATAGCTAAAAAGGATAAATGTTGTGAAGAATGTACTTATTGGGATACAGAAGAAGAAAATATACATCGAAATGGTAAAGGAGAATAATTATGGGACAAATGGCATGGTTTTCACATTTAATAGAATCAGGAAACAAAGAAGAACTAACAGATTTTCTTGATAAAAAAGGGTTTAGAAATCCAGAGAGAAGTGCAAGGATATTTTTAGATGCCCAAGATGAGCTTATAGAACAACAAATGAAGGAAGAAGAAGAGAAATGGAACGATTCAAGCGTAAAGAAGTGATTAAGTGTCCCGCATGTGGATACCAAATAAACAAATATGACTATAATTTATCTAACGAGATAACAAAACTACTAAAAGATAGAAATAAGAAAACAGTAATGTTCTTAAATAAGATATCTTCAATTATTACAACAAATATACCTTCTGAAAGCAGAAATAATTATCATAAGTTTTTAGTAGGGATACAAGAGGCAGATGATAATGTAATTAATTGGGCTATAGAACAGTACTTTCAAAAGAAATACTATATTTCAGGAAAAGGTTTTGCTTATTTAAGAACTATTGTGCAAAATAGAAACAAGAATATAGATGTAGTAAAAAAGAACGAGAGGTTAATGTTAGGGAGTCCTCCTCCCGTAATAAAAATAAATGAAGGAGAATAAGATGTTACAAGACGCAATGTTCCCAGTTAAAGAATATCCTGCTAATTTTGCTTTTCATAGAGAAAACACAGGATATAAGTTCATAGTAAGAGAAGATACAGGCACTATACTAAGCTGTATGACTAATAATTATAGACTTGTAAAAAATGTAGAAATAATGAACTATGCAAATCCAGCAATAAAGAAAAATAAAGGAGTATTAAGGGAAGTAAGATTGTTTGGCAATGGAGCAAAAACAACAATGACATGGCAGTTCCCTGAACAAAAAGTTAGAATAGGCCCTGATGATGAAATGAGTCCAGAAATAATTATAAGAAATAGTTATGATGGCACCATAGGAGTTAACATCATGGCTGGTGCATTTAGACTAGTTTGCACTAATGGAATGGTAATAGGTGTAGTATTAGATAATTATAAAAATAAGCACAGTGTATATAATATAGAACTTGACAAATTAGAAGAAAGCATAATAAACACAATAGAAAAGACTCAATATATGTTTGAAGATGAGTTTCCTACTCTCATAGACACCAAAATAAAAGAAAAACATATAGTAAACTTTATCAAAATGTTTCCAATACAAGCAAATACTATAGTAACACAACGATTAATGATAGACAAGCCTAAGACATTTTGGGATTTGTTCAATGTAGGTACTAATGTATTAACACATAATATGAATAGAAATACAGAATCTACACATAAAATAGAGAACAGTTTGTATCCTACAATTAAGAAATGGGCTAAAACGGAGGTCGCCCATGCCTAGTTCAGATTGGTACAACTGTCCTATTGTAATACCTTATTATGGTGGTAAGTATCAGTTAAGTAAAAGTCTTGTTCCGCTTATACCCCACCATAAGAGGTATATAGAAGTATTTGCTGGAGGTTTATCTATGTTCTTCCGTAAGTACAAGGTTGAATGGAATGTTTTGAATGATATTGACAACAATATAGTGAACCTGTACATGTCTGTGTTAGAAAAACATGATGAATTAGTAGAAAACCTATTTTGGATTATGAAATCTCGAAAGTTGTTTTTAGATTTTAGGGAGGAAATAAGAAGAAATGATAAAATTAAAATCCCTGACCCAGTACGTGCCGCTAAATATTTTTATTGTATTAGATTTAGCTTTAATAAACTTATAAATACCCCATTTTCTATGAATAAAGACATGAATAAAAATTGGGATGAGGAGTTTCAATACTCAAGACAGTTTTTAGCTGGTGCAACAATAGAAAATCTTGATTTTGAAACACTATTTAACAAATATGAGCCAAGAAATGGTGATTTTTGGTATTTAGACCCACCATATTTTGTGGCAACAGAAAAAGGTAGTTACTACATGGAAAACTTTAGTATTGAAGACCACTACAGGCTGTCTAAATGTGTTGATAAAATAGATGAAGGCGGAGGTCAATTTATGATTAGCTATGATTATAGAGCTGAAGTTGAAGAGTTATACAGTAAGTATAATATGAAGACCTTAAAGCTAAAATATTCTGGAGCTACTAAAGACGCAAGAGCTATCGAAAGAAAGGAATATATTATTATGAATTATGAACCAATATCTCAAATTGATATATTTGAGGATGTAGTATGAAAAAACAAACAAACAATGAAGAAATTAGAGTATACCCACAATCAGAAGAAGCTGAAAAAGCTTTACTTGGTTGTGTAATTATGGGTGGAGAAAGAGAACAAGAAATTGGAATGGCTTGGGTAAGAGATGAAGACGCATTCTATTTTGAAGACAATAAGAAAATATGGAAAGCATTTAAGGAATTATACAAAAATAACATAGAAATAGACTTTATAACATTAACAGATAAAGTAAAAGATATGACAGGTGAGAGTATGGCATATTATATTACAGGTTTAGCGGACTTTGTACCTTCTACTTCTAACATTACTGAATATGCAAGAATAGTATGGGAAAAGCATATACAAAGAGAAACTGCTAAATCAGCACACCAATTACTTAATGCAAGCTATGAAGATTATAAAGAGGTAGATGCTATATTAGAAAAACACAGTAAACTAATTACAGAACTAAAAGAGATACAACCTTCTAAGCAAAGAGACATTGGAGACCTTGTTGATGAAATGATAGATGTAGTAGAACAAGATACTAACTTGATACCATTTAACCTTGCTCACTTAGACATGTTTGCAGGTGGCATGACAAGAAAAGAAATGACTGTGCTTGGTGGTAGACCTGGACATGGCAAGACTACTCTCGTTATAAATATGGTTCAGGGCCTTATTAAGCAAGGTTTTAGAGTTCTATTATTTAATCGAGAAATGAGCAATACTGAAATGCTGAAGAAGATGGTGGTTATGGAAAGTAAATCTCTTGAGTATACCAATATTCGACGAAATGACCTATCTGAGAAGGATAAGAAGATATTTGAATCAGTAGCAGAGAATATAAAACATGAATATAGCAATTTAGTCATGTATGATACATTAAGGTCATTAGATGATAGTATGAGAGAAGTAGCAAAACATAAACCAGATGTAATTATTGATGACTATATACAACTGATTCAAGTACCTGGAGTTAAAGAAGGTAGAAGGTTTGAAATTGAGAAAATAATGCAGGAGTACAAGTGGATTTGTAAAACAGAAAACTGCAGCGCCATATTAGTATCACAACTAAATAGAGAAATTGAAAGAAGGTTAGACCCGAGACCAAGGATGAGCGATTATGCAGAGTCTGGTGTTATTGAACAGACTGCAGAATCAGCTATGTTTGTATTCTATGGACATAACTTTGATAGTGAAAGATACAATCTTTACAATAGTGAAGTAATAGTAGCAAAGTCAAGGTATGGAAAAATAGGAACACATAAAATTGGTTTTAATGGTAATAGATGTAAATTTTATCTAAATTCAGATATGGCAGCAGGAGATAATCCATCTAAGAATGGTGCGTGATTGTAAAAAGCAAAACGACAAGCTGCCATGGTTGCAGTTTTAATAGAAATGGTTATTGTTATTGGTTTCAACTTTATCATAAGATGATACCACATGATGTTATTGACAAAGGATGTAAGTTTAGAATAGCTCAAATTGAATATATTGAGACATCTTCAGTTGTTAATTATCTAATGGATAAATTTAAAGGAGAATTATTAGAATGAATAAAGTGCTTTTGAAAAAACTAACATATTCTGTAAAGTTGTTATTAAGAAACTTTTGTCAAAGAATACGCAACCTTAAAATAAAAATTCGTTATCTTTCGCGATGACTGTCATTGGCATAGACCCTGGTAAGAGTGGGGCAGTGGCAATTTGGAATGAGGGCATTGATAAAGTAATTAAATGTCCGTCAACTCCAAAGAAAATGGCAGACATAATAAAATCAGAGACTTGGAGTACTAAAGTAGTTGTTTATATTGAAAAGGTATGGGCATTTCCTACTGACGCAAGAAGTTCTGCTTTTAAGTTCGGTACAAATTATGGAATGTGGTTGGGAATACTTGGGGCTCTAAACATAGAGCCAGAACTTGTAACCCCTCAAACTTGGCAAAAACATTTTAGCAAAAAACTACCTAAAGAAAAACTATTAAGAAAAAAGGCTTTATATAAGATAGCAATGAGTTATACAGAAAAAAAGATATATCTGTACAGTGCAGATGCTGTGCTAATAGCAGTTTATGGTTTTATGAAACAAGATGAAGAAAGGAAATAAATATGGTAAAATATATTGGTAATCCAGATTTTGCTGGAGCAGCATATTTATCTGAAGATGAATCAAAAGTATTAATAATTAAACTTATTCCAATCAAATTATATATAGAATATTATAAAAAGAATAAAACAATTCAAATTAAAATAGTAATACATAAATTATACTTTAGTGTTTCAATAGGTACAGAATAAAACTAATCAGAGCGGTGGGTATTATATATCCTTCCTTTCAGCTGCTATCATATGGGGTTATATGCCCATTGCTCTATAAAGTTTAGTTAGTTCCGCAACTTTTAGGTTTTCCACTTCTTTAACAGTTAACTCAGCCCTTTTCTTTTTCTTTTGTTTACCTGCTTCAGGAAATAAGGGCTTTAATCCAAACTCACCTTTAAGTGGTCTAAATGGAGTTCTTCTAAACTCTCTAGTCCATGCTCTTGGATACAAACCAAACTCATGCATCATAACATTCCATATTGTTCCATTTTGTAATGCTTTATAATCTCTCGTAACAATTTTTCCCATCTCTACATTGATTGTAGACAACAATCTTGAACGCTTTTGCTCATCTGTTAATGCATATGCATCATTATATCCTACAATCAATTCTTTTAATGCATGATCTGGCATTTTTACAAAATCATGTAAAGAAGCTAAGAAGAATAGGTCTCCAACTGCAGGCCCAATGTAACCTCTACCTTTAACTTCTTCTTTACCATTTACTACATCATATATATCTTTTATCCTATCTACCGTATCATTCTCCATTAGGCGGTGAAAGTCAACATTCCAAACACCAGACATTAGAGTGGTAAATGCATATAAACCTGCAAACCTTAATGGAATAACTAAGTCAGGAGAGTTCCACTGCTGAGCTATAGCTGCATCTTTTGACTTCTTTAAAATTTCAGACTGCATCTGTAAGAATGAAAATGGAAAGTGAAAGAACTGACCTGCTACCTGTCCTATTGCACCTAATTGACTTGTAGTTCCACCAATTACAGGAGCTTTTTGATGTGCAGCATATTCAAATGCATATTTACCTACAATATCAAGAGCATATTGTTTAGACCTATTTTTAGCATCGCTATTATCTAACTCACCTCGAGACAGTTCATTAAACTTGTCTACAAACGCAAACCTAAACATATGTTTTCTTAAAAAGTTTTCAGTTACTTTTTGCAATATAGCTGACTTGCCTATAGCATATGTCAATGTACTATCTACCGCATGCCATACATTCCCGTCTTTATATGACAGCCTTGGAGTGCCGTCTTCTGAAGTAATTATATCTACATCTCTTACACGAACACCCTCAGTTGGTAATAATCCTTCAGTAAACAATGGTGATGACAAGTCTTCAAACCTAAATCCTTGTTCCTCTTCTATCTCTGTAACTAACTCTCGCATACTCATCTTCTTGTTACCGATTAGTATGGTTTTTTCATCATTTCCAGACCTATGCCATTCTCTTAAATATCCTGCGAAAGCTCTATTACCTACAGACTGTACATAATATAGGCCAGTTAATGTATTCCTAGCGGCAGTAGCAACTCCAAATCCTATTTTAGAAAAGAACTCATAGCCTGTTAATGTTCTTACAGTTTTATTGACCCAAGAAGGTCTGTCTGTATAACCTTTTTCAGCTAAGGTAAAAATATCATTTACATAATCATTAATAGCTCTAGCTGTCTCAGGCTCACCAAGAGGAAGATGTTTTAATCCTTTATAAAGTATATGCCTTACATAATTAACTCTATTAAAAGCAATTGCATCCATTGAATACTTTCTTATCACTCCTAATGGATTAGACATAAAGTTTTCGTATGGTTCTGTTCGTCTTAAGTGAGCCGATGATGGAGTCCCAAGATTCTGTCTTGCCGTGCTAAATATTACCTCCATACTTGACAAGTTCTCATCAGCATTTGATTTAAGTTCGTTCAAAGGTTTATCTAATACGTTTTCTATCTTAATAAATGTCTCAAGCAAGTAGTGTGGAAAGTAAAAACCACCATCTACGCCCTCAGTTATAGCCTTTATCTCCTTATTAATATTATTTTCATACAGCTCAACCCTTTTACCAACAGTGCCTTGACCAATTAGAGAATCCTTAGACATATTATCTGTATTAAGAAATACAGTTCTAACTACTTTTTTATGATTTTCTAATCCTCTTATTAATACTTTTCCCATTCTATCAAGAACAACCCTAGCAGATAAACCAGCAGCTTCAACGTTCTTTGAAAATGGCACAAGACTAGTCATACCATCTTTATCTTTTATAGTTCTCAATACTCTTGAACCACCACCTCTTATATCAGATGGTTTTGTTTCCAAGTATTCCCTGAACTCAGATAGCACCTCACCAGCCCCACTTTCTAATATTTTATATATTTTATTAATCTTTTTATTAATCACCTGAATATTTTCATGTGTTCTTGGGTTCTGATATTCAAAAGCTAAATCTCTTTCAAGTTTTTCTAATTGATCTGCGGCTTTTATACCTGGTCTAAACCGAGACTGTTTATCTCTTGATAAAATTTCAGCTCTTATCAATTTAGCCATAGTAATATGATTACTTAAATAATGGTTGTACATATTCCTTTCGTAGTTAGTAGCAAGATTAATATGCTTATTCATCCAGCTTGTTATAGCCCATTTATTCATTACACCACGCTTGACACCAAACAACCTCTCTAATACACCAAGTTTAGGGTTATCTAACCTTTTAGCTTCCTTTATTATCTCATTCTTTATCCTTCTAAAATCACCATCAGTAAATCCATCAAACGTATCAACTGCAGGTTTATAAGTAGACCTCCATACAATAGTATCGAACATCTTTTCACCCATAGCCTCATCAGTAGTGCCATATCTTTCAGCTATAATGTTCTTATACTTTGAATCAACACCTATGTACTGGTCTTTATTGTCAATATCTACTGCCCTACCTCCATTGAAAAGTTTTCTTAGTTGGCCTAATTTATTTTCAGTTTCAGTATTTATTGGTGCGCAAAATCCACTCATTTAACAATCCATTTTACCTTCTTTTTGTTCAAATTCATCTGGTCTCTCATAGAGCTCAATTCTCTGTCTAACATCAAACATATTGCCGTATCTATATAAGACCTCCAAGTTTTCATCACTAGCTCTTCTAACAACTTTAGTTCTATCGCTCAACCTTTTCATTTCATTTCTTGTAATGTGTAGCATTGATGGTACTAATGTTGGATAATATAACCATCCCTTTTCATAAACCAAGTCAAATAAAGGACTCTTTTCTGGAGAACTCCTACCTCTATGAAACAATGAGCTAGAATGTAATTCACTTATTTCATTTGGTACAATATTATCAACAGCCTGCCTATAAAACCTACCATAGTTACCAAATAATCCTTTAAATATTTCTTCCTGACCATTTTTCCTTAGCCATCTTGCTGTAGCCATAACTAATCGTTTATTAATTTTGAAAGCAGGCATAGCAACATCTGATAATTGACCAGTACTTTTAACAACAACAACTTGTCCATGAACAATCTCTGGTTTCATAATATACGAAACAATATCAAG
>Ga0098039_1000883_pt1 | contig 11999 bp, 25 predicted proteins | sample 6_EtaG_FD_75047 | JGI IMG/M metagenome (GOLD analysis project Ga0098039, IMG submission 75047) | Marine viral communities from the Subarctic Pacific Ocean - 6_ETSP_OMZ_AT15160 metaG | ecosystem: Environmental > Aquatic > Marine > Oceanic | place: Pacific Ocean | collected 2015-01-08 | reverse complement strand
TACCGCCATCTTATGACATGGGGTCTATCATTCCTTTTGAAAAGCAAGCCGAAGGTGCTGCGGAGACTGTCTTCGGAACCGGCTATGGAAGAACAGACACTCTGTTCATAGGGAAGCCGATAAGGGAAATCTTTTTTGGACTTGGCGAATTGGCCTACGGGGATGCGGAAGGGTTGGAAGAGAACATCAATGACCCTGAAACAAGGGAGCTTATAAGGGCAGTTTTAAACTTGGCTCTTCCTTTTGGTGGTACTCAAGTAGGAAGGACGGCTGAAGGTCTGGCGGATATGTACCAAGGGTTTACGCCGGTTCCCTCTTCCGCTGGTGGATACTCTGAAGCCAGGTTCGGATCTGCTGACAACAGATCCATCCTTCCCTTCGAGGAAGATTATATGCAAGCACCATTGTTGGGACCGAAAAGGATGACATCATATTTGGAAGAGAGATATCCAGACACAGGCTATTATGAACCAACAGATGACAACCCTGTCCGAAGTCTCTTATCCGTGTTAGAAGGATTAGTGGTTCCACAGAGGATGGAAAGACAGTTTGAAAGGATCGAGGATGAGGGGGGTCTGTCGAGATTCTTCCCATTCATATCAGATAAACGCTAGAGGAGGCGTGATGCCACAGTTCGGGCAACAGAGTGTAAGGAATTTATATGAGTGTGAGCAGCCGCTAATCGACCTGTTTGAGGAGGTCGTTAAGCATTATGACTGCTCGATAATCGAGGGCATACGACCACAGGAAGAGCAGGACAAACTGTACCACGCTGGCAAGAGCAAGATCAAATGGCCTTATGGTAAACACAATGTCACTATTCAACAGCCCCAATCCCGTGCAGTCGATGTGATTCCCTATCCCGGCGTGTTGGATGGCGTATCGATATGGCAGGATCTCAACAGGTTCTATCATTTTGTAGGGTTTGTTCGAGGTGTCGCGGCGGTCATGGGAATCCCCATCAGGTGCGGAGCGGATTGGGATGGCGATAACAATCTACGAGACCAGTCGTTCAACGATTTACCGCATATCGAATTACTATAATTTAACCCAAGCGAAAATAAATTGCTGTACTTGGCGGGTCTTCCGCTTAAATTTTGATTATATATAGGAGGGGTGTTGTGAATTTGTCAGATCTGTTCAACAAAGAGAAGTCCAAGGAGATATCGATAGCCGCCGCCAAGGGGTCTATCCCTGCCGCAGGAGCCACAGGAATCATTACTGGGGTATCGGCCTACCTGGGGGTAGATCTGCCCATAGAAGCGATTGTAGCCCTGTTCTTTGGCGGACAACTAAGCAACATCATCGGGCAATTCCAGAAATCACCCGTTGATGCGCTAAGAAGCCTGAAGTTATTGTTCAATAAGAAGGGATAGGATCTGGTCCGAACACGCACTCCCACCATTGGCATAACTCTGATTGATACGCCCAGTATGTAATGCGATCTCCCATAGGTCTTTCGTATAGATCACTATGCAGTATCTCTGTGGATATGAACCCTCGCATGGTGTATTCGGGGAACGTCCCTGTCATCAATGCATAAAGGTCGTGATTGTCCTTTAAGCTTGGAGCCGCGATCAATTTCCCGGAAGGATATACAGTCGTCTTAACGTCCACTGTATGACCAGACGGGAGGAGTGCGTCTCCCCTGTCGGTGGCTGCGTTCCAGAGTTCCATTGAAAAGTCTGGGAACACGTTGAATATCTTGCAGAAGGCGAACTCCCCACCGAACCCATTCAAGTCTGTAAGCTGATCGTCTTGAGGACCAATACGCTTGTTCTCCACTCCTGCCGAACGGCTGTTGAAGCTCTTTGCCATTGCGACTGCCCGGCATATCTCTTGCTCGGCTTCATTTAGAATGACCCTCTCCCCTATCCTTACCTTTTTCACATCTCTCTCCCGTAGTATGCCTCATCACTCCACTCATCCAAGACATCCTTCGCCCTGGCGTTTGGGTTCTCAATGATCTTCCTGCACAAGTCCTTCAACTCTTTTGACAACCTTACGTATTCCCCATTTAAAAGGCTATCAAAATGACGGCGAGGAATAACGTAGCTCCCTGAGACCTTGATTGCAGGGATGTCTCCTTTATGGATAGCTTTATAGACAGTCTCCTTCCTGACCCCCAACATCTCTGAGGCCTCAAGTACTGTGTATACCTCTCTCTTGTTTTCCTTACTCATCTCTCTCCCCCCCTTTTAATTTCCCATATAGATATCGTGTCACAAATGTCAACAGATATGTCGCAGGCTGCGTCAGCATCGTCTTCATCGTCTTCCCTCCACCAGGCTCCAAAGAATTCACCATCGCCAACATACAGCAGGACATCCTTCGTGGGGCGGTCATAGCTATCAAAATATTCCACCAGATAGAATTCGTCCTTTAATACTATAAACTCCGATATCTTTTCTACCGATTGTATTCTCTCTTCAAGTGGATTTTTCACAATATGCTTTCGTGTGGCATTGGGACCTGTGCGTGTTGTGAGATTCACGATTTTTTCTCTCCTTGCCTGTTAAGTTTTGCGGCCTCTTCCTTGTCGATCAGCATATCAATCCCAATATCGCATAAATCTGCCAAGTAATAAATGATAACCCCCTTGGCCTCTGCCGGGGTCAGATCAGTGGGACCATCCTTGATATATTTCATCATCATTTTCACTTTTTCTTTCTTGACTGGGATTATCATAAATCTCTCTCCTTTTCACTCTTCATTTTAGCTGAAACATATTCCATTAATCTACTGCCCAGCTCATCGAGTTCCTCAGCAGTCATAAAAGGTCGTTCGTATTCTGACTTTGGCTGTTCCTTTTCACTCTTCATTTTAGCTGAAACATATTTCATTGATATTTTTTCTTCCTCCTCTAACTCCCTTCCCAGCTCATCGAGTTCCTCTGTAGTCAGACCTAGTGGTTCGTATTCTGGCTTTGGCTGTTCCTTCGGGGGCGGTGGCGTGTGATAGCATTCGAGATCAAAGTGTTTCTCCATCCGTGGTGAAGGGTGAGGACCATGTACATCTAAAATATTTCCTAATGTTTGAATGGTCATAACAACCAAAGGTTCTGTTCGGTCTTGCTTGCACACCAGGATATCGTTGTCTCCCAACCAACGGTAGAGCAGCTTGAATCCTGTCCCATCCTTCCTGGCCTTAACCTCGACCGTATAGTCTTCAACTAAGATGTCACCGGAGAATGAACCACCGGCAGCCCCAGACAAAGGGACTTTTTCAGCCCATAATCCGATCTTCCTGAACTCGGAGACGATTTCTCTTTCTATCCTTGCGCCTTTATCCCTCTGCATCTTCCCCATTGGAAACCTCCGCTAGCTCTTCCTCTAATCTCCTTGTTTTGTCCAATGCTTCCTGGACGAAGGCATACTCCACCTCTATTAGCTTGTTAATCATCTTGCTTTTAGACGAAAGCCTGTTGTAAGCCGTAACAACTGAGAGTTGGTTTCTGATGCGTGGGGATGCAGTGAAACTGGTGTTGATTCCTTTGTCCTCTGACACAGTATTCTCCTCTCCCAAGCCTGGCCGGTGGGCCGACCAGACTTGGATAGTTTCCTCAATGAAAGGGATAGACTCATGGTCTACCATTTTAGAATGGGAGGTTATCGACCTGATCCTCCATGCTTACCGGTCCGTCTGTCCTTTCAAGACAAGCATCCTTGTCCTGGCAGAACACAACCCATGTGCCTTCTATGTTGTCGCGGTAACCCTCTTCTGGAGCGACCTCGGCTTCGCAGTAGGTACACTTGCTTGCCCATTTGTTCGCTTGGAATCTGGAGTAATCAGATGGGCGATCAGGGCTGATGACTTCTTGCTCCCCATCTTCCGATGGTGGGGGTGGGGTTGGTGGTGGGGTTGCCTTTTTCGGTTTAGGTGGAGAGGGAGGAGCCTTTCTTTTACCACTGCCTTTCTCTCCACCGCTCTGCTCTGCGTCATCATCGAAGCTCGTTAATCCGAGGGCCATGAGCAGAGAATAGCGTCTGCAATAGGTGATGACCGACCCTTGGGCTTGAGAGAAATTCCCTTGCACCGATGTTGGATCGATCTCCATCTCCAATGTTGATTCTAACCATTGGGAGCTTATGTGCATTAGCCGGGTTGTGATAGGGAGCTTGCCACTCTCTGACGCGATCTCATCTGACGCACCGCCCTGGCAATAAGCAAAGCCATGCTTCACCATCGTTGGCTTAATCTCATCGTGAGCTGACTTCAGGTCGGTGTACTTGAATCGGCCCTCAGTGTCCTTCGTAAGATCTTCCAACTCAGCCCACATCTTTATGTAGGCAGGGATAAACTTGTCTAACGATTCACTCGAATTCATCTCTCTCTCCTTGCTATGGGTAAACAACAGTAAACAACCTTCCTTAGACTATACATTATTATCGAAGAGTAGTCAAGGAATTTTAAAGCTTACTTGGGGAGTTTTTTGGGATCTGATATCACCTCCGCGACTGAGATGTGTCCATCTTCTATCGGCATATCCTGCTTCGGTGGCAGGGTGATCTGGATGTTGGTTTGTGTCTGCTGGGTGGATTGCCCAACAGGTGCGGCCTTCTCTCCTTTCAGGGCTGCCGTAACCCTTGTCAGGTTGATGAATGCTTTAGAATAGATCTCTATTATCTTGGCTATCTTCCGATGGTCTTCGAGGGAGTCGATGTCTCTTAGCTGTAACAGCTCACCGATGTTTTTGAGCAGTGCCATCCCGGCGAACTGAGACAGGTAGGCTTTCCTGTTTTTGTTCTCCTCATATTCCCCCTCATAGAATTGATCTACCTGGGAGGTGGTTATCGTTAGCTTGCCAGCCCTGTACTCTTTCATGGCTGTAGCCACCGACCGATGGTCTACCTCCATGATCTCAGCAGTGGCAGCTATGTAGCGTGTGTTCCCATCCCGGCGCATGGACTCCGCCAACTCTGCCATGCAAGCCTTGTCCTCCGGGCTATCGATCTTCTTGGTTTGTATCGGCATTAGAAATTCCTTTTGTTTTGCGTAAAGCGTCAGACAACATGGCCCATCCTGCATTGTTAGATCGGACTTGGTCTTCATCTAATTTGTGAGGATCTACATACTCTTTCTTTGGTGGCTTCTTTCGCGCCATTTCCTCAGCCTTCTTACGAGACATCTCTTGTGCCATCTTCTGCGACACGGCATCCTCGACCTTGATATGAAGGACGGTCTCCATCCATCCAACAACAGACTTTTTAATCGGCTCGGTCTTAATCGTTTGAGCGGTGATTGTTAATAATTCCTTGTTGCTCAGTTCATACACGTTGATCCAACTCTTGACCAGGGCGTAGGCTTTTTTGTAATCATCCTTCTTGATACTCTGCCTCTCCATAGCCGTCAGCACCTCACAGGTGATATCTATGTAGAGAGGTTTTTTATCTATACCATAATCCAATTCTTTATAATCTAAAACAGGTATTGGAGAGCTTGTCAGATTCATTGGTAGGAACTCCTCTTCTTTGGCCTTCTTATCCTGTTGCCGTACAACAGGTTCGATGACCGGGTTCTTGTCAGACTGCTTGTTAGACTGCTTGTTAGACTTTCCAGGGTAACCGTGTTGCAGTAGCGTGATCCTGTACAGCCGATTACTACCACTGCCAACAGTCTCTAAATCAATGACATCCCCCATCCTTTTGAGATGATAGCCGACAAATGATTTACACGCATTACAGGTATGGGGCAGATTGTGCTTGTCCCTGCAATATTTGTATGCGAGGAACGTCCTAATGATAGCGCATTGCCCATGACCGCACTCTATCCCCAGTTGCAGATGTGGCTCTCCATAGTTTATCCTACTGCAAATTTCTATGTAGAGCCAGGATTTGGGCCACTTCAGTGTGCGGTATATTTTAGTTGGCACTCTGAAATAGTTATCCATAGTCCCTGTAGTCTCCTAATAGGGTGTTAACCACAAACACAGGAACCTTTTTGTTCTCCTCGACCTCATGCATGATCTCTTCGATCCACCTCGCATGACGTTTGTATCGCGATCGAGGTGGCTGCCCCATCCCTTCATACACGATGAACCGTATCTTTGTGTTGGTGTTCGGCAGTACATTCTCCGAGAGCTTCCACGCTCCATAGGGCGTGACGATGTAAGGCCATGTCGCATCTCCTATATGCGAGTTGGTCATCTCATAGTAGAGCCTACACGGTACTTGGGATTGCCTCCCTGGGGAAAAGAGCCAATCCCCATGTTCGGTCTTCACTGTGCGTTTTATTTTCCTTGGCATTTAAGAATCCTCTCTCCTATCCATTTAGCTACCGGGACTGTTACTGCATTTCCAAATTGTTTGTATCTCTGTGCGTCTGAGACCTCTTCATTCCAATCGTCTGGAAATCCTTGCAACCTGGCACATTCGACAGGTGTCAACCGCCTCACTGCACCTGATGTTTGGACACAGTTGTTGGTCTCGGATGCTGACCCTGACGGACCGCCAGCCTGTTTAGCCCACTTAGCCGTCACTGTGGCAGACACAACAAGCTTTTCCACATCACTTGAAGTCCCTCTATCTCCATAACATCCTGGCGTGATAGTCCCTGTGGTCTCCTGCACAAAGGCAGGGTGTTTCATTTCAGTGCTAAGTTCCGCCAATGGTTGGGCATTTAATGTAGATGATATGCCATCCTTCCGAATATCACCGAGGGCAGGGGTGCTGTAGGTCTCTTGCACGATCATGTTCCCTGTGCCGTCACTGTTCCAAGCATTCTTCCCTTCAATGCTGGGGCGTATGGTCCGGGCTAAGTCATCTACATGATACAGCCCCGTCTTCGCCCCGGTTCCACCGCCTTGGCTCGACAAGGTAGACGCTACTCCTTCGGTTCCTCTGATCCTGTCGGCAACACTGTAGGCGTTGTATTGACCGTTGCTTCCAGAGTTCTCCTTAGATTCTCCGGTAGCTTCCTGCCCTTCTTGTCCGCCCTCCTTAGTATCCCGGCGCAAGCTCGACTGCTCAAATAGTATTTCGGCGCAACGTCCTGAGACGGTTGGAGTATGTCTCGCAAGTATAAAGACTCTTTTTCTTCGCTGTGGAACCCAATGTTGAGAGTCAAGTACTCTCCAGGCGATGTCAGAGTACCCGATTCCCTCCAGCCCTCGAAGGAGGACGGCAAAGTCTCTTCCTTTATTACTACTGAAGAGGCCCGGCACATTTTCAATGAGTGCGTACTCAGGTTGTACTTCCGACAAAATTCTATGGAACTCGAACCAGAGTTTTGATCGCGATCCTTCAAATAATCCACGCCTGAGGCCTCCGATACTGAGGTCTTGACAGGGGAATCCTCCTGCAACAAGAAGTCCATCTCTATTTGCTCCAAGGGCTTTGATGGCATCTGCTGTTACCTCCTTTACATCCGTAATCTTGGGTACATTGGGCCAGTGACGATGCAGTACCTCCAAGGCGAACTTGTCCTGCTCCACCTGGAGTATACACTCCATATTGGATTGATCGAGACCGAGGTCAAACCCTCCAATTCCAGAAAACAAACTGATGTATTTCACTCTGCTCCTCCCTTAATAGCGTCTCCGCCTGACCACTCTGAATTCGGCAATCCCTCTGCTCTGGCCTCGCACTCCGGGCAAGGCATCCCCTTTGGAATGCAGATCCTGATGGATCTGGTTCCACTGCTGATGACAGGACTGACAACGGTATGCCCACAGGATAACCGCCAGGTGGGTATGAGTCCCTCGACTTTCATGGTGTTTTCCCTCCCCAAGCTAAGATTTCCAGTGCAACAGTCAACACTCTCCACAACGCCCATATCCAAGCGATCTCCACTACCAGCAGGATCGCAATCGCCAACCCTCCCCATGTCATATGATTCTTTATTTTCATCCGCAACCTGTACCGCGCTATGGAGTCCATCTTAATTCTCCTTGTCATTCGCGATTTTAAACAATTCAAATATTTCCCCTGGAGTTTCCTTGACTCTTATCTCCCGACCTCTCAAGACAAGCGTAGTCGGAGGGGGAATGCTTTTTACGTGAGTTCGAGCGACAATCATTTGGATCATGTCAATGTTTACCCACGCCCATTCGTTTCCATGGTCTTCGGCAACATCGTATAGTTGGACCCGTACCCATTTCATTGCTCCTCCTCCTTTGCCTTCTGCTCCGCCCGCATCCTCTTCAACGCCAACTCCCACTGCGTTGGACCGTCATGCTCATGCTTGTCGTGATATCGGCGGTTCCGCCGGGTCAGGCTTGCCCAAACGTCAAGCTCTGCCGGGTGCTTGGTTTCTGGTTTCTCATCTTTCATAGCCGTACTCCTTTACCGTTGCATTATCCTTTTTTTACCTTTTCCATCTCCCTGACGCACCAATCACGCATCCGTTCATTTGTCTCAGCCCTACGACCGAGTTCCTCGACGGCCCGGCGTACATCTTTCATCAAGCCCTCATACCATGCAATGACTGCGTCATCAGTAAGATCGCGTTCAGTCGTTTTCTTCTCCTTGGCCGTACTCTTGCTCTTCATGTTACTCTCCCTATTGCATCTCGATTATGGTCATAATGATCAGCCAGAACAAGACAATTGTTACGAGCCGTACTCCAATTTCGTACATCGATTTAAACATCGGCATACGCCAACAGCGTGGAGCCGACAGGCTCCTTGCCCGTCTCCCGTACCCACATACGGTCATCCCAGAGATAGACTCCCTGGAGGACTCCGGTTGCCTTCGCCATCCGGGTTGCCCATCGGCATCCTGCTGGGAACGCCTGATGGTCTGATTCCACTACTACTGTAATAGCCATAATCTCTCCGATCTGTTATGCCGGGCGGTAACGCACCGCCCGGCGGTAGTGAATCAGCCATAACACTCTTCGTTTAAGCTTGGGTTGTGGGTATCATATTCGGCTTGGCAAACCTCCATATAGTGCCTCTCATACCTTTCCATATCTTGCTCACAAGACCGGCAATGGATACCGCCCCTCTTGCCCCAAGTTGTATCCACTTTAAACTCACCGCACCTGTCGCATTCTTTTCGTTTCATAATTACTCTCCGATCGGTTGCGCCGGGCGGTGCGTTACCGCCCGGCGGTGATGGTTAATATGTGGCGAACTTTTCAAACGTCTTACGGTCTGCCCGGAACACTAGCTCCCAGTTGTCTGCTTCGCCCAGGGACTCGATCATAGACTTAATATCTGCCAAGTCTTTATACAGATACGAACCGCCATCAGGCTCAGGATCGTGATGGAAAAAGATGCCAACTGGTCCATTGTTCGGTTTGAGTCCTGCGAAAATTACAGGAGACTCCCTTGTCCATTCTCCTCCCGTAGTCTTAAACTCCGCCAGCTTGGTATACTCTCCCTCTAACAACAACGTCCCCTCTGCTGGGTTGACTATCATGTGATCTCTCCGATCTGTTGTTTGGTTGCGTCTTGCAATTTGAATAGATTGCAAAGGACATGGTTAAGGGCTGTACAAATCCCATCGTCATGGGACCGGGATTTCCGCTTCCGAATATCATCTACCACATAATTGGTGTAAGCGTGTATCGCTTCCATTTTTGTAACCCGACTGAGCGTAACAGGATAATGCCCATCAGCGATAAGGAGCCAAGCTTCGAGCAACCCTTGCGCTTCGCCTTTGGTTTCAAACATCGTCATACCCTTCCCATAGGTATTATGAGATTCCAAAATGTACATCGCGTCCCCCTGTGGTTAACTTACTTTGGTAATCCTATCGTCTAAAAGCTTAACCTCTGCATAGAATTCTCGGCGATGACCCGTAATCGCCGGGCGATTACTACCGACAACGACTCCCGCACCGTTTTCCGGGTATTCAGAAGAGAACATCGAGGTCTCCCGATACCGCAACTTTTTGCCGATCTTACGTTTCAATTCTTTCTTGCTTGGGTAGTCAAATATCAACATGATTACTCTCCCTGTCATACGAAAGTTCATAAGAAACTAATCGATTATAAATGGGTAATAGATCTCATATCCCCCGGTCAAATATCCTTCAGCGTCTGTAAGATCTCGCCTGTAGGACATGACCGGGCCGTTTGCTTCCATCGAAAATATCAATCCCTGCTGGTGGAATTCATCATCATAATTCTTAACGGATGCGATCAATGCATTGGACAACATCCCTAATTCCCAACCGTTACCCAGGTCCATCTCAATTTGGTTTGCACCGTGATCGAGGTTTGCTTGCATCGCTTCTGACAAGGCCATAATTACTCTCCGATCGGTTATGCCGGGGGGCATGATGCCCCCCGGCGGTGATGGGTTATTCTTTTGGGGACACGTACAAGGTCGGCTGATCAATTGCCTTGGTGTAGCAATGATCAACTGTTTCCAGGTCGTCCGTATTCGGTAAATTGATATCACCGATCATATTCTTAATCGATCCGCCATCGCTCTTTTTCCAGTACCCGATCCAGATGCCGTCCTGCGGTACCGAGGTATCTATGCAGACGGTGTAGCCGTCCATCTTTACAAATACGCAATGATTTGAATTGATTTGTATCGTAGGTTCTTCCATGGTATGCTCTCCTGTAGTGATCGAGGTGATGCCCGCCGGGCATCAGCCCGGCGGGCGTGGATTAATTGCGTAGTACCCAAAACAATAGGTGTCCTAATATGTAAGCACTGGCAAGGTAAAGAAAAATATATGTAATTCTATGTGACGTTTTCATCGGTTTTTACTCCCCGGGTTATGAGGTGATTACTGCGAATTGGCGCCATTCTAATTTAGTTGCGTCTACGATATCTTTGCAGGTGTCTACGGATGCCATTAGAATAGACTTATAAGCTTGTTTGTCTGGGTCACGCCATTGATGCGTATAGCCGGTATGGTTCGAAGTGAGAGATAACAAGTCTAGCCAAACATCAATTGGAACCACGGCAGGATCCCCATACGATCCAAGGCGGACTGGCTTGCCTTTAATTAAATCATCGTGGGCTGCCGGGTTATACATTGCAATGTTTCCAGCGGTCCACGACTTGTATTGTCCATTTATACCATCGAGCATCAAGTTAACATAACATGACCCAGTTGTGTCTTTGGTCGAACCATGGACCTGTATCGCAATATTTTTGTATCGGCCTGATCCATTACAAAGACTACATTGGAAACATTGCTTCCCTACAACCTCATTCACGCACCTGATGTAACCATCAGGGATTGCCTTGATATCGGAAACATCGATGAAGCGGGCCGGTGTTTTCAATCGATGAATACAATGGCCACAAATAGCTTCATCCTGGCCGGTTTTAAGGGCTTCCGCTGGATGCATATCGGATCTAATAATAATTGTTTGCAACATGGGGCCAGTCTTGACGTTCCTCGAGGGCGTTTTTAATCCAGACAACAAGACAATGATATTGTCTTTATCATATAAACATACGGTATTGTGATTCATGTAACACTCTCCAGGTTACGGTGTAAAAAAAACAGAACGTGCCAGGTGGTAAGATACAACCATGTAAATAAGGTGTCAAGTATATAATTACAATACCTAAAACATTGGGGATCGGTTCCTCTATAAGTGTCCATGGTGGGATCCATTCACGCGCAGGCGTGTCCGGGTGTAACTGTGCTACTTTGTGCCGTGCCGTTATCGACGGGGCGGTGTAAAAGTGCCGGTTTTGTCGCTGTAAGTGCCTGTCGCCCAGGGCGTTTCGTAGGTTTACATAATACATATTATGCGAAGCTGGGTAGGTTTACATAATGTATATTATGCGAAGTGCTTTTAACCGCGGGCGGGCGTGTGGGCGGGCGTGTGGGCGGGCGTGCGTACAGGCGTGCGAGCTTGACACCCCGCCTTCGGGTTTGGGTCCCATGCCTATATAGGCCCACCCCGCGCAATTTTTTACTTGTGTAGTTTTCTGGGATTTTGTATCGTATATATTCCAAGGGGAAGTTCCTTCTTTCTTCCCCTTGAGTCCTAGGCACTCCAGTGAAACTTGTCCGATGATTAATCATAGACTCTCTCCGCTACGGTTATTCATTTTGGGCAAGTGGATCTGGGGCGGAGAG
>Ga0098039_1000882_pt1 | contig 12000 bp, 11 predicted proteins | sample 6_EtaG_FD_75047 | JGI IMG/M metagenome (GOLD analysis project Ga0098039, IMG submission 75047) | Marine viral communities from the Subarctic Pacific Ocean - 6_ETSP_OMZ_AT15160 metaG | ecosystem: Environmental > Aquatic > Marine > Oceanic | place: Pacific Ocean | collected 2015-01-08 | reverse complement strand
CAGCAGCAGCAGAACCCTCCACGATAGCCTGAGTCAATTTCTCAAGGCTTATAAGGTCCCCTAAATATTCTTCCACATATCCCCTTCCATAATCCTCTCCGTCAATCTTGGAAAAGCGCAGGGGGATGTAGGGTGATTTTCCTTTTTTGAATGTTCCTTCAGAGCCCTCAACAACGGCTCCTTTGATTTCTTGGTGAACCACCCAGTCGTTCCCGTGGAGACAAACGGAGGTGAACAAATCACACTCCTTGTCAGGGCCAGCACCATCGCGCACGCCAGCAGCGGCTTTAAGCTCATCGCTGAGCGTGTCGTAGGCGAGGGTCTCCTTGGTTATAATCTTCAGCGGGTTGCCCATCGGGTCACGTTGAACAACATACCTGTCCAGATGGAAGACCCTCAGGCCTCCACCCTCAGGCAAATACAACAAAGAATTACCACTAACAATGAGGTGTTTAATAGCTTCGTGAATGCCTACCCGGTAAGACTGGCGGCTCACCTCTTCCATGACCGACTCTTCAACTTTCTGAAGAGCGGACTCCATCTCGCCAATGATATCTTCCGTAGCGCCCTCTTGGCGCAAGACGTGCTCGTCAAAGTTAAGACGAAAGAAGGGCGCATTGGGGGCTAGGAGGGCCAGCAGGAGCTTTGAAGCCAAGTTGTTAACCCCTCTAGCGCCTACGCCTTGGAAGGGCGTGTTGAGCCTTGCGTGGGCATTGTGGCCCTCTTCTGGCACCAAGTAGGGTAGGGTCAGCTTTGCGGCGTCTCTTGCTCTGTAAAGAAAAGGATTACGTCCCCCTTCAAGAGCAATGTATTGCGCCTCTGCGGTTGTAGCTTGCATTAGTCAGGTAAATCAAAAAGTGGGTCGTCAGGAAACAGCGGGTCCTCGGGCTCTGGTTCCGGTGGGTTCCGCAACGCATTGCGTTTTGCCCAGTAAGTCTCCCTGTCGAGTTCCTCTACGGTTCCGGCCTCGATGGCTGCTGTAATGACAACCTCGTCGTCCTCGACAAACCTCCACCCGTCAATCGCTATGATTCCCCATCCGTCCTCTTCGTGGGGGAGCCACTCAAACAACTGTAGCCCACGCTGCGTCGTCTCGTTGGGAAACCCACGCGAGGTGTCCACGTATTGAGTCAGTGCCTCGTAGGCGTCAGGCTCTACGCGGAAATAGCGGCTGAGTGGTTCAGGCATTTTATTGAAGAACTCCGTTTAGTGTGATTGTCCAAGCAGGTGAGCGTCCCTTGAGAACCCCAACGGCAGTTGCGACAGAGGGAGTCCCTGACGTTGCGTCATAGTCTATCGTGATGTCTGGGCCGCTTGCAGGGGCCGCGACTCCAGATGTTGCGATGGAATTTAGGATGTTCTCCACTGAGGTGGCGGTGAGTGACGAGCAGTAGTCCCATGCCTGAAGAAAGCAGTTGGCATCTAGGGTTCCCGGAGACCAGTAGTCGAACATGTTAGCGGGAAAATCTTCCAAAGAAGTGCAATAATACCAGCAGTAGCTGAAATTTCTCCCGCTTGAGAGGTCCAGTTCGCTTGGAAATTCGGTCAATGAAGTGCACTCCCGCCAGCTTTGACTGAAATGTGTGCCGCTCGATAGGTCTAACTCGCTTGGAAAACTTTCGAGTGAAGAGCACCCCTTCCAACTGTAACCGAAATTTATCCCGCTCGACAGGTCCAGCTCGCTTGGAAATTCTTCGAGTGAACTGCACCCGTACCAGGAGAGGTAGAAACTTGTCCCGCCCGAAAGGTCCAGCTCGCTTGGAAAACTTTCGAGTGAATTGCAACCACGCCAGCAGTGACTGAAATCTGTCCCGCTAGACAGGTCCAGCTCGCTTGGAAATTCTTCGAGTGAAGTGCAACCACGCCAGCAGTTACTAAAATTTGTCCCGCTTGAGAGGTCCAGTGTGCTGGGAAATTCGGTGAGTGAAGTGCACTCCCTCCAGCAGAGGGAGAAATCTGTCCCGCTAGACAGGTCCAGTGTGCCGGGGAATTCTTCGAGTGAAGTGCACCCGTACCAGCAGGAACCGAAATTTGTGCCGCTTGAGAGGTCCAACGTGCCGGGAAAATCTTCCAGTGAAGTGCACCCGTACCAGCAGGCAAAGAAATTTGTCCCGCTAGATAAGTCCAAAGTGCCGGGAAAATTTTCGAGTGAACTGCACGCATACCAGCAGTAACTGAAATTTGTCCCGCTCGAAAGGTCCAGTTCGCTCGGAAATTCTTCGAGTGAAGTGCACGACCGCCAGCAGTGATTGAAAGAGGTTCCGCTTGATACGTCAAGTAAGGGGAATGAGGTAAGTGAACTGCAACTATACCAACTGTAACTGAAATTTGTCCCGCTCGATACGTCAAGTAAGGGGAATGAGGTAAGTGAATAGCAATAAGCCCAACTATACTGGAAACTTGTGCCGCTTGAGAGGTCCAGAGCGCTGGGTAATTCGCTTAGTGAACTGCAACCATACCAGCAGCCATAAAAATTTGTGCCGCTCGATAAGTCAATCTTGGGAAATTCGCTTAGTGAACTGCAAGACTCCCAGCAGGAACTGAAATCTGTGCCGCTCGACGTATCAATCTTGGGGAATTCGGTCAGTGAAGTGCAATAAGCCCAGCAGACACTGAAACTTGTAACCCCACTGAAATCAATCCCACTGAATTTAGGGGCAACTAAATCGGTTCTGCTGCGCCAGTAATTCGCCAAGCTCCCAGTCGGGTTCCTCGTCGCGCCCTTGACCTCCTCAAAATACTTGATGACTCCCGCAATCTCCGAGTCACTCACGGTCGTTGGCAGGAGCACGTAGGCATACAGGTTGAGCGCTTGGTAATAGCCCGTCTCAAAACCCAATCCGGTAATCTCATCGACAGAATCGGCATCCACTTCGTAAGCGAATATCCCGTTGCTCGTTGCCACAATGAGTATTCCCGCTTGCCCCACCGCGACGTTAAAGGCCAGCTTGTCCTTCTCGTCAGTAACCACATCGAACGTCATGTAACCGTCCGTATCGTGGGCTGGCTGTAGGTTCGCTGTGATTTGGCGGAAGTTCCGCGATATCTGGTTGCTCCCAGCAGACACCTGCTGCCACTCTGAGACCGCCCCGCCTGATGTGGTCACTCCTGACGCTGCATCAAAATACAGGTAGGGGTTAAGGTCCAGCGGGTCAATCTTGTCCACTTCAGAAGTGAACAGGTCTTCCGATATCTTCTTTGTAAGAGGACGAAGGATACCCGTGGTGATGGGAGCAATAGACGACATAGTGGTTTAAAAAGCCTTGTTTTCGTAAACAGGGAGTACCGTCACAGTAACAGAGGGGGTGTGCGCTGAGTTCAAGACGTTCAGCTCAGTGGCTCCGGTCGTGAATATAACAGCCCCGTCAGCGGTAAAGCTGGCGTCTGAGCCGATATCCACCCAAGTGCTACCGATTTTGTGCTGAAGCTTGACGGTGGCGCTGCTAAACGTCCCCGCTACCGCGAACATCCCAGTTCCTCCGTTCCAGTCAACGGCTGTACTTGAGCCGCTGGCCGGGTCGGTAAATGTTTTTCCGTATATCATGATTAGTAAGTTCTTGCACCAGCTCCAGCTGACCCAATGTTGGGGGCGGTGCGGTTAATAGTAAGGGACTTCATTCCCCCACGACGGCGGGAGGCCTGACGCTTCTTGAGCGCCGGGTTCTCCACCTTCTTCACCTTCTTCATTGGGGGAGGAGGTGGTGTGGGAACTGGTGGTGGGGGTGGGGCGCTGCGGCCTCCTCCGAAACACATATCAACTATTGGTTATTGAGGTTAATGAATTCTCCGCTTGCTCATCAAGCTTGTTGGAAAGGAACCTTATAACAGACCTCTGCCCGAAGTGGTAGTCCAACTCTCGTAGGGACTCTCCGGGGCCGAAGTCTTGTTTGGGAAAGGTCTCCTCCAAAGCCGTGAGTAATTCTCGCGGAACTAGCGGAAAAATGTTTTCCTGTTTCATATATGCCTTCTCTCGCGTTCAGGGTTCCCAGAGGGTGATTTCCTTGGTCTCCTCATTGTAGTCCTTGTCGTGGAGAATGTAGGCCAACCGGGCGGTCAGGAGGGCGTCCTCCTCGTCCATGTCTGCCTTGGCGTAGGCCTCTAGGACGACCCCCCAGTCATAGCCCTTCTTGCCGAAGAGCTTTCGGGCGGTGACCTCCCCGATACCCCTGACTCCCATGTAGCCATCAGCAGCGTCCCCGGCCAGCGTCTGGACTAGGTGGTAGTTCCTGCCCTCCTCCGGGGTGGTGGTCTTCATCTCCTCCTTCAGTGGGTTGTACCATGTAATCGGGAGGGTTCCGAAGTCCTTGTCCCCTGAGACAGCGATGGTGCCCTCAGGGTCACGGGTGCAGATGATGCCCATGAGGTCGTCAGCCTCCATGTTCTCAGCGGTCAGCCCATCGTAGGCGCTCTTGACCCACTCGATGAGCCACCTGAGCCCCAGCGGCTTCCTCTTGTCTTTCCTGTGAGCCTTGTAGTCAGGGAACAAGTCCAGCCTGAAGTTCTCCCGTGGAGAGAACACAGGCACGATGGTATCGCTCCCCAGATTCTTGCTCAGGTTATCAAAGAACCTGTCCACCTCTGCCATCATCTCAGTCTCTGAGGATGTCAGGGTCCAGTGGTCTTCGTCCCACTTGGTCTCCACCTCACAGGAGAAGGCAGCACGATACGCCAGCATATCACCGTCTATGATGAGCTGCTTCATTAGTGTGTCTCCTTCCAGTTAGCGCCCACCTTGTATTCCCCGTCCAAAGGACAACGAACCTTAAGAACCTTCCCGGCATTCTTGATGCTGTCCACGAACAACTGACCAAGCTCGTCGGCGTGCTCAGGCTTGCATGAGAACTGAACCTCATCATGCACATTGGCGTGCATCTGGTAGATGGGTCCGTCGAGACTCCAGTGGAGTGTGCTGGCCGCTTCAGTAAACTCAATCAACGCCTGCTTCATGACCACCGCAGCAGCCGACTGGCATAGCAGGTTCAATGCGGAGAACGCTTTGCGAGCAGGAAGGATGCGCCCGTCGAGCCCCGTGAGGATGCCACGGGCTGTGACCTTGTTCTCAACACTGGTCATGAGACTGGCAACAGCGGGTATCTTTCTCAGGAATTGGTTCTTCAATGCCTTTCCCTCGCGCTCACCTCCATCCACAATGCCACCCAGCGCCTTGTTACCAGCGCCGTATAACCACATATAGATAAATTTTTTCGCCTCGTCGCGTGTGCTCAGCCCCGCCGCCTCTTGGTTGGCGGTATGGATGTCGCCTTCAATAATGGTCTTGGCGTATGCGCCCTTGTCCCACTTGGCTAGGTAGTGGGCCAGCACTCTAAGCTCTATGCCAGATGCGTCAGCCCCAACAAGAACCCGGTCGTCAGGAGCAGAGAACAACTCACGACACTCACCCCCATAGGGAGCACGGGAAGCAGGGACTTGCGCTAGGTTGGGACGAGAATGAGAACACCTACCTGAGTAGGTTCCATTCGTATTCACGTTCCCGTGGATGCGCCCCTTCTTCTCCATGGTCATCCATGCGTTCTTGCCCTCAGCCAGAGCGCCTAGACGCTTCTGAACCAACAGGTATTCCAGCAGCTTCTCTGATGCTGGGGTTCCGATAGACCTCAGGACCGCCTCGTTAATCATGGGGCGCTTCCCCTCGTAGGCATCCGGCTTCCAACCAGCAGCCATGAGACGCGCCGCAATCTGGTCACGGCTTCCGGGGTTGAACGGAATCTCCTTGGTCCGGTTTGGTCCTCGCTCCACCTCAGTGGGCTTCCAGCCCTCTGCAACGGCGCTCTTCTTGGTCTTCCATGTCTTGCCGTCAGGAGTCTTCCAGATGGGTGTCTTGGTTTCGACCACAGTGGGGGAGAATAACTCCTGTAACTCACTCTCCAGTTCTACCCGGCGCTTCATCAGGGTAGCAGCCAAGCGGCTGGCCTTGGTATAGTCGAAGGGGAACCCGTTCTCAACCTGAGTCCTGATGGCTCTCGCGAAGGCGTGCTCAACAAGGAGCATCATCTGGCTAGGCTTCTTGTCCAAGAGGTATCTGTAGAGAGCGTAGGTAACCCTCACGTCCTGCTTGCAATACTCCTCCATCTCAGCGGACCACTCGGTCCAGTCTTCCGTGGCTCCGTGGTCGTCCTTGAGAATACCAAGGCGAAGACCCCAAGCCTTCAGGCTGTGGCTTCCGACAAGGTTCCTAGGGAAGTCCTCCCTGAGGAAGTCTTCGTTCTTCAGGTCGGGATGGATGCACGCCGCCATTACCTTGGTGTCCACAACGAACGGAGGGTCCAGAGATAATACGTCGAGGTTGCCCCAGACGGTATCAGCCCAGTGAACCAAGGCAGGCCAATCAAACCCAATGGTATTGTGGCCTACTATAGTATCAGCCCCTGCAATGAGTTCGATGGCTCTGTGAATAGCCCCCTCGGTTTGGCTGTTGTATGAATAGAGCTTCCCAGTCTCACAGTCCAGAAGCACAATGCAATGGATGGTGTGGAGGTCGCTCAGGTTTTCCCAATCGCTGATGGCGTTGGTCTCTATGTCTACGATGAGTTTCTTCATCATTTGTTGTGTGTGTTTATTATGTCTGATATTCGGATTAGCACGCCCGATGATGTGTTGTTGTCACCACCTTGGCGTTCACGGTCGCTGCCCTTGAGGGAGGCGACAATCTCTTTGAGGCGCGGGGTGGGAAGAAGGATAAAAGTCTCCTCCACCATGAAGCACCAGTAGTCAGCCTCTGTAGTCGAGATGCCCGAAGGTTTCCCTCGGGACTCATACTCGACAAATATATTCCCAGTAAGGCACGCCTTTCTGTCACGTTTAACTTCAACTTTCTTTCCCTCAAATATCTTTGCAAGAGCCTGCTCAGCCACTTGGCCGACTTTGAGGTCGTAGCGAAAGTCGCTATTGTATTCCATTCTTTAGAAGGGTGAGTTTGTATCTTCATTGTCGTCGTCTTGTTCTTGTGTGGGCTCCGCTTCTACCAATCTTCCGGTCGTTTGACTATACCGAAGTGTAGTCGCTAATCCAGTGTCCCCGCTAAAGCGGTTCTTGAGGACACGGACGTTAGTTAAGTGGCGCGTTTCAGCATCTTGCTGGTCGCGCTCCAGACCAACTACGCAGTCTGAGAGTTGAGCAATGGCTGCACTACCTCTGAGTTGAGCCAGTGTGGTCACCGCGCCGTTCTCATGGCCGCGCCCATCAGGACGCTTGAGGTGACTAACCAACACCAACCCCAACTTACACTCCTCAACCAAGCCTCTCAGCTTGGTCATCGTGTTGTCGATGAGGCGGCGTTCGTCGCCTGAGTCGATGCCAGATACCACGATACTCAGGTGGTCGAGCACAATGTATTCAACCCCCAGAGCCTTCGCCATGTAGCGGATGTGGTTCAATAGGTTGTCGGATTCCAGTGACCCCCAGTGGTCGTAGAAGAACATCCGTCCGTTGCCCACCGTCTTACCAAAGGCTTCCTTGTAGTCGTCGCTCGCCTTGATGGGCTCAAGGTGCAGGAGCTTGTTCATCTCCAGCCCAATGATTGAGTTGGCGGTTCGCTCGATGGATTCCTCCAAGGCGATGTAGCCAATGCGTTTGTCGGTGTGCTTCAAGAGGTGGTATGCCATCTCCTTGGTCACAGCACTCTTGCCGATACCTGAGCCAGCGCAGACGGTGACAATCTCACCAAGGCGCAACCCGTAGGTCATGTCGTTCAACCCAGCCCATGGGTAGGGGACACTGTCGTTCACCTTGGTGGTGGTGAGCCTGTCGAACAGGTCAGCCCCGTCCATGATTGTGTCCGGTCGCCACACCTTGGCCTGCCAATAGGCGTCAATAAGCTCTCGACCACGCCCCTCCATGAGCATCTCGTTGGGGTCTTTGAGTGTGAGGCGTGCAATCTTGCACTTACCGGCAGGAAGAACATGACTGCACTCCTCTGCCGCTTTGTTCCCAGCCTCGTCGGCGTCGAACATAATGACAATCTCCTCAAACTTATCGAGCCACTTCAGTTGCTTCTTGAAGACGTTCTTAGCAGCAGCAGCCCCGGAGGGTAGGCTGACAACGGGCCACTTACCCTCGCCAACAATCTGGGCAACGGTGAGGCAGTCAATCTCTCCTTCCGTAACAGTCAGTCGCTTGCCCCCGTTGGGCCAGAGGTGCTGACCCCAGAAGTAGGAAGGGCTTCCAATGGATGTGAAATCCTTGTCCTCAAAGCGAACCTTCTGGGCAACGATGCTTCGCTCAGGGTTACGGTAGGTTGCTATGTGGCAGTCTTTCCCTAGGTGGGAACCGATGCGGTAGTCATACCGCTGACAGACATCCTTGTGGATGCCGCGAGACGGGATAGCCATATACTCCCCGCTCAAGAACTGTGGCGCGTTGTTCGCCGTAATCATGTGTGTGTGTGTTTCGCCAGTAGGAGGCGTGAACAGTCCGCAGACGAAGCACTTGGTGCTCCCGTCCTCGTTGACGCTTAATCCGTCGCTGCTCCCGCATTCCTCGCATGGCTGATGTGTTATTATGAAACCCATGTAATTGGAATGACCTTATCGCACCACTTGAATCCCTTCTTGTCGCACCAGTCAGCGTAGGTTGTCTTGCTGCTTTTGCTGAGCTTGACCTTGGAGTTCTGGAAACAGAATCGAATGTCTAACTCAGGGTGCGCTTCGCGAACTCGCAAGTGCTTTGTCCGGTCTGCTGGTGTGAAGTAGCCCTTAGCTTCCACGATGACCCCATTCGGAAGAATGAAGTCAGGCTTGTAGGTTCTAAAGACCGTGTATGTCAGCTTCTCGGTCTCGTAGGAGAAGGCAACGCCCATCTTCTCAAGTGTGTGCGCTACCTTCTCCTCAAAACGAGAACGATACCCGTCCTTAGAACGGTGAGACCTTCTCCTCCGCATCATCAGCAAGGACTTCTCCGAAGGTTTCTCCGGTGGTGGTGTAGCCGTCATCCGAAGCTGTGAAGCTGCCGCCGCCACTCCCAGAAGAGTATTCAACAAGCTCAAGGACTTGGGCTTCTCTCAGACGAAGGGTGTAACCCCACCCCTGAGAAGAAACAAACCAAGGATTGAATGTCATACTCATACGAATCTTGGAACCGGAACCGATGCGCGGCTTGTCCAAGATAGGCTTAACCTGACTGTCGAACAACGGGACGCTGAACTCCAACGTCTCTCCGTTGCGCGTGATGACCTTCGCCTTCTGCTTGGCAAAGATTTCAAAGTCCCCCTCTGCTGTGAGACGGACAGGCGTAGAGGGCGCTTTGCGAACCTCCTTGCCTTGCTTGTCGCACTCCGCTTTGTAGGCGGCTTCAACAAGCGGGTCTACTTGCGCCTTGAAGTCTTCAAACTCCTCCTTCGTGACGTGTAGTTTGCAACTGTAAACCCCAGCCTCGTCGAAGGCGGTGTCGGGGTGAACGAGTTTCGGGTATACTGCGGTGCCCACAGGGCTGACTAGTTTAGTAGCATTCTTGCTCACTTTATTGTGTGTTTGTTGGTGTTGTTTAACTGAAGAGATACCGACTATGTTTGACTGTTGTTGGGTCAAAGGTTCCATACTCAGGTAACTCAGGGAACTCCAACTCGGGGTTGGAGCGCCGCAAGGAATTATCCAACTTCTCCAACAAGTCAACCTCAAAAATACCAGAGGCCGCTTCCCTGATGGAGTCAGCTAGGGTCTGAGACTTGTTTGTGTGCGTCCCAAACGAGTCATGAATACACGAAAAATCCCATATCCCACGGGCGTTTGCTTCGATTACCGTCTTGGTCAGGATGCTGGCGTCGATGCTGTGCACAAAGTTTGGAGAAATTCCTTGCTTGGCCCTCGCTAGGCTCAGTTCGTCGGTGCTGTCCCTGAAGTTTACCCACGTAGCCTCCCCCGCAATCTGGGTTGATACAGACTTGCTGATTTGCTTCGTGTAGTGCTGGAGCACAGGGAACCCGGCGGGTGTTTCCCACTCCACATCCTTCCCCGCTCTGGTGAGCACCTTGGCTATCTCCTGAAGATACTTCATGCACTTGGTGGGACGGTCGAATACTTCGTGGATGGCTTGCCAAACAAACTTAGACAAATAACCCGTAACCTTATACCGCTCCGCTTCGCTGAATGGGTTCTCGGCGTGGTCTTTCCTGATGCAGTCCTGATACCACTCATCAACATACGCCCTGCACGAATAAAACGTCCCGCCATAAGGGTACACCATCGTGGGTCGCTTGGTAGCCCTACGGTCAACACCAAACGCAACCCACTTGCGTGCCGTTGAGTCGTCTTCCTTCTTCAGCCTGTCCATTACGAGGGACGCAATCACAGCGTAGATGTCTTGTGGATATGGAGTGGGTGAGGCGTTGGTTGAGTAGGCTGTCTCTTCGCACCTAGTCAAACACGCCAACAACTGTAGCCCGTTATTGGTAGCGTCCTGAGCACACGCCAGCTTCGTCTTAAGCACCCCGGTCCTAACAAACTCAGCCCACTCAAAACACCACGCCAAATGTTGCCAAGGCTTGTCGGCTTCCTTCCACTCAAGATACCCCTTGGGGTCATCAGCTACCCGCTCCGCTTCCGGGGCGTAGTCGTAGGCCCACTCAATGCGCTCCTCTAAGGTAGCCTTGTCGAACCCATACGTGTTCGCCCCGTGGATGGCTAACCACTTGGCGTCCTCCTTGGTCTTCACCTTCTCGTCCCTGTAGAACTGAAGCAGCCCACGCGACGGGTCCGCATTCTGCACGTTGAGGAACGCCGGGATGTTGTAGACGCGACCCCTCCAATCAACATTAGAAGGAAAGAAAAAACGATTCCCCTCAAACTTCTTTGCCAAGTGCAGCACCTTGGCGGTGAGCAATCGGCGCGACTTGGTTGACAGGTTGAGGTCGTATATCTTAGCCGCCGCCCTGCGCCAGTTTGTGTTGGCCTCCTTGTTGGTCTTGAAATCCTTCGGGACCGGAGGGAACTCCTCGTCCTTCCTGTTTGGGATGTCGCCTATGGTCACGTTGTGGTCCCAAGACCACTCCATCACCTCCTTAACCCGCGAGTTGATTTCCCAAGGCGTCTGCTGAATAAGGTTGACCGCTTCCATGGGCTCTTTGAGCGGCCCTGTGATGGAGCGGAGATACTCCATGTTAGTGCTCTTGATAAATGGTACAGGAGGTAGTCGCGGGTCGTCCGGGTAACCGCCTGCCCATACGTTTGTCCAAGGCTCAGGCGTTTCGACAGTAGGTAACCAAAACGGTTCGACCAGTTCTCTCTTCTCATTGTAGTCCTCAATCCATTCAAGGAGTTCTTGGGTGGGTGCCACAAACCGCGTAGGCTTTCTCCCCGCTCTTTCCAAGATGTAAACGTACTCGATTAAACCAGTGCAATACCGAAAGAGTTCCACGGCATTCAAACCCATGTTCAGCTTGTCCCTTACTCCCCACTTCTTAAACTCTGGCATCAAACCCTTCTCGGCTTCGTGCTTCATAGAGGAACGAACGTGCCTTGTTTTTGCGTTAAGTCCCCTGCGTCTCCTAGCCCCTAAAAGAATCCCTTTTCCTTTCGCCTCATTATTTTTTACCAAAAACCTACAGCGTATTTCGTCCTCAATACGCGCTCCCAGAAAAATAGACACCTGAGCCAATGAGCGCCTCTTTGTAATGCTGTCTATAATCGACTTTACCGCAATGAACGCTATGACCTTGGAGGCAAGCTCCTGAATGTCTATTTGGTAGCGAGCTGGCGTTGGGTAGACCAAGACCGCCTCTTTCCACTCGTCAATCTTCTCGGCATATAAAGGCAGCGCATTCCGCATCAAGACTTGCCCATAGCGAGTCTCAATCTCCGCACCGCGCTCCTTGGCCTTTTCCACTTTAGACCTATACCTACCCACCCCTAGAGTGAGCATATCCTCGTTCAGTTTTACTTGCGTCAGTTGTCCCACGGTTGAATTTGATATGTCGATTCTCTCGACACGTCAAACCAATGCGTCGAAACCCACCAAGAAAACCGACATACGCCGGGCGCAATCAATGAT
>Ga0098039_1000879_pt1 | contig 12014 bp, 23 predicted proteins | sample 6_EtaG_FD_75047 | JGI IMG/M metagenome (GOLD analysis project Ga0098039, IMG submission 75047) | Marine viral communities from the Subarctic Pacific Ocean - 6_ETSP_OMZ_AT15160 metaG | ecosystem: Environmental > Aquatic > Marine > Oceanic | place: Pacific Ocean | collected 2015-01-08 | reverse complement strand
TTCTTGTATTTGTCTCATAGTTATTTCTGGAAGCTGTGGAGTCGGGTCTCCTGGAAAAAAAGTCCATACCTGAAGTTTTTTTGGATCTTCTCTGGATGGTCCTATTAATAATGTAGTATGCTGTACTTCTCTAACATTTTCAGGAATATTTGCTACCACTTCTGCTAAAACTTCATGCTCTCCAGTTTCTGGATTCGGCTTTTTTGTCATTGCTTTTCCTCCATGCGCGGGTTGAAACATTATTTCATCTGGCACAGTAGAATCTTTAATATCAGCAATACCCAATATACCAGGAATAGGCGCTTTAAAACCAATTGCCGGTGAGGTTATTGCAGGATGAGGGTATGGCACCCAATCTTGATCTCTTATAAAATCCCAAGTAGGAGTTTCGAGAAAAACGCTACCTGCTGCAGATTTATGTTTTGGGGTTCTTTGATTTAATGTTGTGGTACGGTCATCTTCTGGTGTGTTTTCAAATGCCTGCTGAACGATAGTAGACGTATCTTCTTCACCTTCTTCATTCAAATATTTTCGCCAATTTTCAAATAGGAGTTTCATTTTTTAAGTACCTCTTCAACATAACCACATACTTCGAATACATCAATTGGCTGAAAATCTTCTTCCATAAAATTATTTGACATCACTGGTTGTCCCCCTGTTTCTGGATTTGTAGCGATTGTAATATGCGGCAATCCTTTGATTTTCATTGGTATGGGTAAATCACCTAAGCTTACGCGAGCTGTGACAACTTGTTCATTTTGAGCGACGCCAACAACCTTTAAACAGCCGCTATAATCTAACCATCGCGATGGCAATCTACGCTTCATTTCTGGTGGTGGTATAATCGTCATATGGTGGGCATATGTTTTCCATCCTTCCGGTACATATTCTAAAAGTTTTGAATTGTCTTCTAATACAAAAGCTGTGTATGAAACATCTTTGGTTGGTGTTCCAAGAGATATCTCATTTAAATATTTCCGCCAATTTTCAAATAGGAGTTTCATTTTAAAATCTCCATAGCTATCCGATGTTGATTCATAACTTCATCTGAGGTACTTGCGCCTTCCCATTCTGGTAATTTATTTAAACCGTCTTTAAGAGCTTCAGATGAAACTTGCATTCCAGAGATTGGAGAATCTTTGTCTTTTAATATAGAAATATGTTTTTTGTTTGGAAAAACATATAAAGGCATCCCTGTTATCTGTGCCAATTCAAAACTTTGTTTTAAAGGAACTGCCTCATCAGCCATACCATGAATAATCACACCATTTGAATAATTTGGTGTCATTCCAGACACCCATCCGCGTTTCCATGCCGGGGCAACAAAAGTAACTTTTGGAGAATGATCAGATCTTGCAAGAGCAGCAAAAGCTATAGCGCCTCCCCTACTATAGGCAATTAATCCTGAAGGTTTCACATTATTTAAAAACTCAATAGCCTCAATAATATCTGGATGGTTTTGAGATATCCCTCTTTCATTTGTAAATTGTGGACATCCCTTTTCGCCCGTTTGCCACTGATCATCGCCAGGCGGGGTATCACACTGAGGAGAAACACGCATTTGTGTTGGTTTCATCTTAAAACCATGAAATGCAGCGGTTTCTTCTTTCAAATATTGACGCCAATTTTCAAATATATCATATTCTGGATCTTCGGCATGCAGTGTGTGTGTTGGATCAAATATGGTATATACACTATTCCATATTTTTTCTATATCTTCTATACTTTCTGGCTTTGGATATGTACCGTTTCTAATACCGTCGGCAAATATTTGGATTGACATTGTTGGATCCAATCCTGGAAAAGTTCTTTCTTTTGCCAGCTGTTTTAATAATTCGAAGGCATCTATCTGATCGATCTCTTCTTTTATATATTTCCGCCAATTTTCAAGTAGGAGTTTCATACTTTTTCACCCATAGATTTTTTAATAGCTTTTTTGAATTTTATAGAAGTTTCAAAATCTTCTTTTTCAATTTCATCAATAGTAAAAAAACCATATTCAGAATGTTCGTTGCTCAATGTAATTTTGCTATCTGGCGCCGATGCTTTAAAATACGTAATTCTTTGCTCTTTAAAGGCTTCTTGAGGCTTCTCTATGTCCAGCCCCGTTTCTTCCTTAACTTCTCTTTTAAGGCCATCTACGCTGGTCTCATCGTCATGTATGTGACCTCCCGGCAAATCCCACTCTCCTTTGAAATCTCCCATGGCGCTTTTAATCATAAAAATTTCGTCCTTATCATTTAATAGAATAATTTTTGATACTTGATCTGTATCCAAATTTTCATCCTCTACTAATAAATAGCGCCTCCAACTTTCAAATAGAAATTTCATATTATTGTGATCTTTTTATTGTATATTCATTCCATTCTTGTAATTTTTGTATTGTATTTTCAATATTCCATCGCTTTGGTATTTTCCTAACAGGAAAAATAGCATGGAATACAAATAACCATCCTCTAAATATTAAAGTTAATCCAATTTTTGAAGCAAAAAGAAAATGATTGCAATAAGTTTCATTATTATTTTTTAAGTGTTTCAACGTTTTCATGAGGCCCGGGCTCTTCATCTTCTGACACCTCATAAGTTAAACATTCACATATCCACTTGCCTTCGTTTGTTTGTGCAAAATCTAGATTAATTTTTTCAGCAACACAATAGTAATTTTTATTAAATATACAATCATGACATTCACAGTGGGCTTCTACTTTTGGACCACCTTTCATCTCGATATCCGATCGGATCGGAATAACATCACCTTCTTTTAATAATTTTCGCCAATTTTCAAGTAATAATTTCATTTGCCAATTTTCCTTGTTAATCTTTTAATTTGTTTATGTAGTTGAGAGACTTCTTGTTCTAAACTATCTAATCTAGATTGTGTTGTATAATAAAAACCACCCAGAACAGCAGCAATCGTTAATAAGGTAATTAATGTTTTAATATCAAGCTTCATTAACTAACATCACCCAAAAGCATCCAATGTACACCGCCGCCGTAGCCGCTGAGATCAATGCTATATAAAATAATACCAGTTCCAACTGTTAATGTTTTTGTTGTTGTTCCTCCGGCAGCATTTTTATAAGCTACTTTCGGAGATCCGGCGCCTGTTGTAAGACCAATAATAATTTTTAATTCACCGGTGGCGTCTGCATCCGCCAATGTTCCAGTAACATTACCAGCTCCTGCAAGAACTATACTGACAGGTGATGTCGCAGATACGGTGCCATCTGATGTAATAGGTGCTGGATGACCTAAAAAAAGCTTTCTATTAACAATAAAACCATCACCTGATGAATCCACCATAGCTACAACGTCGCCACCTTGTGTTTTAAATTTTAAATCCTTTCCAGATACATTCGGCGTAAAACTCACATTAGTTGAATCATTTGTAATAGTTAAAATAGCGGTACCGTCATCCTTAAAAATAATATCCCCGCCGTCAGCGTCAATGATTACATCAGCAGAACCAGAAATTAATGTATCACTACCAACATCTCCAAATTTTGACGCCATTTATTAAGATTCCTTTTTAATTTTTATGATTTTCATACATTTTTTAAGAATTCTTCTTTTCCCAAATTATATGAATCCATATAAGTATTATTATCGATTAACTCAGGATTAGGTTTTTTTCCCTTAATACCATCTCTCCAACCAGCATTTCGTCGTTCTTCCCAACCCATCAATGGTTCATGAGATGGATCACCGTAGGCGCCTTCGTGACCGGTACCAGATGGATCTTCTAAATAATCTCTACTATAATATCCTTCAAAAATCTTTAAAATCTCTTCTTTAATAATTTGTTTTAGTTGATGTTTTGTTATTTTCATTAATCAGTATCCCCGTAATTATCATCAAAAGAATACTCTTCAGCATATTCTTCGTCTTCTTTACGCCAAATAAGCTGTAATATTTCGTGAATATGTTCTTTTTCCAATGTTGTATGCATTTCTTCTAAATTTTTTCGTGCTTCAACAGAAGAAAGCTTATCTTTTTTTAGATCAACACAAATTATACACATTATTTTCCCTCTTCAAGGCCATTCATGGTCAATATTGCAATCAAACCTGGTATATTTTCTTTTACATAGACGCCAGAAAACAAAGTATCAGTTCTTCCACCAACATAAGAAATAGCGGCATCAAGATGTTTACTAATTTCCGGATCAGATGCCATTTCTGTGGATACCACCAACAATAAAGTACCAGTTAGCGGCGTACCCTTTGGCGGCGGACACGGCGAGCGTTTCAAACAATTTTGCAATATTTGAGCACCCAAGTTAGGTGTTGCAGGGTCCGATATCATCGTCGATCCAACAAACATTCTTCCTTTAGAATTGAAACATTTTTCCAAATCTTTAGAATCATATGATTGAATAGGAGATGTTTCTGTTGAAAGTTTAAGAATTTGCGTAATCAGTTTTGCAAAAGCAGAATTTGCAAACGGATACATTCCCAACATTCCCACTTTTCCCCTCAATAACTTAACTTGTCTTTCATTATCCAAAACAACGTGAGGGTGAGGAGAAATATCGTTTATAAGCTCCAAAGCATTTTTACTAATTGTCGGGTTTAGACATTCTTGAGCGGTCGGCCATGAAGCAATATACATAATAGTTCCAGTAGCTTGCACTGATTTTAGATATCGATCAAAAACATTATGCAAAGAAGCAACAGCACTTCCAGTACCTCCACCCCCTGAAGCCAATACAAAAAGCCAATCAACTTTTCCCAATTTTGTTCTTAATGCATCTTCAACAACGGCGCTATTAGAATCAAAAACGCTTTTGCCCAAAGAAACATCTTTACCAATTCCATCTGCATCGGGAATCAATACTACATGTTGTTCATCAACACCAGCTGGAATATCTTTTGGAGTAGTATTAATCAGCAAAGTCTTATTAAACCCCAAATCCAAGAATGCTTTGGCCATTTTACCGCCACCACCACCGACGCCGATAATAGCACAGTTAATCGATACATCAACTTCATTTTCTGCAAGTTGATTTTCGTGTTTTACATCTTCATCTTCGCCGTAATGTTCAATAAAGTCAAAATCATCCATTTTTATTCCTCCAAATCATCTCGCTTATACGCTGGTGTATGTGATCTCTTAACTTGTCGTTGATATTCAACAGGATCCATTTGATGCATCGCGGAAGGAGCTACATTAGCTGCGCTCTGCCACATTGCAGCTTTTTTAATAGATTCAATGAATCTTTGAATTACTATTAATTCTTCCGGTATATCGTAATCCGGATCATCTTGAAAAAGCGGACCTTGAGATCTTTTGGTTGCTTGCGTAATTTTAGTTTCTAAATTATCAGCAGCAATTGCTGCTTGTTCTGCCATTTTAATGATACCTTGAAAACCTCCTGGATCAGTCTTGGTACTGGGAGTGATTTCATTAATATATTCTTCTTTGATAATCTGTTTTAATTGTTCTTTTGTAATTTTCATATTAAATTCCGGCTTCCTCGTCTTCATGACTTCCGAACTGGCGATGGATTTCATCAACCATTGAGTGCATATGTCTCTTTAAATCATCATTTCCTTGCATGGCCACTGCGTCAGCCACATCAGAAATTAAGTTTGCGGCTTGATTGAGCATACCTAAAACTTTCTCTTCTTCCGGCGCGATGTTGCTCACCATGCCATGGCCCCCGGGAGGATGACCCATAGTTTCTTCTAACTCTTCTTTGATAATCTGTTTTAATTGTTTTTTTGTGATATTCATATTATTGTTCTTCTTGTTCAATCTCATCGGCAATCTTATGTAATTCACTGGCAAGGTCTTTATCATCATGACCGTGCATCGCCAATATTTCTTTAAATGCTTGCAAAATATCAATATCTCCTGCAGCTGCTTGTGACATTACGTCTGGTTCATCATCATATCCAAGCTCGCCGGCGATTTCTTTTCCTGTCCGTGCTTTTTTTGGTTTAACATCTTGAAACTGTGCGATATGGTCTCGAAACGCTTGAGCTGGATCTCGCTTCAAGAAGTCCCAGCCCGGTTCATCCTCTAGGGACTCATTTAAAGCGCTTTTCAGCTCTTTTTTAATAAGCTCTTTTAATTGTGATTTGGTGATTTTCATATGAATATCCTATTCATCAAAAGCAGTCATCGCTTGGCCAATTTCTGTTATAAGCACACCAGGTTGAACTAAAAATTTAAGTTGTTCAATCACAAGTTTTGTAGCAGGATTATCTGACGGCGAAGCCATGGCTTGAAGTTCTTCTCCTGCAGCTAAAAACATCTCTCTTGCTTCATCTCTGCCCATTTCATCAGCTAATTTATATGCATCACTAACCAAAGAGGCCATTTTAGAACTTAAAACACCAGAACCTTGTTTAACTCTATTACGATGAGTTTCTTCTTCGGCAGTAGGACCATCGTAATGTCCCATGGCGCCACCTTCTTGTATCGAATCAAAATCCTTTTTAGTTTTTATGGCGCGTTCAGCATCATATTGCGCGTCTTCCTCACCCATCTCCCAGCCTGCCATATAATCCATGTCGCCTGGATATTTGGCTTCTAGGCCCCGCGATCCATCTTCATAACCCGCATCATGTGCTTCTCCGAACCCAGAAGACTCAAGTAAGACCTTGGCGATCTCTTCTTTAATAATCTGTTTTATTTGTTGTTTTGTAATTTTCATGGCATATATCTCCTTTATGCGCCTAAATCTGCGGCTGCATCATGATGCAGCTCTTCTAGTTCATCAGCCATATCACGAAGTGCCTCTGCTCGATCCAGATCAGAACGCGTTGAACGGCCGATTAGTTGATCGATAAGTTTTATTTTACCCGATCGAATGAAGTCGTCATGTGAGCTTCGCGCCCGACTTCTAGAATCATCAACAACTTTGTCCAAAGGATCGGGTGGCCCACCTTTTCCTTGGCGGTGGTGAAAAGCATCTGATGATATATCTTTGACCCATTCTTCAGTCATACTTAACTCTTCTTTAATAATTTGTTTTAATTGTTGTTTTGTAATTTTCACCAGTTCACCCCCGTAATAATTAACGCTCTCCAGCGTCCCATCGATCTAGTCTCTCCTCGTCAGTACCAAGCTCTGCCTGCTTTTCTCCCCAAGCCATCATACCCAAGGCAGCTATTTCATATGTGCGAACTTCCCCTACAGACTTATATATTTCAACAGTCGAAGACTTAGGGTGCAGCAGTGCGTCTTTTATGGCTTTTTTAATAATATCATGATATGTCGAGTGATCCCCGTAATGTTCTGGGCTCATCGCCGCTCCTTGTAGATCATCTATAAATTCATCTAAAATTTGTACGAATTCTGCATCTGTTAGCTCTCTATTATTGCTATCTGCATCGTCGACGTATCCTTTTACGTAATAATAGAGTACCTTGTCATTATCGAGAGAATTTTGCAATTCGTCTATATCAACCTCGCCTCCAGGGCGCATCGTCCTCGCCATGCCGTCTGCGTGTGTAAAACTTTCCTTTAAAACACTTTTCAACTCTTCTTTAACAATTTGTTTTAATTGTTCTTTTGTGATTTTCATTGATTTAAGGCTCCTCAAATTTCAACCAGTCGCGAGGAATATCATGTTCTATCATGCATTTGATATATGCATCGTCTTTGCGGCTGGTACCCTGGCCGCGACACTTGCACTCTGCCCACAGGAAGAACGCTCTATCTTCACCAGGCGGCGCGCCACAAGGATCTGTTTCTGCAGCTGCCATAGGAGCCTCCGCGTCTCGTCCATGTATGGACTTATCCCACCAAGCTGCGTCTTCTGGAGAAATTTCTTTTAGTACTGCCGAAAATTCCTCTTTAATAATCTCTCTTAATTGTTGTTTTGTAATTTTCATCCAAAATCTCCTTAGTACGTATCCCGTTTCAGTCCTCGTATTCTTAGATCTGAAGTTTGAGTTGTATCCATTATCTGAGTATCCGCAAGACCTAAATTACGATCTGTTTCAGGCACCTGATCAGACCCCTGAATCATCTCAAGCACCATATGCAATTGACTTATAATGCCTCCCACTGGCCAGCGATATTCACGAGCGCCTCTGCTTAATTCTTCGATAGCAGTCTTCAATAGAGGTCCAGGCCGCGTTTCTATTTCTTCTACAACCATGGCTTCAACTTCTTCTTGAATAAGCTGCCTTAACTGTTGTTTTGAGATTTTCATCGGCCTTGCCTCATCACCTTGAGCGCAGACACCTCTTCTTTAATAAGTTGTTTTAACTGTTTTTTTGTGATTTTACTCTCAGAGAGAGGTTTAGGTCGGTGTCGGCGCCGCATGCGCATATCACCACCGCGCCACTCCATTTCATCGTCATCATCCTCGGCTTCACCGCGCCGAATGCGCTCTTCGTTCTCGGCCCTCTCTGCTGCGCGCGCCGCTTTCCACGACGCTTCCTTATCGTATTGGACTTTCCATTTTTCGTACTCTTCCTGCGCAGCTGCCTTTTCCTCACGCGAAACGCGTTCACGGTCATGTCTTTCGGCCTGCTCCACCCAAGACAAGTACCCTCGGAGTTGGTGTTCCCGCTGCATAAAATCCTTTAATTGTTTTCCGTCTGTTGTATATTGCTTTGCAATCAATAAAAGATCTTTCTCTTCCCAATCGGCCACGCCCTCGGCGTCCCGTCTGATTTCGTGCCCACCCATTTTGCTAACAAATTCATTACGCTTTATTAGCCACTTATCTACCCAATGAACCATGGTCATCGGATCCTTCATGCCGGCGTCCTGGGCATGCAAGTACAAGCCGTAGAGTTCGCCGTTAACGATGTCACCGAATTCCTTGTTCTTCTTCCCAAAGAAGCCCGCCATGGCGCCGCCAAGGCTCCCTCCGCGTTCCTTTCTTGTGCGCAACATGGCCCTGGCGGCTGACTCGCTTTGCAGAGAAGCTTCTTTGATTACTTTCAAAATTTCTTCTTGAATAATTTGTTTTAATTGTTTTTTTGTGAATTTCATTTTGCTTTCCCTTTTCCCTTTTTTGGGTGATTTTGTTTCATCATGCGTTTAAGATCTGCTTTTGATGCAAGTTTTTTTTACCTCTTTCTGGATTTCCAGCTAGCTTCATCTTTTCCCATTCTTTTTTTGTAATTTTCATTGATTTTTCCTCTCAACTACTTTAAATAGTTCCAGAACGCGTTTAGGCATATTTTCAGTATTTCCTCATGATCATACAAAAAGAACACCCAGAAAAACAAGAATGAACATAATAATTTTTGATTTTTTCATCATAAGTTTCACTTTATACAACCGACCCCAAGACCGCGGAAATTTTCCCGAAATTTTTTGATTGCAGCAATCTTTTATAATTAGTTTTTACATTATACTCAACATACAAAAAAAATATAATATATTTCGCAAATTAATTCATTCTATTTAGGACATGAATTACATTGATAATATTAAAATATGGTTTCAAATAACAATGGTATTATCATTTATAATGGTATTCATATACCAAATATACGGCGATGACTAGTTTTCCAGTATCAAATCTTCAACCCATAATCTAAGAAGAGGTTGATCAAACCCGTCCATATGCCTAACAATGTGCATATCGCGATCGATAATCAAAATGGTAGGGAATACATCGACATCAAAACCTTTGATGCCTTTAGGATCAACCAAGCTGATATCCCCCATCAAAACAGGTGATGTAGTTAGATCAAATACATTAGCCCACATTTGAATTCCTTCCAACGTTGGTGGCTGTCCAACTAAATCTTGCAATAAAATCGTTGCAAATATAACGTTATCATTCTGGTATGCATCTTGCTCGGCTAGCATGTTGCTAGCAGCTGCTTGACAAGGTACGCACCACATAGCAGAGATATCTAAAACGATTATGCTGCCATGGTGATCATATAGCTGCCAATACTGATCATATTGATCGATCAGTTTAACGTCGCATATGCGGCTACCAACCTTATAGTCGCAGTCTTTCCAATCCGGATATTGTTTATCTGGTATGAATGTAAGCGATGGTTCAGCATCGATCGCCCTTACATTTTCGAAACACTGGGTCAAGAATAACGTAGCTACAACAACAAAACTGGTTATGATTGCAGCGTTTATTAGTCTTTTCACATTAGTAAATATGTGTTTACTAGCAGAAATTCGTTTTTATTTTATATATGTGGATATAGAACAAATAGGCAACTATGGCCTAGGCCTATTAGTATTTGGCATGCTTACATGGTCTGCATTGTACAATATAGCTAAAATGAACAAAAACGAATAGGAAGCTTAATGGAACTCACAACAACTACATTCATCGTAGTACTACTAATAACAAGCGTTGCAAGCTTTTTTATTGGCGCGCTTTGGGGAAGGGAATCAATACTCAAGTCCCATCGCGAATATCGTGTTAAGCGGCATCGTACCTGGCAAATACGTAAAGACAAATTCAGGGAGTCAGAACAGTGAAGGTTAACGATAAATTTGAAACACGAAGTAACGCGTGCCCATGGACCGTACGGTTAATAGATAAAGTTTTTGTTGAGCTGTGGCAAACGTCTAGGAATATCGATGAAGTAAAAGATAAACGCGAAGATCTTTTCGCTGCCTACAAGGAATGTCATACGCGGTTTTCACAACGACAGAAAGATAAGCATAGATTACCAAAAGGGCCTCTAGCTGCTCGCGCAACATGGCTTCGTAAGAAAGGGGTAGCCTTAAAAAAGCTTAAGCACGTGGCGACGCCAAACAAACCAGCTGAATATTATAAAGGCCTCGATCGTTATGCTCAGGGATTATTAAGGAGAAACGTACAATGACAAATCTAAAATCTGGAAAATTTCATCCGCGTCGTGTGAATGCATCTAGTCGCCAATGTGCCAGGCATTTTCCTCGTGACATAGATTCCGGTACGGGGGGGGTAGGGGGGTACCCCTATGGTTTTGAAGGGTTTTTCTGACTAGTGTTTTTGAGCACTTAACATGAGTTTAACACAATATGCCAAGCTTGTATAGCGCTATCTCTCTTAGGGAGACATATAAACTAACTACTCGTTATCATTAGAGTTTTCAGCATGCTCTGTTTCATATGCTACGGGCCAACCATCGACGAAGTCAATGTCAATCGCCCCCAGCAAGTAAGCGTCCAGCGCATTTGACATAGCTAATGCCAAGTCAGTTTGACCAGCCTTAGCCACATTCTCGATTAGCTTGTGCATCTTGAACTCTATGAAATCATAGACGTTATCTCTCTCCTCGATATCGTTAGTATCTTCCATGTGACATATAACAACGTAGGCACGAGAGTGCCAGAGTAAATGGTTATTGTGTGCGCGGGGTGGGTATATTTAATCGCACACATTTTGCAGCGCACTTGAATCACCAATCTTTTTAGTAGCTTGGCGTCCATCAAATGCCTACGTGTTTTCCCCTACCTGATATACCAACAAATATGATTGGCATATTCTACCCAGCTAGTTGATTGATACTGGTCGGGTGGCAATACTATGTACCAGATTACCATCGTTGTCTTGAATCCAGCAGGCCCAACCGGCTAGCAGGTACTCGTTCAGCGTCGTCGACGCCTGGACAAGTGACGAAGTGTCATGATGTGACACATTGCCATATCCATCAGGTATACAGACGGTCCAAGTTTGTGTCACTTCGGACTTTTCGGGTCCAAGTGCCTGCGCCAGTAGGGTGTTGATAATACTATCGATTTTCATTTATTGAGTCTCCGCTGTTCTTTGATTAGAAGCGCAATGACTTTAGGGACTTGAGGCCCTTTGTTGTTGGCTGCCACATTGCGAAGCAACCACCTGATATTGCTCGGTTTATTCAGGTCTCTCCGCATCTTGGGAACGTCCATGTTTTCAAGGAGTTGGGAAAGCCTCAGCAAACCGGCGTCTCGGAATATGTCCAAGTTGTTGATATCGCTCACGTTATAGGCCCATTTGAATCAGGCCGCCAAGTGTGACGAATGTCGCGGCTAGAAGTGCCAAGAGCCACATGATGACTCTGTCGGGTTTGTCAGGTGTCACTTTCATTTTTGTGTCCTCG
>Ga0098039_1000878_pt1 | contig 12018 bp, 14 predicted proteins | sample 6_EtaG_FD_75047 | JGI IMG/M metagenome (GOLD analysis project Ga0098039, IMG submission 75047) | Marine viral communities from the Subarctic Pacific Ocean - 6_ETSP_OMZ_AT15160 metaG | ecosystem: Environmental > Aquatic > Marine > Oceanic | place: Pacific Ocean | collected 2015-01-08 | reverse complement strand
TAGAACCGTACGGTCCATACATACCTCCTGTGTTGCGGCAAGCTATCTGCGTTTGATGCTCACCAGTTGTTCCCAGAGCAGGTCTATCAACCTACATTGTGCAGGTGTTACTCCGGGAGTCATCTGGTAGTTATCCACTATCCTTTGGAGGACACCTGCCTCCGTCTTGGACAACACCAGGATGATACGGTTCGCGTCCTCATCCTCGAAAGCAAGAGGTGTATGAGAACACCGAAAGTCATGGGCTGCCACCTTACTTGACCTTTCGATCATCTTCCTTTCGGCTCTTGCGGCCATCTCTTTGGGTCGGGCATCAAGTCTGGCATTAGCCATCGCGTGTAGTTCTGGATGCATCTTGGATGCTCCCTACAAAGGTGTTGAAAAAAGAGAGAAGGGAGGACCGAAGCCCTCCCCACTCACTCTGCCGATGGACGATTATTTCTCCGCCCTTATCACCTCTCGGTTCGCCCATATCACCGTGCATTCCGCCTCGGTGAAGCCCAAGGCCATGTTCGCCTTGAAAAACTTCTCTTCGTCGGTCAACACGACACGGGTCCGACGCTCGGGGTCCGTAAGATACCCCATGAAGTCAACCACATCTTTGTGACTGGCTAACGCCGCGCCCTTGATACCTGCAACGGTCTTGGTTCCCTTATACAGGGCCTTGACCCTCGCCCGATATCGCACCTTCAGACTCTCCATAAAGATCGTAAACACGAGTCCTTTGAGTACCTTAACGGCTTCGTCAAGGTTCTCCGGTGCGGTGAGGGTGGTTGTAACTTCCCACCTTTTATCGGTCTTTTTGCCTTCGTAGGTCTCGAGTGAAATCTTTTGCATAACTACCTCATTGATTGTAAAAGTTTCATGGTTGAAAGATCCCGAGCAGCATAGCTTCGCCACTGTGGCCTAAATCGCGGTTCGGGATATCTGGTACTTTGCCCTCCCAAGCACATCGCCATGATGCACGAGGTACGCTCGTTTCCCAGGCCCGATTGTATCCTGCCGGCACCTTATCACGGTCGGGATACCCGGTCTTTTCAAGGGATATTTTCCCTTGCTTCACATAAGATATGGGGTTTAAGCCCGGCACTTTCAAGGGTGTAAACAACTTTTTTACGTTATATCTGATTATTCTTACTCGATGTGGATGCAACCATAACTTGATGGAATTGGTCCCCATGCAACCCGTGGACGTTTGGAGATGATAGTCAATCGCAATCTACGGGCCGGTCGGCCATGTGGGCGCTAAACGCAAGTGATACGCACTCGCAACGGTGGGGCGCTAGATGAAGGTGCGTCGCAGTCGCAACATGGACGGCGGCCAATGCAGATGATACGCACTCGCATCTTAGCGGTTGCTCATATAAAGATGCGTCTCATTCGCATCGGCCGGCCGGGGGGTGGGGCGGTAATGGGAAAACGCTAGAGCTGCGGGGGGACCCTCCGTACAGTTTGAAAAAATCTGAGAGATTCTCATAGAAGGGGCTTCGCCCCACGTTTATTCGGCGCCGGACCTTGCGCGCCCGCGTATATGCGCGTATTTATAAAGTCATGCGCGTTCCGCCCTGATTATGAGGTTCCTCTTGCAGACAACAGAATTCGCGGCGAGGCAACTCAAAGAACATGCATTCGCCCTTTCGCAGGAACTGGTTAGCCGAAGGACGGGAGACCCCCTTCTTACATTTGAACCCTTCGGGCCCCAAAGGGGGTTCATAGACGCTATTCTCGGCGGAGCCTGTAAGGAGGCATATTACATCGGGGCGAACCGAAGCGGAAAGAGTGACGCCGGCGCCTATGTGGGGGCTATGCTGGCCCGCTTTGGCGACCGCTCGGACGGTGTTAGGTTCGTAAAAGGAAAGGGGTCAGATATAGAGATGCGAGACAGGGCAACCTCTGGATGGGTTAGCGCCCTCGATTTTCCAATTAGCCGCGACACTATTCAGCCGAAATACTTCGATAACGGCTTCGTTCCTCCGGGGGCTACCCACGAACCCTTTATTCCTGAACGAGAGATTAAGGAGTGGAGAATCTCGGATCAAATCCTCAAGCTTAAGAATGGCTCCATCATTGGCTTCAAGTCCGCGGACTCTGGACGCCTCAAGTATCAGGGCGCAGAAAAAGAGTGGATACACTTCGATGAGGAACATCCTAAATCCATCTACGATGAGGCGGTTATCCGAGTCGGTGCGAAACCGCTTAAGTTATTCACCACCTGTACATTACTACCTCCTGAGGGACAGGTCGGCGGTGTCACGTGGGTATTCAACGAAATCGTTAAGCCCTTCCAACGAGGGACTCTTAAATACGTTCAGGTATTCAACGCATCTATCTACGACAATCCGCATATTGCACAGTCGGAGGTTGAGTTCCTTGAAAGTAAGTATCCGGAGGGTTCTACCCAGCGCCGCATCCGGTTGAATGGGGAACTCATCCCGGGTCTTTCCGGCTCTCGTATATATGCCGGCTTCGATCACAAGTTGAATATCCGGGAGCAGCCCGAAATCATGCTACGCCGGCCCCTCGCGTGGATATGGGACTTCAACGTGGAGCCTATGGTCACCCTTATTGGACAAAGGGAGAAGAACCTCTTTCGCGTTTTTAAGGAGATATATCTTGAAGAAGGAAACCTCCCCGAAATGTGCGACCACTTCCGGTCCATACATCCCTTCCACCTTGCCGAAATCTGGATCTATGGGGATGCCACCGGCAAAGACCGCAGCCACCAAACCCGCCTTTCTTCATACCAGATCATCCTCAACAATATGCAGAACTATCCTGCGCCGCTCAAGATGAAGGTTCCCGAAAGCAATCCCGGCGTCCCTGATCGTATCAATGCGGTAAATCGGGCGTGCAAGCACGAAAGCGGTGAGGTTATGCTCGAAGTGGATCCGGACTGCGATGAGCTGATTTCGGATATGGAACAGGTGTTGTCCGACGGTAAGGGGGGTATCAAAAAGACCTTTAACCGGAAAGACCCATACTTTAGAAGAACACACACCAGTGACGCCCTTGGATATTGGGTCTATCATGAGGCTCCGGTTGTTTCCCTACAGTCTGGGAGTGTTCCACGAAGAACGGTGATTAAGCGTCCGGGGTACGGACAGACCCACTAGTAAATTCACATCATGTGAATAATCCAGGAGAAGTCATGCCCGCCCCTCAGACCGACGATGCAAGGAAGGATCGGTTCTGTCGTTATTGTGGGGAGGAACTGACTCCCGGTGGGGTAAGAGATATTGGAGTATGCGAAGACTGTATTGCGAACAGCCGTTATAGATTAACCAAAATCCCGAGGGTAAGTTATGGCCGAAAACATACCAGTGAGTGAACGTCCCGGCGACGATATTCCTGTCTCCTCAGGGATGAACAGTCCAACCGTTATCACCGCCATCCGCGCGTATAAGAAAGAGGCAGCTGATGCGAAGAAAACTCGTATGCGGCAGAACAAAGCGAACATGGATGCCTATATGGGCCTTCAGGACTGGTCTCACAAGACGACTGGACAATCCCGAGAGTTCCTCCCTAAGACCGCTGTTGCGGTCGAACAGTTCGTTGGCTTCGCGAAGCGGGCGCTCACACAGTTCGGCGCGTGGTATGACATAGACTTCGGTCGCGACAGCGCATCGCCGATATCCTCCGCGGCGGCAAGACGCCTCTTGGATGCCTTCTTGGACAATCTTCTCGTCAACACAAACCGGGAAGGGCCATTCGCCACGCTGTTATCCGACGGCCTGAAGACCGGCGCTCTCGAAAGCCTCGTCGTCTTCAAGATTCACGGTCATTCCATCGAGGAGAGAACCTTCGAGGTTGAGCCAGGTCAGCCGATCATCGACAACGACACGCAGGAAATGACCCAAGGCGATGAGGAACTGGTAACAAAGATTACCAATCCCTGGCGCCTTCGTATTGATCTTGTACGGTCAGGGGACTACTTCCCAGATCCGACGGGCCGCGGCTTGTATGAGATACACTCATCGGAGCATGACCTCCACTACGTCATCGACAGAGCCAAGGAGGGTATCTACGACGAATCGGTTGTGGAAGAAATGCGGGTGGATTTCCAACAGAAGGAGGATGAAGCCCGAAATACGCGAGATATGGGCCAAGATGACTCTCAACCCCCCGGCTTTCGTAAGCGCATCGTTCTGGATGAGTTTTGGGGCACCTTGTTGGATGAGGACGGTCGGGCTGTCCAGCGAAACGTGCTCTGCACCGTCGCGAACGATAGGTGGCTCATCCGGAAGCCGACACCTAACCCGTTCTGGCACCAAGAAAGCCCCTTTGTGGCAACACCGCTTATTCGGGTACCCTTCTCCGTATGGCATAAAGCCCTTATGGACGGCGGCGTACAGCTTAATCTGGCTCTAAACGAGCTTTTCAACCTAATGCTGGACGGTGGCCTCTCCAGCGTGTGGGGAATTAAACAGCTGAGGGTTGATGACCTCGAGAACCCCGGCGAAGTCTCCGATGGGATACCGCAAGGAACAACGCTGGCGGTCAAAAACACCCTTCCGCATGGGCAAAAGGTGATTGAGAAGGTAGCGGAGGGCGAAATTCCCACTGATGCGATGGCTGTCTTCGAGATGGTGACCCGTGAGTTCACTTCCGCCGCACTTTCCAATGAACTCAAGATGGGTTCCCTCCCCCCGAAGCAGGTTAAAGCCACGGAGGTTGTTGAACTCTCCCAGAGTCAGGCTGTAACCCTCGATAGCATCATCGCGGACGTTGAATTGGACCTAATCGGCAGGACATTGCGGAAAAGCTGGCTGACGGTTATGCAGAACCTTGGGGATGTGGCCTCCGATAGGATTATCGCCGCAATCGGCCTCGATAGCGCCTTCAAACTGGCGACAATGTCCCCCGCCAAGCGTTTCGCAACCTTTGCGAATGAGTGCCGCTTTAAGGTCTATGGCCTCTCTGCTGTTCTATCGAAGGTTCGCGACTTCCAAAAGATGATGGCTCTCCTCCAAGCGGTTGTCAGCAACCCGGTTCTTCTCCAGGCGTTCTTCAAGAAGTATAGTCCTGACCGAGTCTTGTCTCACCTCATGAAGAGCCTCTCAGTAAACCCTGAACAGATGGCTCGAGACGATGAGGAACTCGGCAAGGTTATGCAGGAACTCGAAGAGCTGCCGATGTTCCAACAGCTTGCAGGAGGAAAGCCCGGGCAGGGTGGTGGGAACGCTGGCGCCGGCGGCGGAGGCGGAGCGGGCTTATCCGCGCAGAATACCGGCGAGCCTGGTCTTCCTGCGGAAATAAACAGCGCGGGGAATGCCTCGTCTGGATTAGCCGGCGCCGGAGGAGCCTGATATGGCTTCTGATGCGTGGACCGACTGGAATAAAGTCGTGGGAGATTTAGGCGATAAGACTATCCCAGAGATTGACCGAAGTCTGAACAAGATCCTTCGACGTCTCGCCATTCTTAATTCAGGCCGTCCTCCAGCCGTTCCAGGACCGGGAGCATCTGAAGGTCTCACTCTTGAGGAGATGATGTCTAAGTCCCTAGGGCCGATAACGAAGGAAGGTTACTGGTCAGGGAGCCATTCTTTTGCTCCGCATAATCCGCAGCACCGTACCCATGACATAGCTAAGATACCCTCTCCTGACTTCCTTCTTCCTCCCCTCAAACCGGGGCAGAACACCTTTGGGTTAATCCCTCGAGGACGACAAGACAACAGGATTCCCCTAGACAAGGAGTTCGAGTCTTTGACGCGGGGTCCCTATGAGCCAGGTAAACTCGGACAGTTGGACGCATTTCTTGATAAGCGGATGGCCGATCGTGTTGCTAAACTCTCGGATAAGGAGGTCCTCCACGAACTCATGCGGCGGAACTATTCTCCGAAGGAACTCGACGATATGCGTAAGGAGGCGATAGAGGAGAAGAAGGAGGGTCTCCAAGGCGGCACGCCGATGGAAAGTATCCGAGGGATACTCAAGCAAACCTACATTCATGATCTAATCGGGGCCGTCTTCGAAGGCGAGTCTATATAATCTTTAAAAAGGACCAATAAGATGATCACGAATGAACTGATTAAGAAACTTGAGCAAATCTCCACGGAGACTTCTCTCCCTCTGGAGAAGCGCCTTATCGACACGGCGGTATGGTTCCACAACAATAAGGATCGTATCCCCCGGGAGAATGCCCTAAACCGGTTGGATTTTCTGGAAAAGACGATGGACATATTCCTGGAGATGATCGCCATGAACGTCGATAGGATGCAAATGGCAGAGGGGCGAAAGGGGGGATCTTCCCTATGGCTCCCTAACGGCATGATGGATACAGAAACGGGACAACGCTATGGCTGAGAAGGAAGAACCCTCATTCTTTGAGTCTTTGACGAACGTTTTGGGTACCCCCGTGGGTGATCCCCTATTCAAGCTGAAAAGAACTAGCACAGGGGAAACTGTTGCTGCTCCGCGTTTGAGTCTTGGAGATATCCTTCCGATGGGTCCAGCTATTAAGGGTGGCGGTATCGCGGTTGGGATTGTGGGTGCTCTTGTTGGCCCTTCTGCTCGGTTACCTCGTTGGATGAGAAAGGCGTTTGTTAAAGCTAGAAAGTTAGACGATCAGGGCGTGAACCCCAGGGAGATAGAACAAAAGACGGGGTGGGTTGAACGTCCGGGATTGGGGTGGACAACTCGTATATCAGATAAAGGGGCTAAGTTTAAAGACATAGACCCAAATAAAACTGATCTTACAGTGGGTGATGTTTTTAGGCACCCCGGTCTCAATCGGGCATATAAGGGCCAGATAAAGAAGATGCCCCTTGAGGTACTTCCTAAGTATATGGGTGGGTCATACAAAGGTGGGAAGAAGGGAATATCTGCTCAGCAAACACAGGCGGGTGGTAAGCTTAGCGGATCACAGCCCGGCGACATCGATCAGTTTGGGCGACCGATTCCACAAAAGATAGAAGCTTCTACTCTTGGTCATGAGATTGGTCATGCGACTCAAGATTATGGGGGAATAAATACTGTTCCCATGAGGACTCCTATGAAGTCATCCTATGATGAGATGGCCGACTCTGAGCTAGTACGGTTCTTGGGTATGTCGCCGCAAAAACTCAGCGCTGAGCAACTGCATAGGTTAAAAAGTGTTCTTCTGATTAAGGTAACGCGGAGAAGGTCGGAAAACTTCTCTGGAGGTAAAGCAGGATCGCATTATTCGGAGCCCGCAGAGCAGGGAGCAGAGATCTTTTCGAAAGACCTTCTAACAAGTATGAGGCTTAAGCCAGGACGGAAACCTAACATCCTTCCCGATAGTGAGCTTATTCCCCATGATAGCTTTGAGAAGGCTGCAAGAGAATTTGGCCTTCCTGAGTGGATGGCGATACAGCTTCGTCAGTATTCTGGTAAGTTTAGGGAATAATCATGGCCGATAGAGTTAACCTCCCCCTTCCACTCAAGATGGAGCCGGCGCCTGTTCCCTTACCGAAGAAGGCCCTCCAATTTGAGTTTGGGACCAAGAAACCTCTTATGCTTGAAGACCTCTTGAAGGAACCTGGCCTCGGTCCGGCTTGGCAAAAGCTCCAGGGTGCATCCCCCAAGGAGCGGAGAGGCATCGTATCGGAGATTGGCGGCCATCTGTTCGATATGACAGGCGCCGGCATCGCCGCACACTGGCGGAAGAAGCTCGACGCAGGGGCATCTTTAGATAGCTCTGAGGTTGGCATGGAGATGCTCTTTGCTGGCGCGCTGGTTGGTCCCGCAGCTCGATTATCTAAGAAGCTACGAAAAGCGTTCATCAAAGCTAAAAAGATGGCGGATTCGGGAGAGAGTTACGAAGATATCTTAGCCTCAACGGGCTGGAGGCAGGATCCGGGGCTAGGTTGGATAACTCGCGTGTCAGACAAAGGCGCGAAGATGAAGAACGTTAGTACGGCAAGAACCGATCTTAAATTAAAAGACGTACTTAAGCACCCTAACCTGTATAAAGCGTATCCTAAACTTAAAGATGTACAAGTTAGGGTGCAAGCGGATGGCGGGGGGAGTTATGGTCGTACAAAGGGCGGTCGTATAAATACTTCTATAGACAGACCGGATTTTCAATCTATCGAGCCGTCAGGGAGTCCCTCTCCAAAACCGAGGTTCCAAAGTGAGACATTACTTCACGAAGTTGGTCATGCTGTGGCCGATATTGAAGGGATGCAGATGGTTCCTATGTTGTTGGAAGATGTTCCATATGACCTCTTTGCAAGAGCTTTAAAGACACTTAATGGGCTAAGAAACTTACCTGCTCATACGCTATCTGAGCAGCAGTTAGGTCGGCTTCGCGGAGCCTTAGTTCAGACAACGAATTACCGACGTCAAAAGTCGATGCCTCAGAATGAGTGGAGCGATTATTTTAGGCATCCACAGGAGCAGGGAGCCGAGCGCTTCGCTGATGACATTATCAAAGGAGCTCGAATAGAGGAGGGCGTAAACGCTGTTCCTACGGGGCATCGAGGGGTATCTACTTTTGAGGACACAGAACTTTTCCCTGCAATATCTTATACCGATGCAGCGAAGGAACATGGACTTCCTGAATGGGTAGTAAAACAGCTACAAGAAATTAAAGGCAGAATGGGACCATAACAGGAGATTAAGAAGATGGCAAAAAAGACTACTGATGAACACGTCGATGTTGTCCACCGTGGCCAGATGGCACAAGCCCTTCAAGGAGGGTTGGAAGTCCGCCTTCTGGATCAAGAATACGATATCGTTACGAAGCTCGTAAACGGTCACAAAATGGGAACATTGACTGATACGGATCTTCGTGGTGCAATAGGCGAGATCGCAGGTATCCGATCCGTCCTCGACACCTTGGACGCCGACATACGCCGAGGTATTACTGAACTAGAAAGGAGTGAAGAAGATGGCAAAAAAACCGGCACCGGCTGAGAACACTGACGATGCGGACGCGGCGGCTCTGGCGGCTATCGCTGGAAGTGCTACTGACCCCGCTGGCCCTGGGGCGCAACCTGAACCGGAACCTGATCCCGACCCAGATCCTAATGCGAATGAAGATGAGCTTATCGATGTAACCGTTGGAGGGCAGACCTTCAAGGTTGCAAAGGAACTCGCATCGGCGTACGATACCGAACGTGCAAACACCGCCGAGGAGATCGACTCCTACCGCGGTATTATCACAGCCACTGGTGGGGGACAGGACCATCGGGACGCGAACGACGATGATGGTGGGGACGAAGTCGGCGAAAACCTCTGGGCTGATCCGGCAGGAACTCTTAATAAGTTCAAGCAAGACATCAAGAACGAAGTCCGGGCTGAGGTTCGCGCCGAAACGAGGGCATCCGATACCAAGACGGAGTTCTGGCGGAACTTCTATACAGTCAACCCCGAACTCAGAGGCTTCGAGTGGGTTGTGGATGCCCAGCTACGGGATACCTGGGACGCTATCGGGAGGCTTTCCCCCGACGTAGCAGCATCAGCGCTTGCTAAATCCTCAAAAACCGCCATATTAGGCGTGACAAAGAAATTCGGCGGCAAAGGCAGGACATCGAATGACACTCAAAACCTCGAGGGTGGTTCGAGTTCTTCTGGCGGTCAGCCACCTCCCGATAAAGAAGATGAAGGAAAAGGCGATCCGAAGACGCTCGGGGATGCAATCTCCCGAAGAAAGCGGCTTCGTCATACGAAACTTCGCGTTGTAAACGAGTAGGAGCAAACCAAGATGGCGCAGTTTACTTGGACGATGGACGCTCCCACAGGTACGTACAAGCAACACGCGCTTTCGCGCAAGTTGTATATGGCGGCCTTGGAGAATAGCGTCTTTATGGATCACATCACCCCCGTTTCTGGGTATGGCAAAAAGAAAGGCGAGAACGTCACGTTGACGCGCGTCGCCACGATCACGGAGCCAACCTCCCCGACCCTGACGGAAGGCGAACGTATCCCCGAGGACTCGTATTCAATCAGCACCACGTCGATCACCGTGGTTGAGATTGGTCGGTCCGTTCCCTTCACCTCCTTCGCCGAAGATCTCTCTTTCTTCGACTTGGAAAACAGCATCCAACGGCGCCTCCGCGACCAGATGCGGTTAGCCCTCGATACGAAGGCTGCCACCGCGTTCAAGACCGCGAAGGTGAAATACATCCCAACCGGCGTTGCGGCCGGCACTTTCGACACGGATGGCACCGCCAGCACGGCGGCGACTGCCAACTGGAATGTCTACCACATTGAAGAGATTCGCGACTATCTCTTTGATACCCTCCAAACCCCTCCGGTGGAAGGCGACGACTATCTCGCCATTTTCCGTACGCTGGGCCTTCGCGGCATCAAGCGTGACCCCGCCTGGGAGGAATGGCACAAGTATACCGATCCTCAAGCGAAGTACAACAATGAGATCGGTCGCGTGGAGAACGTTCGCCACATCGAAACGAACCATAACTTGGCTCTCGGCAAGGTCGGCACCGGCTCGGTGTTGGGCGAAGGCGTCGTGTTTGGCCAAGACAACGTTGCGATGGCGGAAGTCCTCTCACCGGAACTTCGTGGCCAGACGAACGTCGGGCATGACTTCGGTCGGTCCAACGCCGTTGCTTGGTATGGCATCTTGGAGTTCGGTATCATCTGGGATACCGCCAATGCCGGACAGGCGCGTATCGTCCACGTCACGTCCTCGTAACACACCCTTGGGTGGGTGACGCTTAAGGAGACTTAAGAAATGGCTTACACACACAGTAAGTACGAAGTGGAAATGCTGCCGATGGCAGCTACCACATTTCCAGCGGCCAATGAGTTCGGGGTTCGTTTAACCGTAACCACGGCAGCTGCGAAATGGGGTCCTGGCTTCGTTCCTCATATTATCCGGGGGGCGGCTGTTATCCCCTTGGTTACGACCGCTCTCGCCAACGACGCGAGTGTAGTCTTTGAGGCGGACATCAGCACTCCCGGAACGCCGACAAAGATGTTCAACGTCAACGTTCCAACGGCCATCCGAGCGCATACGTCGATCTACTATCGTCCGACCTACCTGATCGAGCTCAAACCGGGAATGATGGCTCAAGCCAGAGTCACAACGGCGGCCGATGCGGCGTCGAGTGCGAAGATCGTTCTCTATGTGGAACCACGTTGGGAAGAGCCTGGCAACATCACCGGGATGAAACAGACCACCTAAACCTTAGCCGACCCGGTTGGTCTCCCTTCGGGGGGATAGCCCCTGGTATCTGCGAAAGCAGGGAGGGCTAACAACCGGGTTAAGGAGTTTTTGTTATGGCTACAAAACTTACTGCGACTTTCTGGGCGGAGTCCGTTGAGGACCGAGTTATCTACGGAAAGCAGAAGCGTAATCGGGTCAAGTTGACCCTTTCCTCAACTCAGGGTGCTTTCTACCCGTCTTCGGGCGGCATCCCCCTTCCCACCACGTTAGGGATGGTGAGGAATATCGACTACGTGAATATCATCCAGGGACTCCATCCGGTCTCCGCGGCTACCGGCGCTGCCGGCGGCATTCATTGGAACTATGTGGTGTCTCAACACGCTATCAAGGGTTATTGGGAGTCTGGTGCAACCAGCACCGCCAACGCGGCTCCTGTTCTTCAGGGGGAACTTCCCACTACGTGGAACCCTTCCGATCTTGGAGACGCGCCCGTGATGTATGTAGAAGCAGTGGGCTGGTAAGAGCCCCTTTATAATGGAGACAACTCGTGAAAAAGACAAAAAAGATCGACAATCCAGGGGGTATCCTCCTGGACCCTCTTATGACACGTCCGTCGCGTATTGCCATCGTTGCCCTCGGTCCCAGCTGTCAGTCCTTCATCGGAAGTCAGATGGCCAATCCTGGTATGCTGGATCCCTACGACGAGGTCTGGACACTGAACCGAGGCATTCGAGGTTTCCACCACGACAAGCTGTTCGTGATGGACGATCTGCGGTGGATCGAGAGAAAGAGGAACAAAGGCTACGCGAAGTTCCTCAAGAACCACGACAAGCCCATCATCACAAGTACGGTTTACGAAGAATATCCGATGTCGGTTCCATACCCTTTGCATATGGTGCAGGAGTTTATCGACGACGATATCTTCG
>Ga0098039_1000876_pt1 | contig 12029 bp, 5 predicted proteins | sample 6_EtaG_FD_75047 | JGI IMG/M metagenome (GOLD analysis project Ga0098039, IMG submission 75047) | Marine viral communities from the Subarctic Pacific Ocean - 6_ETSP_OMZ_AT15160 metaG | ecosystem: Environmental > Aquatic > Marine > Oceanic | place: Pacific Ocean | collected 2015-01-08 | reverse complement strand
TTTCAACCATCAATATTGTCAAATACAAATTTAACCTTAACTCAAAACACAAAAATATATGCTAAAGTGACAGCAACTGGATTGCTAAAGAATAAAGGTGGTATGATTTGTCCCACTAATGTTTGGGGTACTAGGTATGCTAATACTGCTTCAAATACTGATTTTAAAGCAATAGAGGCTTCTGTTTATACTGCAGATGGCCAAGAAATAGAATTAGGAGTAGGTGCCTCTGGAGCTGTAAACATGCCAAGTCAATCTTCAGTAATATCAGTAGATACTCCTATTATTATTCATTTTAATGAAGTTCCCTTAAAATCGTCTTTTGCTTTAGATTCAGAAATAGAGTTAGGAACTGTACATGATTTTACTTCGGGAACAATTGCTCTAGGTAACGGCGCTCTTACATCATGTGGTAGATATGGAACACAAATAAAGATTCAACTTGGAGCAAGTTTGACTGCATCTACTCAATATTTTTTGAGAGTTGGGGCTACTGTGGGAGGAACGAATGAAGGTGGAAAAGCATTGACAACAGACATAACATGGTTTAATTCATTTACAACATCTGCATAAGGAGATATAATGCCATTACTTAAAAAAACATTAGAAACTAATATAAAAGCCGCATTTAAAATTGGATCCGCATCTGGAACAGAAGAAAAAGTTGCTGAACTATTAGCTACTGCAATACACACTTATGTAAGTGCCGCAGATGTTACTACTTCAGTAACTACTGTTACTACAGGAACTGGAGTTTGTTCTACTGGTGGCGGTCCCGTAACTGGTTCTGGAACTGGTTCTGGTAAGGGAGCCTTATCATAGTAGAAAGTTAGTATAAATAAACATATGACTACAAACGCAACACAAGAAGATCAGAAATTTGAAATTGAAGACTTACAGTCATTAGGAGATGTATTACATGTATTGAACTTGACTCATAAACCTAAGGATTTGACTATAAGATGGAGCAGAAATCCTAATACGGGGGATCTTACTATAAAGTCAGGGAGTAATGCAGTAAAAGAACAATTAAAAAATTTAATTTTAACTAGAAAATTCGAAAGACCGTTTCAACCAGGACTTGGTTCAAATATAATGGCCTTGCTGTTTGAACCACATGATATAATTACTGAACAGTTAATTGCAGATGAAATTAGAACAGTAGTTGAAAATTATCAGCCCAATGTAGATATATTGGATATAATTGTTAATAGTGACAGAGAAGGTGCGGGTTATCGTGTAAAGATAATTTTTGCTGTTATTAATGAAAACGAACCAGTAACATTTGAAACATTTTTAGAATCAACAAGAGGTACTTAAATGGCAGAAGCTACTAAATTACGAGTTTCAGAATTAGACTTTGATCAAATAAAAACTAATTTTAAAAGTTTTTTGAAAGAACAAGATGTTTTTAGTGACTATAATACGGATGGTTCTGTTATTTCTCAGGTTTTAGATATTTTAGCATATAATACTCATTATAATGCTTTTTATTTGAATATGGTTGCAAATGAAATGTTTATTGATTCTGCTACTACTAGAAATGCTATAATATCTTTGTCTAAATTATTGGGATATACTCCTAAGTCAAGAACAGGTGCAAAAGCAAATGTGAATATATCAATAACACCTGATGATGCTCCTTCAAATATTACTATAGCGAAAAATACAAAATTTAGTACTGTTATAAACAGTCTTAATTATACTTTTGTTACTGATCAATCATATTCAACGACTGCAAATTCTGATAATTCAACAGTTACCATTTCAAATGTTTCATTAATTGAAGGAGAACCATTAACTTTTAGATATACTGCTAATACAGAAGATACTTCACAAAGATTTACTGTTCCTAACAGAGGAGCTGATCATTCAACAATATCAGTTTCTATTAAAGAAAATTCTTTTACTACAGCTTTATCTCCTTATACTATGGCAACTGATTTGCTTGAAGTTAGTTCGACATCAAATGTATTTTTTATAGAAGAAAGTTCAGATTTTAAGACAGATATAAAATTTGGAGATGGGGTTTTAGGGAGAAAATTAAAAACTGGAAATATTGTTATTATTGATTATAATACTTGTGAAGGTGTTTTAGGAAATGGTGCAAATAATTTTTCAGTTGCAACTACTGTTGGGGGATATTCATCTGCTACTGTTTCAACTAATAGTAAAGCTGAAGGTGGATCAGATGAAGAAACTATTAATTCTATAAGATTTAATGCTCCCAGACACTATAATACACAAAATAGAGCAGTAACAAAAGATGATTATAAAAGAATAATTTTAAGAGATTATCCATTAGCGGAATCAATAGTTGTATATGGTGGAGAAGAAGCAGATCCTCCAGAATATGGAAAAGTTTTTATAGGAGTAAAACCTAAATCAGGACTTTATGTAACAGATTCAGTAAAAATGAACATTAAGGATAATATTCTTAAAAAATATAATGTTGCATCTATAACACCTGAGTTTGTTGATCTTGATTACATTTATGTTTTATTGACATCAACTGTTAATTTTGATTCCCGAAAAACAACAAAAACTTCACAAACATTAAGAAGTAGTATTATAAATTCTATTAATACATACGTTCTTGAGGATCTTTATAAATTTGAACAAGCATTTAGACTATCAAAATTACAAACGAGAATCGATGAAACTGATACTTCTATTTTGGGAAATGATGCCGCTATTAGATTGAAAAAAATATTTATACCAGTATTGAACACAAAATTGACTTATATATTAAGATATAATAATGCAATTTATCATCCCCATTCTGGTCATGCTCCTGCTTTATCTTCTACGGCTTTTTCTATAAATGATGAAAAAGACATTTTGCAACAAGACTGCAAAATCAAAGATAAAGACGGTGTATTAATAATTTATAGAACAGATAATGTAGGAAAAGAACATATAGTTAGAGAAGATATTGGTACTATTGATTATATAAGTGGAAAAGTAACAATAAATTCTTTTGATCCCGCATCATATGAAGGTTCTGAGATTAGTATAACAACTATACCTGTTTTAGGTGATGTTGCATCTGTGAGAGAACAATTAATAACAATTCAAGAAAGTGATATTAATTTAAAAATGAATGATGTTTCATTAGTTATGAAACAAGATCAAGTTACAACAGCCGAAACCTCAACATCTCAAACAACAGTGGTAAATTATTAAAATGTCAGAATATACCTGGTTACAAGATACAGATAATATAAAATTAGTAGAAAAGATATCTAATTTAATTGATAATCAATTACCAGAATTTGTTCGGGTTGAGGGGAGTGATTTTTCTGAATTTTTAAGATTTTACTACAACTGGATGGAGTCACATGAATTAACTATTTCAAATGTGGCTCTAGATGAGTATCATGTTACTTTAGAAAGTGAACAGGGTGGTTTTGTTTTAGAAACAGGATCTTCTTTTTTATTAGAAAGTGATAGAACAAATATAAGTGCTTATGAAAAAGATGAAATTATAACAGGAATATCTTCAGGCGCAACTGGTACTGTTGATAGAAATACAAATACAGCATCAAGTAAAATTTATGTAACTGGATTAACACAAACAGATTTTGAAGTGGGCGAATTAATAAAAGGTACAAATAATCGTACACTTGGTACTGTAACTAATTTTCAAAAAAATCCTCTTTTTGCTTCAAGAACATTATTAAAATCAAGAGATGTTGATAGTACTACAACATCTATGATGGATCATTTTGCCAAAGAATTTTTAGTAAATTTTCCGTTAAATTTAAGTGCGGATAAAGCTCTTTTAATAAAACATGTATCAGATATTTACAGAGCAAAAGGAACAAGTTCTTCATATGATTTTTTGTTTAAATCATTATACGATATACAAAATCTTATTTTTTATACCCCAAAAATAGATTTACTTAAACCCTCTTCTGGTAATTGGCAACAAAATAAATCTATTAGAATTATTTCAGACGATCTTGCATCTTCATTTGACAGTCATCTTATTACAGGAAAACAATCAAAAGCATCTGGAATTGTAAATCGTATTGAGGAATTTGCGGCTGGGGGACTTGAAATAATAGAATTATTTTTAACAAATATGAAAGGAACTTTTGTTGTAGGAGAAACAATTGAATCAAATGAAGTTGATGGTGTATTTGGTAGCGGAATAGCACAAGGATTGATATCCGATATTACTATTACTTCAGCAGGTTCTGATTATAAAATAAATGATAAACTTACGTTTTCTGGTGGAGGGGGTGTTGAAGCAAAAGCGAAAGTAGCAGATACTGGATCTGGTACATTAACTAAATTTACTATATTCGATGGAGGAGATGGGTATCTTGAAAATAAAGAATTATCAGTAAATAATTTTGCTACGTTGGGGACAGGATTTCAAGGAAAAATTAAAGATGCAATTGATAGTTTTACATTTTCAAAAAATGAAGATTTAATAGGAAATTTTTCAGCAGTTACATTTAATGATACTGCATATGAATTAAGTGGTGATGTGGCGGCAAATAGTGCAGATAGATTAATTGATGCATTGGGTTTTTCAAAACTGGATGCTGGACATATTTCTACTGTAGAAACAACTTCCTCTGGAGGTGGTTATGAAGCTATTCCAAAAATATCAGTTATAGAAACATCAACCGAAGATTTTAATGAAAATTCTATTCGTATTTTAAACTTAAATCCAGATCCCGATGACCTTGCTACAACAAATGCGATTACGGGTTTTTTTGATGCAGGTGAAAAGATTACTTCAAATAGTGGAAATAAAATAGGAACATTTTTTGGTACTGTATCTTCAAAATTTTATGATTCTGTTGAAGATCCTTCTAGAATAAGAGTAAAAACAATAAAATACTTAGATGCAGATGTAACTCAAAAAATTCCAATCACACAAAGAAATGATCTAGTTGTAAATAATTCTTCTTATTTATCAACTACAAAACCATCAGTATATCATGTACAATTTGTTACTGGTGGTTCAGCTTCAGTAAATACTATAAAATATAAACGGGGTATTGATGCAAGAGAAGATTTTAATAGTGCAAATAATACTGCAAATATAGATTTTTATCCAACATCAGCGCCGTATATAGATGTAACAGGTGGTTATCAAACATTAAATTTTGATATTTCATCACTTACTAGAACAAGCACAACTGCAACTGCAACCACATATGGAAAACATGGATTAGATGATGGACAAATAGTTGCTATAACAGGAGCAAGTCCTGCTGGTTATAATGGCAATGCGACAATCACAGTATCAAGTCCAACCACTTTTACATATACTGTGGGGGGTTCTTTAACAACTCCTGCCACAGGAACTATATTATATAATGAAAATGTTTCTGTAAAATTTACATTACCTTTTAACCATACTACTGATGATGAATATGCTTTTTCTACTATTGATTTTGTTTCTACTGAAGTTCTTACTGGCGCTAATTCGGGAGCAGTTGCAACTGTAAATACTGGTGTTGCTTTTTCTGATGGTGGATATTTAGGAAATAATGCAATTGTTGGTGTTAAGCCAGGGGATGCTGGTTCGGGTTCTATTAAATCTATTGAAATTCAAGATCCAGGAGTGGCATTTACATCTGCTCCTGTGATATCATTGCCTGGTCTTGGAGAAGAAAATGCAAATTTAACTGCAAACATTGGCGCAGTAAGAACAGAAACAGGAATATATCTTGATGAAGATGGCCAAGTAAGTTCTAATAAAAAACTTATTGATAGTGATTTTTATCAAGATTATTCTTATTCATTAATTGCTAATAAACAACTTAATGAATATCAAGAAATTGTTTTTAAATTATTACATCCTATAGGAACAAAACTTTTTGGAGAATATACTCCTGATTCTGCTGAATTGAATATGGGGTTTGATAATAGGATACAATTTGAAGATGGTGATTTAGCATTAAAAGAAGATGGTGATGATCTTTTAATGGAAGATCAAACAGACCCGAGACATCAAGTAATATTTAATAATAATCAAAATTTAGGAACGGGAACAATTACCTTAACCGGTAATTCTAATATAATGCTGGGAGACACTACAGATTTTACAGCAACGTATGGTGAAGGAGAACATATTGTTGTAGATGAAGAACAAAGTTTTGAGGTTTCTTATGGTGAATTGAGATTAGAAAATTACTTATCCGGTACAATAGCAACATCATCATCAAACGTTATTTCTATTATAGGATTGGGTAATAATTATCCTATGACTTTAACTGTTCCTAATAATTATAGTGCTAATGCTAATTTTGTTGCAAATAGTGTAGTCACACAAATAAATACTACAACAGGAGAAAAAGTAACAGGTGTTGTTCTTAGACATGAAGTGGATTCATCAAATAACAATATATTAATGTTGCATTCCTGTAATGGACAATTTGACACTTCTAGTAATGCGAATTCTGTAGTTGGAAATAATTCAGTATTAGATATAACCACATATAATATGATTTTAGAAGCCGGTTCTGCTGATTTAACAGGGGATATAGTATTAGAAACAGATGGCGCATCGACTATTGCATTGGAAGATAGTGTATATCGAAATAATGAATCAATTACAACTGCATCATTTCAATATGTAAAATCAAATGTAATTTTTGGTACTGCAACAGATTTTCAAGCAGACTTTAGACTGAATGATAGAATTAAACCACTATCAACTTCGGAAAGCACAAAAATTATTGAAGTAATTAATTCAACTTGTTTAATAGGAAATACTGCAATAAGTACAGATACAAGTTTTAATATGATTTTAGAAGAAAGTTCGGATGGTTATCCAGGCAGTTTTATTACGGAAGATAGTGATAATTTTATTCACAATATGATTAATCCAACTTCAGCTAAGTTTGATAATGAAGATATACAATTCTATAATTTACTTGAAACAAGTGTAAGAGGAACAACTAACGTAGATGGTATATCTTCGGGGAATACTTCTTTAGTAGGAACAAGTTCGTTTTTTGGTGAAGATTTATTAGTAAATGATATTATTACATTATCTTCCAACACATCTCGTAAAGCAAAAATTTTAACAATAGTGGGACAAACCTTGACCTTAAATATAGCATTAGGAGATGGAACAGTTGGACAAACTATAATTTTACATACATTTAGGAATTTAGATTTGGAAAGAAATGCGACTTCTATAACATTATCGAATCCTTATGATGCTTCAAATAATTTTATGAATTTGACAGTTAATTCAACTGCTACAGGATTGTTACTTCTTGAAGATGGAATTGGTACTGCTAATTCAGGATATCTTGGAAACACTTCAACAGAAGGCAGTTTTAAATTTGAAATATTATCAACATTTGATAATCAGATACCTAAATTTATACAAACATAAAAATTTTTTATTAACATAAATAAAGATATGGCTAGACTGGTAACGACAAAATTTAAAATACACAACGCAGAGCAATTTATTGAATCACTCGGCGAAACTTCAGCAACAAATTTATATTTGTTTATTGGAAAAGTGCAAGAATGGGATGATGAAAACACCCCTCCGGCACCAAATGAAGCTGTAGCAAATACTTTATATAGTTATTGGGATCAAATTGTTGCCGCAAAAAAAGTTACTTCTGCAGATGCTAAACATGTTATTACAAGAATAAATTGGGAATCGAATACTGCATATACTACTTATACTCATACAAATTCGGAGCAGTTTTCAAATAATTTTTATGTTGTTACAGAAGATTTTAATGTATATAAGTGTTTACAAAATAATATATCAAATGGGGCGTCAACAATTAAACCGACTGGTACAGGTACAGCGGTTATTGAAGTTGGTGATGGATATAAATGGAAATATATGTATACAGTTTCATCTCAAGATACTTTGAAATTTACAACTTCTGAATATATTCCTGTACAAAAAAGCATAGATGCTAGACAAATTGCAGTTGAAGATTCCGCTATTGATGGTCAAATTGATATAATCAATAAAACATCAAATGGAGATTTTAAAGTTGAATTCACGGCCGCTCCGGAAAATGCTGTTGGAGATTCTCAAGATTTTGTTTCTGATGAAATTTTAATAGGACAAACTTCAAATCAATATGGAACACTTGTTAATTTTGATGCCGCGGCAAATAATTTAACTTATTCTGTTAGTACAGGAAATATAAAATTTAGTAATAGCGAAGTTGTTTTGGGAGAAACATCTAATGCAAGAGCAACGATTTCACAGACTCCAATATCAACATATGAATTTGATACTGGGGCTTTTGGAAGTGTAACTAATTCTTCCGTAATGCAGTTATCTACAAGTGCAAATAATGATGTAGATGGTTTATATGTAAATTCAACCATTTTTGTGGTAAATAATGCAGGACAGGGGGAGCAAACTACAATTACACATTATACTTCTGTGTCTAGAGAAATAATTGTAGATCCTGCTTTTACTATTACACCGACTGTCGATTCTGGTTATGAAGTATCTCCATCAATTACAATAAATGGAGATGGAACTGGTTATAAAGGAAGAACGAGGGGTAATATATCTCATGGCGTAACAGAGGTAACTGTATCAGAAAGAGGAGCGGGATATACTATAGCAACTCCATCTATTGTTGCTAATTCTTCTCATGGTACAGGAGCAAATGCTGAAGTTATTATAGGTCCTGTAGGAGGACATGGTGTAAATGCTGTTGAAGAATTGGGGGGCCACAGGGTTATGATAGATTCTCGTATTTCTGGAAATGAATCGGGAAGATTTACAACATCTAATGATTTTAGACAAGTAGGATTATTAAGAGATCCTTTACAAACCGCAAATGCCCTTGCGTTTTTTACAGAATCTTTAGCTGATCAATCTACAACTTTAACAGTTGCGGCCGTTGCAGGATCTTTTCAGCCAGATGAAAAAGTTTATACGGGAACATCTTTAGCAAATAGTTCTGCTAATGGAGTTGTTGTAGATTTTCTAAATAATAATACATTAAGAATAAATGAAGTCAAAGGTACTTTTCAAGATAGTAATGTTGTGACCGGTGCAAATACAAGTTCATCAGGAACAATCTCTGCAAATGGTGTCAGTCAACCAGGAATGAAGCCTTATAGTGGTGATGTACTTTATATTGAAAATAGAGAAAAAATTACTAGATTGCCGAATCAAGTAGAAGATTTTAAGATTGTATTGGAGTTTTAACAAATGCCTAAATTAACACAAGATTTTAACATATCACCTTATTATGATGATTTTAATGAAGCAAATAAATTTTATAAGGTTTTATATCGTCCTGGATATTCTGTTCAGGCAAGAGAATTAAATCAAATACAATCTATTCTTCAGAATCAGTTAGAAAAAACAGGAGACATTCTTTATCAAGACGGTTCTAGAGTTTTAGGAGCAGAATTAGTTTTAAATAATAAAATTAGCTCTTTGAAATTAAAACCAACTTATTCTAATATTGCAATTGTTTCATCAAACTTTAATGGCAGAACTATTCAAGGACAAACATCTGGAGCAAAAGCAGAAGTTGTAACAAGTAAAGGTTTTTCAATTGATAATTTAGATATATTAATGATAAATTATGTCGATGATACTAAGTTTTTAGATGAAGAAATTATCAATACTATCGACACAGGAACAACATATTATGCTAATATTGCTGGAGCAGATGACGGATTGACTGGTTCAACTTCAGCTACATCTTTGGCGTCTGGTTTGGGTTCTGTAATTAGTGTTAATGAAGGATTATTTTATATTGGTGGTTATTTTGTACATGTCTCTCCTCAAAATCTTATTTTAGATACTGAGAATAACAATCCTTCTACAAGAATAGGATTAACAATTATAGAAACTATTGTTTCAAGTATTGAAGATTCTGCGCTTTTAGATAATGCAATAGGAACTCCTAACTATTCAGCTCCTGGAGCAAATAGATATAAAATTGAATTAACATTATCAACAAAGGCCTATTTTGAAAAAGGTAAAACAGTTGCATCATCTGGTCTTACTTTTTCTGTAAATACAAAAGATAATAGATCAGGAACAGCAACTATAACAACAACTACTGATCATAATTTATCTATAGGTGGGGCTATAGTAATTTCAGGAGCAACTGAACCAGAATATAATGGAAAACATATGATTTCAGAAGTTGCATCTACTACAACTTTTTCTTATTTAATACAGGGCAAACCCTCAACACCCGCATCTGGAACACCTGCATATGTAACAGGAATAACTGATCCAATTGCTAAAAGTGCAGATGCTAATTTTATTGAATTATTAAGATTAGAAAATGGTGAAAAAATAGAAGAAGTAAAATTTCCTATTATAGGAAATATGGAAAAGACTTTAGCAAGACGAACATTTGATGCTTCTGGTGATTTTACAGTAAGGCCCTTTTCGCTTGATGTTGTTGATCATAAAATTCAAGGAACTGCGAGTGATAGAACATCAACAAATACTTCTGCAACTGTTACTGCTAATGGAGCTAATTTTATAGCAGATGTTAATGTTGGTGATACTATATTTTTTTCAGGTAATACTGTAAAAACGGCTGAAGTTACAGCAATAACCAATACCTCATCTTTAACATTAACAACTGGAACAGCTTTAGGTGATGGAAGTAATAATCAAAGAATAGGTGTTTCTACAAAATTATCTACTGAAATAAGTCCAGGAAAAGCATATATCAAAGGATTTGAGCATGAAACTATCCTTCCGAATTATATACATTTAAATAAAGCAAGAGAAACAGAGGCGGTTACTGCAGAAAAACAAGGAGTTGAGTTTGGACCATATGTAAAAGTAACAGATATTATTAGTAATGTTGCTTTTACCACAGGTGTAAATTCAGCATCTATTAATTCAACATCTGGAGGAACAGGTGCTGATTTATTAGATTTGCATATTGTTAAATGGCCATCAACAATTAAATCTCATGATGGAACAGCAACTGGAAATCTTATTAATTGGGCGGCTAACACAAGTATTAAATATGTGGGCCTTAATGATACTTCAGCCGCAACAGTAGCAAATACAAAAATAGGAACGGCACGATTAAGACAGCTTGATTTTAGAGCAGGAAGGCCTACTGATGTTTCTCCTAATGAATTTGGATATAAGTCTGGTGGTGTAGCAAATGCACAGTATCATACAAAATTTCCCGCAATATATGATGCACATTTATTTGATTTTAGATTTAATAAAACTACGGGAACCGTTGGGGGTGCTGTCCTTGCTAATAATACACTTATTAATTTACCGACATCAGGAGCCAATTCTTTTCCTACAGTCAATTGTCTGTATGGTGCAACTATAACTGTTAATACATCATATTTGGGCGTAAATACTTCTGATACAAGAAAAATTATTTCATGGTCGGGTGCGAGGTCTGATGTTGACTGTGGTTATGATATACTTGTAGACGGATCTATTGACGCCTCAGCATATACTGCACACTTAGATAGTGCATTAACACAAGGAACTCGGTCGGATTCTACTTATTCTTTAAATTTTGGTATTAAAGATGTTAGATCCCTTGTAGAAATTGATGGTTCTTTCAAATTTTCAAAAGCCATGAATATTGATATTAGTGGTAAAAATGATTTGACCGAAACTGGAAATACTGTTTTATACGACAATAACGATGATCAAAGAACACTATTATTTCCATATCAAAATAAAACAGTTGCGGGTTTAACAAAAGCATCTTATAAGTTAAAAAGAGGATTTACATCAGTTCTTACTCAAAATGCTGTAACTATAACATCTGCAGAAGCGGGAGAATTATTTTATCCAGCAACTGGTGCAGGTGCCCTTTCTGCGGCCACAATAGATGCAAATTATTTAGTTTTTACTTATGATGCCGCGGGTGAAGGAGAGTATATTGAATTTAGTAATTCCTCAGGCTCTTCTTTTGGAGATGGTAGGTCTATTACATTAAATGTTGATGGGGATCAATTGACAATTAATGTTGAGTCCAGTCATACAAATCCAAAAAACTATGCTGGTGAAAAAATATATGTTCTTGCTACAATGATGT
>Ga0098039_1000874_pt1 | contig 12040 bp, 17 predicted proteins | sample 6_EtaG_FD_75047 | JGI IMG/M metagenome (GOLD analysis project Ga0098039, IMG submission 75047) | Marine viral communities from the Subarctic Pacific Ocean - 6_ETSP_OMZ_AT15160 metaG | ecosystem: Environmental > Aquatic > Marine > Oceanic | place: Pacific Ocean | collected 2015-01-08 | reverse complement strand
GGAAAAGGCGCGGGAACTTGGCAAATAGAACATAAAATACCAAGATCATTTTTTGGTCCACATTTTAAAGAGCCATATGATTCATGTAAGCAATTTCAAAAATGTTGGTGTTTAGAAAATTTGAAGCCATTTGATTCTGAACGTAATAATGCAAAAAGAGATACATTATTTTTACCTGAGGGGGTCGCTTCACCAGCTATTTTACTTGAATGTTCTTTAGAAGAATTCAAAGAATTGATGAAAAATTGGAAGGATTGAAATGAGTCCAAGACAAACAGCTATAAAGAACGGCGATAAATTCTATGAAGGAAGGCCGTGTTTACAAAAGGGACATACAAAAAGGTATACATCAGATAGTAGATGTGTAGAATGTAAAAGAATAATAGATGCTAAAACTTATCGAAGAGATAAAGAAAAAATACTAAAGAGGAATAAAATAAGATATGCTACGCCAGAATATAAGAAACGACATACTGAATGGAAGATGAAACGATATCACTCAAACCCAGTATATAGAAACAAAGATATTTTAAGGAAACAGTTACTCAATTTTTTTAAACAAGTGGGTGGTGAAAAAGAAGAAAAAACACACATATTACTTGGATACTCACCTAAAGAATTTTGTGTACACATAGAGTCGTTATTTAAGAATGGAATGACATGGGAAAATCAAGGGAAATGGCATATAGATCATCGAATACCTATGTCATATTTCACTTCAATAGATCAACTTAGAGAATGTTTTGCATTAGAAAATCTCAAACCAGAGTGGGGAGAGTGGAACATGAGTAAGGGAAATAGATTTATAGGTTAAAAAGGTTGACAAATCCTAATAATATGTTATAATATTATTATAGTTAAATTGCGAGCATCGTATAAAGGTAATACTTCAGGTTTCCAACCTGAGAATGGGGGTTCGATTCCTCCTGCTCGCTCCACCTATATATTATATCATGAGTCCATTTGAATACTTAAAAGCTATCAACGAATCTAAAGAAGATTTGATGATTGATGAAGTTAGTGAGAAGAAATACAGCTCCTTTATTGTAAATAGAGGGCTGTCTTTCTTTATGGATACTATCTTCCAATGTAATGAAATGAACAGAAACTACCACCTAGATTCTCGACTTCAATTTGACTACTTTATAAATAGTATCAGAAAGAAGAAGAGGTATAGTAAATGGTTGAAGCCTGAGAAACTTGACAATTTGGATATTGTCAAAGAGTATTATGGATTTGGTAATGAAAAGGCCAAAGACGCTCTGAAGATACTCTCTCTGGAACAACTGGCCTATATCAGAAATAAACTGAATCAAGGTGGAGTGGAAAAATGACAGTATCAGTAGACACTATGATAGAATGCACTTTAGAAAATCCAGATGATTTTCTGAAGGTAAGAGAAACCCTGACTCGGATTGGGGTTGCGTCCAGGAAGGACAAAACACTATATCAGTCCTGCCATATCCTACATAAGCAGGGGCGATATTACATTGTACATTTTAAGGAACTTTTTGCATTAGACGGAAAACCAACAAACTTTTCCGAAAATGATCAAGCGAGAAGAAATACTATTGCTAATTTGTTAGCTGAATGGGGTCTTATGAAATTAGTAAGCCCAGCAGAAACTGAGGAATTGGTAGTTCCTTTAAATCAATTGAAAATTCTTTCTTTCAAAGAAAAAGATGAGTGGAGTTTAACTGCTAAATATAATATTGGAAGTAAGAAGGTGGAAGATGAATCATGATGTTATCATTAAAGTATTATAAAGCACACTCAAGCGCAAAAGAACCTATTTTTGCCACTAGAGGATCTGCGTGTTTTGATCTCCATGCGTGTTTTGATGGAATAGAAAAGTATAAAGTTCATCAAGATACACTAGATAGAGAGATTGAAAGACCTCTGAAAAATGGATCTATTCAGATTTTTAACATGGAACGAGTTTTAATCCCGACTGGATTAGTTTTAGATATTCCAGCAGGGTATTCAGTACGCCTTCATTCTCGATCTGGTTTAGTATGGAAACATGGATTATACTTAACTAATTGTGAAGGTATAATTGATTCGGACTATATTGAACCACTCTATGTTATGATGACAAGCTTGTCGCAGTCTCCAAAGAGTATAAATACTGGAGATAGAATATGTCAAGCTGAATTGGTGGAAAAAATTCAATATGATTTTAAAGAAATCAAAAAACCGCCAGTTCAGAAGACCGAGCGCAATGGTGGTTTTGGTTCAACAGGAACTTAACCATTAAGGAGTTTTTACATGGTAGATAAAGTTTTAGGCTGGATTAGAAGCCTTACAGAAGTTGGTTTAGCACTTATTGCTCTTGGAGTCGTACTTCAAGTTATTTTTGGTGCAACCGTTCCATTTATAGGTCTTGATATTGTTGGGTCAGTCGTAGCACTGGTCGGCAAATTAGGATCCGAAGGATTGGTTGGATTGGCAGCAATTTGGGTATTGTGGGGTATCTATTCTAAAAAGTAGAATACTTGACAAGTGATATAAATATGTTATAATGTAATAAAGGGTGAACAAAAGGATGACGGTCCTTGGGAATACTGATAATAATCCTGTCGAGAGCCGGGATATTCAGACAGTTCACGGATGGTGCCGCGGCTACCCCTTTAGCAATAAAGGGGGGTCACATCCCGCATACCCGCGGGGGTTCTGGTACGGAGGGACAAAGCTAACGGAAGTTCGTTCCCCAATGTTGTAGGTAATGCCGATTCCTACTTCCCACCTCACCCTTTTTTCTTTTGCTTATGAACAAATTTCATGATGTAAATTGGATGATTGATGAGGATTTTATGGAAACTAAATACAAGTTATTAGTCAAAGACTCTGGAAATTATGCTGCAGATTCATTGACTGAACTAATTTGGATAATTTTTAAACATCGCTGCGAACATCTCCTGAGAGGAGAAGGTTGGCGTGATTGAGGTGCATCATAGTGATGACCTCATTATACTACTCACCGCCATGTGCTATGGGGTGAGATTTTTTTAAACCTTGCTTTTTATAAGGAGGCAATATGTTACATTTAGCACGACACTCTGCGTTTACACCCCAAGACCTTCAAAGACATTTTGGTAGATCCATTGGATTTGATTCTATCTTTGATCGTTTTTTCGAAATGGACCTTACTCGCGATTCGGGGTATCCTCCATACAATATTCGGAAAATTAATGATGCTCAATATGTAATTGAGATTGCCCTTGCTGGCTTCTCAAAACAAGATATTGAGGTTGAAGTAACAGAAGGTGCCCTTACTATTCGTTCCAAAAGAGAAGAGGAACTGGATAGTGAAGAATCTTTTGTTCACAAAGGAATCGCTAAGCGCGACTTCCTTCGTAGTTTTACACTTTCCGATGATATCATTGTGAAGGGTGCGGATCTCAAGGATGGTATGTTGACTATTGATCTTGAGAAAGTGATTCCCGATGAGAAAAAGCCACGGCTGATTCAAATCGGTTCTTAATAATGGCGCGGGGGGAGCTCAGGCTCCCCTTTTATTTTTGGAGAAAGACATGGCCGAAGAAGAAGAAAGTTTTAAAGTTAATACTGGTGAAGAACCAGGAGAAGTTAAAATAGAAGAAGAGGAAGATGATGGTGTAGTGCTTGACACATCAACTGGTAAGGGATTAGAAAATATGGAAATCCCTGAGAATATGAGAGCACCAGTATTTGAAGGTGGAAAAACAGTTCGTATTATGATGAATGAGAAATATGGATTTCCACATGGTATTCAAATCACTGCAGGTATTGCAAATCATAAACCACAACTCGTAGGTAAACCATCAGATGTTGAGAAACATTCAATTTCTGAAGATGATATTATTATTGAAGTTGGTGGCGAGATACTTTGGAGAGCATCAGAAGATGGTTTTCCAGATACTCAGCGTGGGCCTGAATGGGTTACAGAGATACTAAATAAAGTAGTAGGCACCGAAGAAACTGAAGAATCTGAGGTGATTGAACCTGAAGACCAACAAGTTATCAATTAGGAGATTACAATGGCTGAGGAAGAAGTTTTAGAAGAAGAAATTGAAGAGGGCGAAGAAGAGGAAGAAGTAGAACCTTGGCCTGAAGAAGAGGATGAAGAAGAAGTTGAAGATGATGAAGACGACGAAGATGATGAAGATGATGAAGACGACGAAGATGATGAAGAGGATGAAGAAGAATATGACGATGAAGGTGAAGAGCGTCTTTCAAGAGAAGAATTTGATGAGCAAGTTTTAGCACCAGATGGCATTAGACCTATGTCACAGCGTGGTATTGATTTGTGGGAAGAATATAATAATCAATTTTGATTTGAGAGGATATTATGTTACCAGCATTATTATTTAATGTTATTTCTAGTCTTGTTATAGACAAGGCATCTAATTTAGCAGCTGAGCATGTGGAAAATATGATTGATGATCTTCTTCCAGATAGTGCTAAAAAAGAATTAGATAAAGTTATAAAAGATGACCCAGCACATATTTTTACAAATGCTAAAGATGCATTGACGGGTGCTGTCGAAGGTAAATTACCTATAGTTAAAGCAGATGGGACTCTTAAACCTGTAGAGGTATCATTTAAAGTTACATATGATCCTACAACGGGATCTGTTGATATAGAAAAAGAGTGAGGATATTATGGTAGAAATATATAATGGATATTTGACAAAGAATTTTTCATATCAAGAAATGATAAAAAGTTCCACTGCGGCGAGACTTGGTGTTTCAAATGACGCTTCTAGAGAACATATTATCAATTTAGTAAATCTTTGTAATCATATTCTACAACCAATAAGAGAAGAATTTGGACCCATACGTATTAATAGTGGCTATCGTTCTCCTACATTGAATGCAAAGGTGGGTGGTTCCAAAACGAGTCAGCATTGTAATGGTGAAGCAGCTGATTTTGAATCTTCACGAATATCAAATCCAGACCTCGCTGAATGGATCAAAGATAGCTTGGAATTTGACCAGCTGATTTTGGAATTTTATGATGGTAAAGACCCCCACAGTGGTTGGATACATTGTTCTTACAAAAAAGATGGTTCGAATCGAGGAAATATATTAACTGCACTAAGAATTAGAGGGAAGACACAATATAAAAAAGGTCTTCTCAAGTAGGGGGAGGATGTGAAAAAAATATCTATATGCTTAATAGGAATTACCCTTAAATTTTATCTTCAATTTCTATTCCTTATTGGGGCCTATTCTGGTCCAATTAAATGGGTTGACAAACAAATCAAATGGTGTTATAATACATTTGACAAACTAGAAATCCCATATCAGAAATATTATTAATGTATTATACTAATGTACAACCTTTTGGCAACAATATTGCTATAAGAGGAGTGAATAATCAAGGGGAAACTTTTCAAACAAAGATTCCTTATGAGCCTACCCTATATGTTCATTCTCAAAATCCATCCAAATGGAAAACCTTAGACGGTAAGAAAGTTTCTCCTGTCAAATGGGGTTCTATGAAAGAATCCTATCAAGCAATTAAAAACTATGCTGGAGATGTATTTGGTATAGATCAATTTCAATATGCTTTCATTGCTGATCAATATCCTGGTATGATTAGTTATGATGTTTCCAAAATGAAAATTGCATACATTGATATTGAAACAAGTTCTGAAAATGGATTCCCCAATATAGAAAATGCTAATGAAGAAGTATTGGCTATATCTATTAAAGTAAATGATGATTTTAAAGTTTATGCTTGTGGAAATTATAATCCTTCGCCAGGTGTAAAGTACATTAAATGTTCTGATGAAAAAGCCCTGTTGACAGAATTTATTGAAGGTTGGTCTAAAAATTATCCAGACATAGTAACTGGATGGAACATCCGCTTTTTTGATATTCCATATCTTGTAAATCGCATTGTTAATCTGTTTGGTGAAAAAGCAGCAAAGAAACTTTCGCCTTGGGGGTGGTATAAAGAAAGTAGTATTACAGGAATTGGTGGAAGACGGCATCAAGTCTATGAGTTGGTAGGAATTTCCGCTCTTGATTATATGGATGCATATAAAAAGTTTACATATGTAAATCAGGAATCATATTCATTGAATCACATCGCTTATGTAGAATTGGAAGAAAGAAAATTAGATTATTCTGAAGTAGATACATTACATGAACTTTACAGAACGGACTTCCAGAAGTTTATTGATTATAATGTACATGATGTTGTGTTAGTTGAAAATCTTGAAACAAAAATGAAACTTCTAGAGATAATAATATCTCTGGCATATTTGGCAAAGTGTAATTTCAATGATGTGTTTAGTCCTGTAAAGATGTGGGATTGTATTTGTTACAACCATTTGAGAGATAATAATATTGTAATACCTCCAAAGAAACATAGAGAAAAAAGTGCTGCATATGAAGGTGCTTATGTAAAAGAACCACAATTGGGTCGACATAAATGGGTTTGTAGTTTTGATTTGAATTCTCTGTATCCACATCTTATTATGCAATATAATATTTCTCCAGAAACATTATTGGGTACTCATGAAGAAACTGGATTAGTAGAACCAATGCTTAATGGAGAATTTGATACTACTTTTCTCAAGGAGAATGATATTACAATGACTCCAAATGGTTCTTTATATACCAAAGACTATAAAGGATTCTTCCCCTCTCTTATGGAAAAAATGTATGATGACAGGGTAAAATATAAGAAATTATTAATTAGTGAACAGAAGAAGGGAAGAGAAGCAGATAAAAACAAATTATCTCAATATTACAATCTTCAACTTAATCTCAAAATTGCTCTTAATTCAGCGTATGGTGCTTTAGGAAATCAATGGTTCCGTTTCTATGATGTCAGAAATGCTGAGGCTGTATCTGTCGCAGGCCAACTTTCTATTAGGTGGGCTGAGCGGGCAGTCAATAAGTACATGAATAAAATTTTAGAAACTGAAGATATTGATTATGTGCTGGCATCTGATACAGATTCTTTGTATGTAACTCTTGATCCTTTGGTTGAGCGGGTGGGATTAAAAGACACACAAAAGACTATTAAATTTATGGATGATGTTTGTGATGGAAAACTTCAAGATGTAATTGATAAGTGCTACAATGAAATGGCAGAATACATGAATGTCTTTCAACAAAAGATGGTAATGAAAAGGGAAGTTCTTGCTGATGTTGGAATTTGGACTGCTAAAAAACATTATGTTCTGAATGTTCATAATTCAGAGGGTGTCCAGTATGAGAAACCTAAACTGAAGATTATGGGAATTGAAGCGGTTAAAAGTTCTACTCCAGAACCATGTAGGAATGCTCTCAAGAAAGCATTTAAACTTATCATGAATGGAACTGAACAAGATGTGATAGATTTTATAGAAGAGTTCAAGAGTATGTTTAAGAAACTTCCACCTGAAGATGTATTTTTTCCACGTTCAGTTAAGGGACTTGCAAAATATTCTGATGCCGCGACTATCTATAAAAAGTCAACTCCACTTCATGTAAAAGGATCTTTGATATATAATAAGTTACTTCAAACTAACCGATTGACAAAGAAGTATCCAAAGATTCAAGAAGGTGAAAAAATTAAGTATGCTTATTTAACTGAACCTAATCCTACTGGAGATTCAGTTATCGCGGTGTTAAATACTCTTCCAAAAGAATTTGGATTGAATGAGTATATTAATTATGAAGTGCAATTTGAGAAATCATTTTTAAATCCAATGAAGGGGATTCTTGAAACTATTGGTTGGGATTATGAAAAAAGAAACAACCTTATGGAATTCTTCACATAACAAGGAGAAAATATATGGCAGATTATTTTGATGAATTAATTGGTGTGACAGGAAATCCATATGCATCTAAAGTTTCAGATGGAATGCTAGGGAGCGTAAATGAACATATCGATACTGGATCTTATATACTTAATGGACTCCTTTCGGGGAGCATATACAAAGGGTTGCCGTCGAATAAAATTACTGCGTTTGCGGGCGAGTCGGCAACTGGTAAAACCTTTTTTCTATTGGGACTTGTCAAGCAATTCCTCGCTGATAATACTGATGGTGGTGTTCTTTATTTTGAGTCTGAATCTGCTCTTACTCCTGAAATGATTGAGGAGAGAAACATTGATACTAAAAGATTCATTCAATTACCAGTTGCTACTATACAAGAATTTGCTCAACAAGCAACAAGAGTGGTAGATAAACATATAGAGTCGAGTGGTGCTCCACTTTTATTATGTTTAGATAGTTTGGGAATGTTATCAACTGAAAAAGAAGTTGGTGATACTACTGAGGGAGCAAATAAGGTAGATATGACTAAGGCGCGTATTGTAAAGGGCACCTTTCGTGTTTTAACTCTCAAACTCGCCAAAGCTGGTATTCCTCTAATTGTTACAAACCATACATACAAACAAGTGGGCACGATGTTTCCTCAAGACGTAATGGGCGGAGGGAGTGGACTTCAATATGCAGCATCAACTATTATATTTCTTTCCAAAAGAAAGGAAAAAGTAGGAACAGATGTAATTGGAAATATTATTCATTGTAAGAATTTCAAATCAAGATTGACCAAAGAAAATAAGATGGTTGATGTTCTTTTGACTTATGATGAGGGGTTAAGTAGATATTATGGATTACTTGAATTAGCTGAGAAGTATGGTATAATTAATAAAGTATCAACAAGGTATGAAATGCCAGATGGTACTAAGATTTTTGGAAAACAAATATTAAGTGATCCAGAAAAATATTTCACAGCAGATATTATGGAAAAATTAGAAGAAGCTGCTGATAAAGAATTTTTATATGGAAAGGGAAGTGATGCCGAACTTAGCACCAATGAATCAGCCGAAGAAAAAACTGAAGGATAATTGGTTTATAGTTGTTCCAAATCCAACTGATCCAAATGATAAAGGAAGGTGTCTTCAAATTATAGAAGGACCGTTCTGTCATGTTGTAGTAAAATATAAAAATTTTGAAACACATGAAGAACCTAATGAGGATGGTACTTTAAATTGTGACTATAGTTATGATATTGTAATGGCTCCAGATGATATTGGAAATAGAGATATCACAGATGAGCAAGGAGAAATTTTTGAAAAACAGCTTGGTGAAGCAATTATAGAACTTTTATGGGAGTCTGCTGAGAATGAGAACCGAAACAGCGATATTGAAAAACTTATTACTAAATGAAGATTACACAAGAAAGGTATTGCCTTTTTTAAAAATTGACTATTTTACGGAACATGCTGATAAAACCATTTATGATAAAATAAATGATTTTGTAGTTAAATATAATTCTCTTCCTTCAAAGGAAGCTCTGGTGATAGAACTTTCAGAGACTAAAATGAATGAAGAAGAGTTCAAAGAATCAATGGAGTTATTGGATGCGATTAATTCGGACTCAGAAGACTATACAGACCTCGGATGGTTGCTCGACACAACAGAAAAATTCTGTCAAGACAAAGCAATCTATAATGCAGTCGTTGAGTCAATATCCATACTCGATGACCCCAAAACTGGCAAAGATAAAGGATATATTCCTGATCTATTGTCTGGTGCCCTCGCTGTTAGCTTTGATCCTCATGTTGGCCATGATTATCTTGATGATTCTGATGATAGGTTTGATTTTTATCATAGGATTGAGGAACGTATTCCGTTTGACCTTGACTATTTTAACAGAATTACAAAGGGCGGTTTACCCCAAAAGACATTAAATATTTGTCTTGCAGGAACTGGAGTTGGTAAGTCCTTGTTTATGTGCCATGTAGCGGCTGCGTGTTTATCTCAGAATCAGAATGTACTTTATATTACATTGGAAATGGCAGAAGAGAAGATTGCTGAAAGGATTGATGCAAACCTTCTGGATATTGCAGTTGATGATTTACATTCTCTTCCAAAAGATTTGTATGATAGCAAAATAAATAATTTGAGAAAAACAATCAAGGGGAAATTGATTGTTAAAGAATATCCTACTGCTGCGGCAAATGTTAATCATTTTAGAGCTCTTTTGAATGAATTAAATCTCAAGAGATCATTTGTACCTGATATAATATTTGTAGATTATTTGAATATATGTACATCTTCTAGAATAAAGACAGGAGCAAATGTCAATTCATATACCTATATCAAATCAATTGCGGAAGAACTTCGTGGTATGGCTGTTGAAAATAAGCTTCCTATTGTATCTGCTACTCAAACCACTAGGGCAGGCTATTCAAATACTGATGTTGGGCTGGAAGATACTTCAGAGAGTTTCGGTTTACCTGCGACTGCAGATCTTATGTTTGCAATTATATCTACAGAGCAGATGGAGGAACTTGGACAGCTTTTAGTAAAACAACTTAAAAACAGATATAATGATCCCACTCTAAATCGTAAATTTGTAATTGGTATTAATAGGGCTAAGATGAGATTATTTGATGTAGCACAATCTGCTCAAGATGAATTGGTTGATACTGGACAAGAGGATGACACATCATCCTTTGATGTTGCAACTGGTGGAAAATTCAAGAAACGAGATTTCGGAAAATTTGAGTATGAGTAGGTCTGAAGATATTGGTGGTGTAGATGTTGTAGATAAACCTCCTGGGAAGAAGGAAAAGTCAGAGCCATCACCTCCAAAAAAGTATAAAGTTATTCTCCATAATGATGATTTTACACCTATGGAGTTTGTAGTTTTTATTTTACGTGAATTTTTCCATAAAACAGAAGAGGAAGCAAATTCAATCATACTTGATGTTCATAAAAAAGGTTATGGGATTGCTGGAATTTATGACTATCAAATAGCAGAACAAAAGGTGTCTGATGTTTCGGAATGTGCGAAGCATCATGAATATCCTTTGAAAGTTAGTGGTGAACCCACCTGATGATAAAAACATAGTAAGTCTTGATGACTTCCGTAAGAAAAAGAAAAAAGTATATCCTCCCGCCCTAACCTTTGAACCCGGCCAATACTATATCAGGCCAGATTTAGGCGTACTGGTTCATTGTGTTTTCCTCACAGATAAATTTCATGCCCATGATGGACAACCTACCTATATCATGGAAGACCAATTTGGTAACATCTTTGCTGAAAAGATGGAAGAAGGGGCTACCAAAGATTGGCATCAACTTATGCCAGATGTCTTTATAACCACTGTTGAAAGACTTAAAAAAGAAAACGATCCGGATCCACCCGCCCCCCAATCTGCTTGATTATAAATATTGTAGATACATATAACCTTTTTTTGGGAGTAAGATGAGTTATCAAAGTTGGAAAAAGGCAGTTCGGTCTATTGCCGAGGCTCCACTAACAGGTGCAGAAAAAGCTGCTCAAAAGAGGTTGATTCATGTTGGTAAGGGTAGATACAAAGAAAAAGAAGATGGTCCCATTGTAGCTAGAACTACAAAGGATGATCCATCAAAACTGCTCGCAGTAAGTCCAGATGATCCAGAAAATCAACCAGAAAAGGGTAAGGAAAAATCAGAAAAACTTTCTGGTGAAAAGCTTAAAGATAAGTTAATAGACGATAAAGTTTCTAAAATTATGGATGCTGATGAGAGAATTTCTGATCTTGAAGCTCGTACTCGTTGGAAAGAAGAAAGTAGTGAAACAGCAAAACAAGTAGCAGCTCTTGAAAATGTAAGAGAAAGTATTAAGACACTTGATGGGTCTTTTAAGGATAGGGCAGCATTATTACAAGCAGTAGGATTCCTTTATACAGGGAGAAGCAATAGTGGAATAGGTAAAAATAATCTTGGTTTAGTAGACAGGGATCAGTTAAACAAGAATAAAGAAACCCTGATTGCTGGATATGATGATGCTATTCCAGAAAAGGTAGAAAAATATGTAAGATCAGTAAGAAAAAATAAAGTATCAGAACGATTTGTTGATGATTCATATGATGCTTTACCCAAACCATTACAAGAAGCATTAAAAAGAAAAGGAAGAGCTGGTGATGATGCAGCAAAGGGGGGTGGACATTTTCTTGGTTATAAAGCTGTTGGTGGAGATGGTAAAGAATATACCACTTCTGATCATAAAGACCCAAATATCCAAAAAGGTAAAGATGGAAAACCAGAAGCAGTAAGAGG
>Ga0098039_1000873_pt1 | contig 12040 bp, 4 predicted proteins | sample 6_EtaG_FD_75047 | JGI IMG/M metagenome (GOLD analysis project Ga0098039, IMG submission 75047) | Marine viral communities from the Subarctic Pacific Ocean - 6_ETSP_OMZ_AT15160 metaG | ecosystem: Environmental > Aquatic > Marine > Oceanic | place: Pacific Ocean | collected 2015-01-08 | reverse complement strand
GGCTCAAGGCGGCATTAAATTTAGCCATGGCGATATAGCCTTTCCTGCCGGAACTCAATTCACGATTGGGGATGATAGTCAGTTTGCTGGCTTTGACGAGATAATTGATTATTTAATATCCGAACGACTTGTGATAGGGGCCACAGCCGTCAATAATGCGATAAAGAAAGCGATCCCCGGCAACAACCCGGTGTCTCTTGATGATGCCTTATTTTATTCGCTGGACACGTTTGAAGTACGAGATGATTCTGAGAACACCATTTTGCTCGGCGTTGAGAATAGTGACACATTTGAAGAATTGGATTATTTAGTTTTTATGACAGTTAAAACCACGGAGACTAAGCCTGAGTTTAACGGCTTCTACGAAGTAACAAAATCATATAAGTTGTGGTTTTATTGGAAAGAATGCGGCGTTATGGTTTGCAGCAAAAACTTGGCTCTTTTGGGAGATTTTGGTTCTCGAACGTTCCAGCGATGGGCCCCCGTCCCGGCCGACGAGGCCGACCTGGGCGTGCCGTCCGAGGAGCAAAAAGCCCCGGTTGAGGTCGACGACCAGACCCTTTACTCCGACCTCGCCGGCGACATCCGAGAGGCCACTGAATCCAATCAGAAAGTAAACACCTTCCTCTATAACGTCGGTGAACAGCTCGGCTCCCGGGTGGAGCAGGAACTCCGAGGCACCATCGACAGCGGCGGGAGCCTGCCCCAGATCGAGGAGATCTTATATAATGCCGGCGCAAGCTCGGCCCGCGGACAGGGACCTTTCGACGCCGGGGTGCTCCTGACCGGCATCGGAGGGGCCGCAGGCATCAACGACCAGGCCGGCCCCGCGGACCTTTTGCAGGCTCTTGAATTTGTGTTCGGCAATATTGACGCACCCCTGGGGGGCCCCCATAATGAATAAATTTCCACTATACAACAGTGAAGAAGGTGCCGACAACTCCACCAGTTTCGTTCGCGGACTATATCCACTGTTAGGAGGACGAGAAGATGGCTGATTTTGGAACCGTCGTCAATGGAGTCGCCTTCGAGAAGCGTGAGCGATGGTATGATGATGTTTTCAATCCGCTAGGTGACCTCGTTATAGCTTTGGAAGATCTTGCTGCCCCGTCCCGGCCCGACTGGTACACTCCCATGGGGTCCCGAGATTCGTGGCTCGAGGCGAACTTGCACCGTGACAACCTCGAGGCCGAGTCCCTGGGCTTCCCCGACGGCCCGGGCTGGTTTGATAAAGTTGACGCAAACTGGCAGGCTGCGTGGGAAAATTTAAATGATCTCTACGAGCTGCACGGCGGCGCAGGCGAGCCCCCGGCCCAGGACCCGACCTCGGTGGTGTGGGACAACATCGACTCGACAGTCAACTTCTTGGCTGATTATCAGAACGTCTACCTCGCCCTCGCCGTCCTCGTCGCCGCCGAAGAAGAAGAAGAGGAGGAGGAGAAGGAGGAAGAAGCCGCCGCTGCCGCCGCCATCGCCGCCGCCGTCGCCAACCTCGCGCCAACACGTCTAGGCACTGACGATGTAAGTTACTTGTCGGAGAATGAGGATTGTCAAAGATATTTTTCCACCACTTTTAACAAAGAGGTTATAACCTTTGTTCCCATCATTCATAATTTTTATCTAACGAATAAGTATTTCAGGAATATCAATAAAGCCTTTGACAACACGAAAGATCGTGCTTTGGACATTCTTTTGAGCACCATAAGAAATGACGATAATTTTGATAATACTCCTGACATGACCCGCGCGTCCGCTGCGGCAGCAATCGCCAATTCCACAGGCCAAGATCAAAATGAAGCATTTAACTCGGCAGCAAGAGATTTCATTCTTAAGATGCTCATTAAAACTCCAATCGATATTTTAAAGGGAGTGGTTGAACTGGTTGATCCCCACGTTGCTTTAACAAAAATAATTAAAGTTGGAACAGGCGAAGCATTTAACGAGCTAGCCAAACTTTTAGATGGTCCTGCTAGTGAAATAAACGAAGAGCTTACAGGAGAAGACTTGTTAAAGCTATTGTTGTGTATCGTGGACCAGGGGCTTAGTGCTGGTGCGAATGCATTGCCATCTCCTAATACTGACGCCGGCCAAACTGGGGACAACTTCTTCCCAAGAATATCCATCGACGGGGTAGACTTTACCGGAACAGTTTCTGGAATGCTTATGGTGCCTCCAAGTCCATTAGGGTTGATTTATTTGTTGCTGGAACTACTTAAGAATGAAGTTACAGATGCGGTCGAAAATGTAGATCAAGCCGGCACCGAGGCCGCAGATGAAACAGAATGTTGAGTTGAGGAATAGAAAATGAGTTCAGGACTATCAGTCGCACTTCCATTAACAATAGATAGTGTTTTTGGGGCTTACAATTTAAATACCACTTTTGAGCAGCTCGCCAAGCAGAATTTAAAGATGCTTATCTTGACAATTCCTGGCGAAAGAATAATGGATCCCAATTTTGGGGTGGGCCTAAGAAGGTATCTGTTTGAATTTAATGGCAGCGATACATATTCAGCCATCTCGTCCAGAATAAACCAACAAGTTCAGAAGTATTTAAGCTATATAAGAATTGATGATATTAAGTATCAAATTCCGGAAGGAAACATTGATCTATATCCACACAATTTGTCTGTATCAATATTTTTTACCATTGTTCCACTTCAAATGAGCACGGCTTTGCAGATTGATGTTGATAACAACTAATTAATGAGATAACAAAATGGCCAAAAAATTACAACCTATTGATTACACCAGCCGCGACTTTGATTCTATTCGTAAAGATTTAGAGAATTACGCGAAAAGATATTACCCGAACACCTATAAAGATTTTAACGAGGCCTCTTTCGGCTCCTTGATGCTGGACACCGTTTCCTATATCGGAGACATTTTATCATTTTATCTTGACTACCAAACAAACGAGAGCTTTTTAGAGACTGCTATTGAGTATAACAACGTAGTAAGATTGGCCCGGCAAATGGGCTTCAAGATGAACACAAGCCCCTCATCCTATGGTTTGTTGACTTTCTACATTCAGGTGCCAAGCGATGCCTCGGTCGGCGGCCCCAATTTAAGTTATGCCCCGGTGTTGCGCGCCGGCTCGCTTTTCACATCAACTGGTGGGGGTATGTATACACTTTTAGAAGATGTTGATTTTGCGCAGACAACCAATCAAATTGTGGCGGGAACAGTTGACTCCACCACAGGCACTCCCACGAATTATGTAATTCGTGCCCAAGGGAGGGCAGTTTCTGGTAGATTAAACTTTAAAGAAGTAAAACTCACAGAATTTCAAAGGTTTCGTAAGGTCGATCTTCAAACAACCCGTGTGGCCGAGGTTTTGAAGGTTACAGACTCCGAAGGCCACGAATATTTTGAAGTTGATCATCTATCACAGAATATAGTCTACAAGGCAATCAGAAACACCAACACCTCCACCAATAATACAGTGCGAAATATTCTTAAAGCCTCTCCTGTCGCTAGAAGGTTTGTGGTCGAGAGAATAGGAGATCAAATATTTTTACAATTTGGTTATGGTTCGGACTCCGAATTACTATCAGAATCGGTTGTGGATCCTTCATCGGTTGTAATGAACTTGAATGGTAGGACTTATACCACTGATCAGGATTTTGATCCAACGAATTTAATAAGCACCGATAAGTTCGGAATTGCGCCGGCCAACACAACCCTGCGAATTAGTTACAGAGTGAATACTACGAGCGATGTAAACGCAGCGGTTAATACAATTGTGAACAGCACTCGTCCGTCATTTAAATTCACATCCCAGGGCTCCTTGTCGCAGGCCACAAGAAATGGTGTTATGGGCTCTTTAGAGGTTACAAATGAGGAACCCTTTGTGGGCGACATCTCATTGCCTTCCTCTGACGAAATCAAACAAAGAGTATTTGGATATTACGCCACACAGAACAGGGCCGTAACAATACAAGATTATCAGACAGTGTGTTATGCGATGCCTGCTAAATTTGGAGCAGTTAAAAGGGCAGCCGTTGTAAGGGACTTTGATGAATTCAGAAGAAATCTTAATGTTTATGTTATATCGGAAGATACGAGCGGCAAACTGCTGGCGGCAAACTCAACGTTAAAGAACAATTTAAGAAATTGGCTTCTCCAATACAAGGTGGTCAACGACACAGTTGATATCCTTGATGCTGTTATAGCCAATTTTGGTATCAACTATGTTGTAGCAATTGATATTAATGCGAACAAGTTTACGGTTTTGAATCGAGCGACTGCCGCAATAAGGCTATATCTGCTCCGAAATCAATATGATATTGGCGAGTCTATATTGCTCACAGAATTTTACAAAGTATTACAGAAGGTTGACGGCATTATTGATGTTGTTGACTTGGAGATTGTTGGCAAGAGTGGGGCCTCTTATGCTGCTTCTAGTTTGGACTATAAAGCAAATCTAACTGCTGATGGAAGAAGGATCTTGGCTGACAAGAACACCGTGTTTGAATTAAAATATCCCAATCTTGATATTAAGGGATCAGTCCAGTAATGGCTATTTTAAGATATACTGCGAGCGCAGATACCACCATTACCAATGCGTATGAGGCGAATCTTGTAACGAGAGGAACCGGCTCAAATATGGGCTATGCGGATTCCCTAGAGGTTTTTTCTATTTATGGACAAGAATCCGGCTCAAACGGCCAGTCACAAGAACTCTCACGTATACTTGTTCAGTTCCCGATAAGCTCTATATCTGCCGATCGAACCGCTAATACAATTCCGGCCTCTGGTAGCGTGTCTTTTTACCTTCGGATGCATAACGCGGCAACTCCATTCACATTACCACAAAACTTTAATTTGGTTGTGGCCCCCGTCTCGCAGTCTTGGAATGAGGGCGACGGCCTGGATATGGATGAATACCAGGACTTGGGATACGCTAATTGGTTGTCGGCCAGCAGCACTGCTGCGTGGACTTCTATTGGCGGCGACTATCTAACTGCGTCCAACTATAATGTTTCTTTCCCGCAGGGATATGAAGACATAGAACTAGATGTTTCACAGATTGTGGAACAGTGGATTGGGAGCACATTCACTAACTATGGTTTTGGCGTCCACCTCACCGCAAGCCAAGAGGCTTACTTCTCCAGTTCTCTGGGGGCCGACAGCGGCTCTGTTATTCAGAACACGGTTGGTGCAACGCAGTCGTATTACACAAAGAAGTTTTTTGCGCGGTCTACGGAGTTCTTTTTCAAGCGACCTGTGATTGAAGCCAGGTGGGACTCGCGGACTAGCGATGATAGAGGAAATTTCTTTTATTCCAGTTCGGTTGCCCCAGCCGCGGACAATTTGAACACGCTTTATTTCTACAATTATATTAGAGGAAAATTGGTTAACATACCGGCTGTTGGAGCGGGAAACATTTTGGTGTCGCTCTACTCGGGCTCCACAGTAGCAACAGGCTCTAAACTTGTGCTGTATGACGGCAACACGAACGTTACAGGCGGTTGGGTGAGCACGGGTATATATTCGGCCTCCGTTGGCATTACGGCGTCTTCTACGCCGCTAGAGAGGCTCTATGATGTGTGGCACTCATCGTCTGTTGAATATCATACTGGCTCCATAAATCCAGCAGAATTTTCATCATTTGCGGCAGCACCAACATTTGACAAGATCACAACAATTACAAACTTAAAGAAATCGTATTCCACTAGTGAAACCGGACGGTTTAGGATGTTTGTAAGAGACAAGAACTGGTCCCCAACAATTTATTCTGTGGCGACAGCAACAAACCCAACAGATATAATTGTCAGTGGAGCCTACGCAGTATCCAGGGTAATTGATGACTTGACTGTTATTTCGTATGGAACAGGAAGTGACAAGCAGACTTATACTTCATACGACGTAGATGGTAATTATTTTGATCTAAACATGTCTTTACTAGAAGGCGGATATATGTACAAAATTAAGTTAGCCTACTACAATGATTCAATTTCTACCTGGGTGGAGCAACCTTATACATTCAAATTTAGAGTTGAAGAATAATTAGAGCATGAGCATTAAGAAATATTTTGATATTACATCAAAGATTAAATCTCTCGCAAACAAATCTACCGACGAAATATCAAATCAGGTAGAGTCCGTTGCGTATCATACGCAGGACATAATTGAAGAAGAGAGATTTATACCTCGTGTAGACTTATCAAAACCAGAGAATTTTGCTCGCTATGGTTCCGCAAAGGAATATTATGCTCAATCTATAAAAAGAATTTATTCAACTTATCCCTATGATGGATCTTTAAAAGAAAGATTGGAGTGGGAGAACGATTCCACTTATCTAGATCTTCACATATACGATAATGAATACCCCCGCACTAACGGATACATAATCTTTTCTGCTGATGGTTGGGGCGGCGGCTCGGCTACGGATGGATACGGGCTTCCGTCTACAACTGAATACATTTATTTCAAAGGAGGGCCGAACACAAATCCAAACGGAATGAGCCCATATTCAACCCAGTTCACAGGGTCAAATTATTATGAGGTTTCAAAAAATCGTGTATCAAATTTAGATTTTTCGTTAGCAACAAAGGGAGTATCTGTTGAGTTTTGGCTTAAAAAGTCCGCATTCATAACCGGATCGACAGAGAAAGAAGTTATATTTGATTTGTGGAATGGGAATGCTTCCTCTTCTGCTGATTATGGGCGCCTTAGAATTGAGTTGACCGGCGCAACAGCCGGCACAGATCCGTTTAGGGTGACGATATACTCTGGTTCTACTGGCTTCTACCAACAGGGTGTCGCTGCTTCTACTTTTACAACCGCGTCAGTGGCCGATGATACTTGGCACCACTATGCGCTTACTTTCAAGTCTGCTTCGGCTGGCGTAACCTCGCGTTTTTATGTTGATAGCCAATTAAATAACGAAACCACACTCGGCTCGGTTGGAATTAATGATGTCTCGGGCCTTGATCTCCGCGCCAATATCGGTGCTTTGCTGACCGCTCCTTCTGGATCGGCAGCCGTCGCTTATGCCGGCAAACTATCTGCTTCTTTGGATGAGTTCCGCTATTGGAAGACCCAAAGAAGTTCGCAAGAAATTGGAAGATTTTGGTTTACACAAGTCGGCGGCGGGGTAAACTCCGATCCCAAACCTTTTGTTGATACTTCAGAAGTTGCCAATATAGATTTAGGGGTTTATTACAAGTTTAATGAAGGTATAACCGGAACCTCCTCCACAGATAGCACGGTTCTTGATTATTCTGGCCGTGTATCTAATGGTGCCTGGACGGGATATGCTTCAAATTCAAGAAACACGGGTTCGGCAATTGTTTTGTCAACCGCCGCAACTAGCGAATTTAAAGATCCAATTATATATTCTTCTCATCCGGATGTAATATCTTTAAGCAGTCGGCTTGAAACTTCGGGTTCTGCTCACGATGCTAATAACAATGCTACCATATATGGTTCTATTCCTTCTTGGATCACCGAAGAAGATGCCGAGGGAACAGGGGATGTAAGAAAACTAACCCAAATTATAGCGAGTTATTTTGACACACTCCAACTACAAGTGGAGAGCCTTAATACCCTAAAAGATATTGATTATGTTAGTGGTAGCAATAAACCACTTCCTTTTGCTGAAAAACTATTAAATTCATATGGCTTTGTGTCTCCGGAGATATTCCTTGACGCAGATATTTTTGAAAAGATTGCCGACAGAAGTGAAGATAAAGTTTACGAGAAGTCTCTTCACGATATTAAGAATATAATTTATCAAAATATATACAACAATTTGTCTTACATCTATAAGACCAAGGGCACCATAAAGTCGTTTAGAAATCTAATGCGCTGTTTTGGTATTGATGATGAAATCGTCAAAATCAATATGTATGCGGACAACATTGAATATGAGTTAAGGAATAATAGAAGAAATATAATTGTTGGCGATAGGTTCGTAAACTTCAACACGGGGGGTAACAAGAACGCGACAGTTTACAACTACACGGATTCAACAAACACAAATGCTGTTGGGTTTATAACGTCTAGCACTGCTTTGACTGGTGGTTATGCTCTCACACTAGAAACAGAAATCTTATTTCCTTTAAAGCTTGAAGAGGACAGTGATTATTATTTTGAGACGAACGCCATAAGTTCTTCATTGTTTGGAGTTCACGGCACTGTGGATTCGGGCACGGATACAACCTGGGCCACAGCAGACGCGGTCAACTTCCAAGTGCTTGCCGTAAGGGACGAATTAAGTTCAAATAATGTTAGATTTGTATTAACTGGGACAGCCGGCGGCTATGTGCCCAACTTGACATCTTCACTTTATGAAGCCGTCTACAATAATACGCAATGGAATATATCAGCCAGGATAAAACCAGAAAAATATCCCTTGGATAGTTTTGTTGGAGGCGCCGATAGCGGCAACTACATTATAGAACTTCACGGAGTTGAAGTAGATTCGGGCGTGAAACTACAAGAGTTCACAGTTTCCCAGACGATTACAGCTCCTCCCGATGTTTTTATGACCGGCAGCAGAAGAGTATTTGTTGGTGCCCACCGAACGAATTTTAGCGGCACCGTATTGCAAACTTCTGATGTTAAGGTGAATGCTTGTCGTTTTTGGATGGACTACTTGACGGATGAGGCACTCCTTGGTCACGCCCTGGATACAGAAAATCACGGCGCCCTACAACCACATCTATACGCATTTGAGTTTAACCCTAGTGCTTCATACGGCGACATAAAGAAATTTGATACGCTTGTATTTAACTGGGAGTTTTTAACAAACACCGGCTCCAACGCAAGTGGCCAATTTGTTGTTGATGATATTAGTTCAGGATCTGCTGCGTTTACGCGATTTGGAGAACTGGGGAATATCCTAAATAAGCAATATACCGCTAGGGGCGATAAGTTCCCTGTTTCTTCTGCCACGCCAATAGATAAAGATTATGTTGTATCTTCTAAATTAAATCTTCCCGAACACGTTTATTCGGAAGATATGGTCAAGGTATTGAGCACCTCTGATCAAGATGTATTCACACCCGACAGCCGACCGATAAATTACTACTTTGCTTTTGAAAAGAGTATGTATCAAGTCATTTCAGAGGAAGTAGTCAATTATTTTGCTAACTTAAAAGACTTTAACAACCTTATTGGCGATCCCGTAAATCAGTATAGACCAGAGTATAAGTCTATTAACTTTATGCGCCAGAAGTTCTTTGAACAGGTTGGCAATGATGAATTAGATTTTGATAAATTCTATGAGTTCTATAAATGGTTTGACACGAGTTTGTCAGTAATGCTTGGACAACTTGTTCCGGCCTCTGCTGATTTTGCCGACAATATTAGGACTGTAATTGAAAATCATATTCTTGAAAGACCGAAATATCAAAGAAAGTTCCCATTCATAGAAAAGGTCGGCGGCGATGATATTGGAGGCCCTGTGGTTGGCTGGTCTTCCGAAGATGGCTCTGCTGTTAACTCGCCTGACAATTTTGCGCCCGGTACAAGTTTGTTTTCGTCAACGGCTTTTACGAAGAGACAGATAGGGGCACCCAAAACTCTACAGGTTCGAACTTGGCGGTATGTACATGCTCCGGTTGATGGATCAGCAAATAAAAATCAATATTGGCAAAGGTATCTTAAAGAGAGAACCAACTCAAACAGAACCAAATTATTGGATGCCATTAAACAAACGTATAGCAGAAGGGTCGGCGCCCCCGTTAAGTTTTCTGCTGAGGGCGCTGTAACATTTGGCGGCGTCGGCCGACACCCTAGCAATAGGCCAAATTATGTTTTTGCTGCGACGGCTCCTTATGGCCCCGTGGTCCCGGGCGGCACCAATATCCCAATTAATATTATGGTGTCGTTTGATACTGATGTTGAACAATTGATCGAGACACCGGATGAATACTACCCATCAATCAAACAGAGACTTGGATTTGGTATGGATCCGAGCATCAATACCGATCAAACCAGGAAGTCGGACGGAAATACATTCGCACCATATAGTTTATATAGTTCATCTGTAACCACGGGCTACAATTCCAACGTTGTAACAAGCTACAAATCTGGTACGATGATCACTAATCTACATAACGATTTTGTTGATAATCACGACACACCACTTCAGGGTCCCTTTACAGAGAAGTTTGTTGGTGGCCGTTTCTACCGCCATACAGAGATCAATAAATACGATTCGTCTAAAGCAGCAGCAAACAACAATATTGATTTCCGAGAGGATCGTGCCGAAGGATTTAGGATCGAATTGGGTGTTTCTTCCTCTGCGTATTCTGGCGCATTGGGTGTTGTCCCACCAAACTATCCATTCATATCATCAGTAATATCGGAGGTTACGGGCGGCTTCTTGCCGAACCTCCCAACTGCTCAAAGATTCCGCGACGAAACAGCCAAGCGCCCCGTCAATATTAAGAATGTTTTGATGACAACTGCTTCGGCAGGCACACGTCTATCGGGCACGATTGTTCACAACCAGATAGGAAACTATCAGAAGAATTATCAGGTGGTCCAAACTGCTGGCAGAACCCAGAACGATCCGTTCTTTAACGATCAGTCGTTTGCCTTTGCTCCTTATCCCGAAACTTTGGCGACAAGAGGAAGATTTCCGCTGGGGGTCCCGTGGCAGTGGGAGAACACCAAAACAGCACTATTTAATGGAACGAACGCCACAATCCAGTTTGGAGATGAGGCCCCTTATGAGAGTATGAATGCCTTTCAGAATGCAGACTTCAGTATTTCTTTCTGGGTGAAGGGCAATGTCCTAACCAACAATGATAGTATTTTAAGGATTGGCGTGTATAATACCTCCGATACTTTCGAAGCAATTTGGCTCAGCGGCCCGACTATATATTGCAACTACCGGGACATTGCAACCACCACAGACTCCTATATTGGAAACGCCACGAATTTGTCAGCCGATACCTGGTATCATGTGGTATATACTTTGCCGGCGGACGCGGTCAAGGGAGGTGCCAGCACAGCATATCCGGGAATCTACATAGATGGATCTGAGGACGGCCATATCGCCACTCGCGGCAATGGGGCCACTTACGTCACACCACCCGACTTTGGTAGCGTTGGCCTAGAAGCCGGCGTGAACCGCGGCGGAACTCTGGGCTCCGGCCGATTTGATGGAAACCTGTGTGATTTGGCCATTTGGGATGGTGTTTTAAATGCGGATCAGGTTTCGACAATATATAACGGAGGGTCCAGAATTGACGTAAGCACTCTCACTCTAAGCGGCATCACGCTTGATTCTTATTGGATGTTGGGAGAGGGTCTCAACCCTACTGTGCGAGGCGGCGTGACAGACACGCCCACGGTTCTTGGTAACAAAGTGGCCGCATACGCCAGCGTAACGGGGACAGGGAGCAACCTGCAACTAGCCGACACTAGTTTTCTCGCTCTTCCGGCCACACCCTCAAGTTTTGAGCGCCCGGATCCCTATTCTGATCCCAACCCCGGGGGCGCCCTCAACTATCTCCTTCCTTCTCGCACAGGCAGTAACTCTAACCAAACGGTGTTTGTGAACCGCTTCGCCGGAAGCGGGTACGAAGTCATGTCGCTGGGTTATATGGACCCCGCGCACGAAGAATTATCGGTCTATAATGCTCTTCCCTACCACAATCTATCAATTCTAGATTATGGTATTTCGGGCTCCGCATCCATGGATGCCTCAATCCAGAACACAATCCGCGTCGTCGACCAAATCGATAAGAACCGCGGCCTCAATCAACGAGCAACTTTACATTGTGGCCCATTCGGCTCTGATGCCGCTTATGGTTCGGTGCCTTCTGCTACTTATGTGACGGTTCCATCATGGCACAAGACTAATAGGAACCGTAAGAGAAGAATAATAGAAGGAGGCACAACTGGATCGGTCTATGACAATTTATTTGTTCAGCACGCCATCCCTCAATCTGAACAGCAGTATGCTTGGGTGACCGCTTCTTTGGCGGTTGGCAGCACAATATTCGGTCTAGACGCGCCAATGTGTTTCAGTGCTTCTGTGAGAAATGAGTTAATTAACAGCGGAACATACGCAGATACT
>Ga0098039_1000870_pt1 | contig 12064 bp, 3 predicted proteins | sample 6_EtaG_FD_75047 | JGI IMG/M metagenome (GOLD analysis project Ga0098039, IMG submission 75047) | Marine viral communities from the Subarctic Pacific Ocean - 6_ETSP_OMZ_AT15160 metaG | ecosystem: Environmental > Aquatic > Marine > Oceanic | place: Pacific Ocean | collected 2015-01-08 | reverse complement strand
TCTCCATAGGGTAAAGTTAAAATAGAAACATCAGTTGTAGCGGTTGTTGTTGCGTTGGAAAAGTTCTCTCGAAAAAAATAATCAATTTTATCTTGATCTAAAAACTCCTGCAAATGCCAACCTTCTGGCCTGGTTGACGGAGAATCTATTTTATTTGTTGTTGTAGAGTTGATAACAGGATCATGGCGATTTAAATCAACATGCCGATGTTGCATTCCACCAACATTTTTTTCAGTAAATGGGCCTTGCATTGGTACTTCTGCGTCAAAGCCATATTTATCATCATGCATATTTGCAAATTCAATTTTAGGCATAGTACCAGTGACATATGTTTGCCTATAGCCAGTATCAATTGAAGAAGAATACATGCTAAAAGGCAGTAAAAGAGCAGACTTTGCATCATCATAATTTTGATCGTTTGATCCGGCGCCGGATGCATCTGAGTTAGCTAACACATCTGCTGGCATAGTTAGTGTTCGGACTCTAAACAGCTTTTTATTAATTTCATCAGGGATTAGCTCATCATTACAGTCTGGTTTTGGTGTTTCATTATCCGCGTCTATAAAGATAAAATCGTCATCACTACCCCATTTTATAACGCTCTTGTACAGATCCTGTCTATTTGTGTGCTTGGGGTTTGAGCCTCCTTTTAGTTGTAGTGATATGCCAGATGTCATATCCCATGGTCTTGCCAGGCTTCTATCTGAATAATAACTCTTAGTATACTTTACTCCTGCAGGCGTTTTTAATGTTATATCTTCATTACCGACCTCTGTGACAATAATTTTTAAAAGATTGTTTTTGTTATCATTAACTGAAGCCACGCTCGATGAAAGCACACCATTTCTCTCTGCTCTTTGCTTCCACCACAAACAATTCTGATTTTGATTAGTGTTTTGTTCTGGAGCGACCGGGGCATGGCCAAATTTCCAATTGTATTTTAGCTCTTCGATTCCTTTAATAGAGGATATTGGGTTATGTGGTTCTGATTCAAGTGTGGGAAATTTAGTCCAATATTTGTTTCTCTCCAAAACATGACTTTCAACCATGTTTCTTAATAATTCAACAGTATTTGCTGAAACAGGGATTAACTGTGCAATCATTATAGTAACAGCGTCGTCTATCCATTTATAATATTCAACAAAATTTTCTAATTCTAGATCGCTTTCGACACGACTAAAAAATAGTTCCCTTAATTTCTCTATTTTTTTATAGTTAGGCCGATAACGATTAACGGGCTCACCAATTAAATTGTTAAAATCGGTAACCGAAGCAAAAAACCTCATCATCTCTTCAGAAATGGTCTGATACATGCTTTTTTCTACTGATAACAAATGTTGTACATAAGTTGTTTCTCTGGTGAAAACCACGTCATCTTGCTTATTCAGAATTTTTACCATATCGTCGCTATTAACAACCTCTGGTAACTTTTGTTTTGCTGTCTGGACAAATTCGACATCGATGGCTTGATCACGCTGTTCTAACGCAGATTCAAAAAAATCTCCACGACCAGTATAATTTTTTTCTAGAACAGGAGTTAAAAAACCATAATTTGAAGCATTGCTAGAACCTGAAGAAAAATCACTAATCATAAATCGGCCATTTCCATCTGAACCAGTCAGATTATCCATGTTCCAATTTAATATCAACGTCTTAATTTGCGGAATTTTTGTTCCCAAAAAATCAGTTTTATCAGTTAAATTTGCGTTTTTCAGTGGATGTAAAACACCATAAGTATTTGAATATTTGCCATGATCACGCATGGTTTCATCATCTAAATAACTATACCAGGCTCTTACAGAGGACACCTTAACATCAGAATATTTTTCTACTGTGCTGCCAGTAAAATTAGTTCTTTCGGCACCGACGAAGATTCTTTTTGGCTGCGTAAAGAACTTTGTAGCATTTGAAAGGCTTATTGTACCAGATACAGAAAATTCATTTTGAATGATGTTAGACATGTAATTATTGCCATACATTTCATAAGTATACGTGGCAGACGCGCTAACTACTGATGCAGGATTTGGATATCCAGTTGGTTTAAGCCTAAATGCAAGATTCCATTTTTGGTTATCATATAAGCCTGTATAGCTGTCACTTTGTACATCCGATAATATATTTGACGAGCCGCGTGTCGTCAAAGAAAAATAACCAGTTCGTAGATCCAGGCTTGATTTATTAATAGCAATATTAAAATTAATTGTATCGTCAGCTGCAAAAGATAAATCACTATCTGATTCTAAAACTGCGTGCATGCCGAAAATAGAAGAAACTAAAGAAGGATATAACTTAAAATTATCATCGCCGGCGATGGCCCTCTTTGGTATTATAACCTCTGCTTCAATAGTTAAAGCGGCGCCGGAGGCTTGATTAGCAGATATTGCTGGTATATAAGAAATTGTATTGCTTACAGAAGAATCTTTGTATTGATATGCCGTTGCAGAGAATGATCCAGAATAAGATGTCTGGCCCGACGCAGCGTACCTTGTTTCAGGATCGTCAAAATCAATGAATTTCTTTCGTAACGCAACATTAGTAGTATTATCTTTTAATTCATAAACATCGTTATTCGCGTATATATTAAGCTTTATTAGTTCTTCATCAACGCCAAAACATCTTAAAAAGTTTCTAAGTGATTTATACGTGCCTTTTGATTTTTGAATATAAGAAAGATTATTATAAACATTTTGATAAATTATATTTTTTACTTCATATAATTTTTTCTCAAAAAGTCTTTTTTCATCTCTCTCTAGGTACTGCGCCAAGGCACTGGCATGAGCAAACAGTTCTGGAGCGTCATATCCCCTAGTTTCAAGAAGCCGATCGGCAAAAGGTAAAGGTTTCTCATAGTTGGTATCATCTGGATAATTGATGTCTTTTAAACTTGATAATTTCTCTATTTGTAAGTATAAATCATCAAAATAGCTAGCAAGAATTTGCATTAAATATTTTAAATGATTTGATTCTCTTTCGTCTTCTTCTAAAAGCCAACCTGGAACTGACTTGTAAAGAGAGGCCGGGTTGCTATCATCATGCATTTTACCTAAAAGTCTCTTTTCTTTTATCAAGTTGTTCACAGAAGCATGAGTAGAATAAATAATAGGATCTTTGAATTCTTTTGATGCTGCGCCGGCTAAAACAATAGCTGAATCTGTACTTCTACAACCAGAAGAATAGTTTATAAATGTACCATTAGATATTCTTCCAGAATAATCTAATATAGCAGTATCTGTTACGGAGTTTCCTGTTATACCTTCATTAAACTTATAATATACCCCCAGATCAACTTTATTAGTGACGTCGTCATATTTTACATTATCAGTATTTGTGCCACCGCCAACTTGGTCGCGATAATATCTACCAATTTGTTGCGCATCTCGTTCTGTTTTCCAATATCTAAATTCGTCAATTGAGCATGAAACTACGTTTCCCCATCCTATATCATTCTGAATTGGCCATCCTGAATGTAATTTTGTAGGGCCGGCCAGGGCGCCGATAGTAGCTATCATTTTTCCACTAATTGCGCCAGTAACATAACCATGCAACACACTGGGAGTTTGCGTTACCTGATGTTGCCCGTCTACATACAAGCTTGAATTAGGCGCGTCGTCTTTCGTTTTTAACGTAATTGCATAATGATGCCACTTACCATCAGCGATATCTGCTAGACCAGTTGGGAGGGAATAATAATCCATAAATGATCCAGAAGATATATCAAGTATTATTTTATCTCTTCGGCCGGAGCCAGACTCGTAGCCATCTACGTAAATATTTAAATTTCCATAGTTATCATCAGATGCGCCTGAAGATATGAGATTAAATATACACTCACCCCTGCCGTACGCCCCAGAGCCTTCCCAGCCGTCCTTCTTCATCCAAAATTCAACCGTTATACCCTTAGACGGATCTAATTCTAAATTATTTGTTCTTTGGCTGTCCGTATTATATATATTTGCTTTTGAAACTCCTTTTTTGGAGGGGCCGGCGGAAGGCGAGCTTTTATAATCACTATTCGGATCTGCGTTTGGACCACCATGAAGCAGCACATATTGAGGCATGCTGCTGCTGTAAAAAACCCCCATCGCGCCAGTGGCCACTGAAGATCTAGTGGTTCTAGTACTAGAACCACTATTAATAGTAATATGGCCAGTGGTTCTAGGATATTCATTTTCAAATATAAAAAGATCTAAATAAGTGCTCTCGTTCTCCCATTCAATTTTTTCTGCCTGTGAGCCGTCATACGGGTAAGTCTGGTATATACGCTTTATCGCGGTATCATAGTATTCCTCAGCTAGTCCAAATCGAGCGAAGTTGGAAGCCGTAGTAAAATCTACATCAGGAAAAAATCTCTGTCTTTTTTTAGTATATGCTTGAACGTATCTCGAAGATTCGAGATCCTCGCGGAGACTTTCTTGACTTTTATTCTTAAGAAATTTTAGCGAATAACCCTTATTAAATAAATCTTTTACACTCATAAGAATAATCCAACCATATTAACTGTTTTCAACTCTAAAATTAAATGTTTCTTCCTGTTCTCTCCAACCATCAGAAGAATAAAATAAAAACCTTATTCCATACATATAACCCGGCTCCAACAAAGACATATTTAAATCAAAATAACTACCAGAATTGTCATATGATAAAAATGTATGCTTAGTAGCACTACCAGTTGAATTGTTTATAACTGTTTCATTATCAACACTTCTAAATATCTCAAAAGATGCGCTGGGATTTATTACATGTTGAATTTCTTCGTTAGCAACACTATAAATTGTAGGACTAAAGTTCCTTGGTCTGGTAAATACTCTAAGTTTTGCTGTTTCGTCACTTACATATCTTGACTTAAGATTGGTTATTTTTGTGGTAAACTGTTTAAAATCGTTAGAAAGTAGGACACTAGTATTGTTAAAATTTCTTATACTTATGGATCCTGTTTTGTATTCACCACCAACACTGCCGGACCAAACATCATGTAAAACGGAAGAGGTAGTGTCAATAGCCATTTGTGCTTTATAAATTCCTGTATTCGAAGTGTTAGCTACAGCCGATGCAAGAGCAGCACCAACTGGAGCATTGTTAGAGCTAGCATATAACTTAACTGTTAAAGTTTCACTGTGTGGTATATCTTTAAGGTTTCCTCGAATGTAATTATATAAATATAGATTATTTAAATTATCGGCGGCAGATGCGATAGAGGAACTAGAATAAAAGTTGCCTCTATCGTCCATAATTCTAGAATCCCATCGAGCCTCTAAAGACGGCCTCTTAAAGAAGAACTCGCTTGATCTAGAAAAGAATCGTTTTGTATAAAAACTCTTTTTTTGGCCGTCAATATTCGTCAGCACAGACGGTTCTGATGATGCAGTTGCATACGCTTCCGAACCAGAAGTAAGAAAGACACCAAATCCACTATTTGTTTGTGTTCCAGAAATCCATTCTTCTACTGCGGAAGTTACGTCGACTAAGAGATCCTCGTCCCCGTCAACAAAAGTAAAAGTATAATTTGGCATAGTAGAGTTGGGAACATATGAAGAAGAGTGGTAATCTCCTCCAGGCTGTGCCCATGAACTTTTGGGATTTGAATTTCTGTTCATCCAATTTGATCCCTCTATTTTATCGTCTGTTTCATCAGAATATCCGTCCAAATCAAGACCGAAACCTTCCTGCCATGATTGAGACACTGCTAAAACATTTACAGCAAAGTTTTTTGGAAGTTGTTCTGAGTGCCTCGCGTTAAACATTCTTAAGAAAAAATTAACACTTCCAGAAGCCGGGATTGTTCCAGCAGCCCTATCAGAAGTTATTCCAGTAGTTGGAAACTGTATTAATACACGAGAAAGCTCAGCTGAAGACGTAGTGTTTTGGCCATATATAGAATACACTTCTAAAATATCGGCGGCGCCCATATTAGATCCCGTACCACGCGTGGACGAAATTAACTTAAAACCATTAGTTATAGTGTTATCTTTTGATGCTTTGTAATCTTTAATTCCCATTACTTAATAGTTCCTTTGATATCAAGATTCGGATATTTTAATTCATAAACAACATTCTCAGGAGCATAAAGAATTCTTCCGTCTGCAGAAATATAGTCGTCTATATTCAGAGTCTCCTCAGAATATCTAGATCCAGTTTGATATTCCACTTTTACATTCGTGACATCAACAATCTCATCTAAGTTGTTTAATACATTATAAATTTTTGTAATTTGAATTGATTGACCAATATCTAATTTTTCCTCAAACATCTCTCTTATTTCATCGATCGCGGCATCGAGGGCTTCAAACTTGTTTTGTGAATAGTCGACTACTGCAACAAAATTAATTTTAATATTGATAATTTTAGGATCTAGAATGTCAATCGTATCATTAATCATACGATAATTGTTAAGCCATATCTTTAAATTATTTTTCAAAAGAGGATTACTAATTATAAAATTCTCATGAGAGTCTTCTGACAAAATATATAAATTTAAATTTCTCTTAAAGGAATCATGATCCCTTAAAATTTTTGCTCTTTTAATTCTGCCAAATTTAGCCGGCATTCTGTATATTAATGCTTCATAATCGTCAGACGTAACCGCGCGATTTTGTGAAGCAAAAGTATCGTTAACTCTTTGTTTTAATTCAGCAGCTGTTGGTAAAGAAACGTCTCCAAGAATGGGCTTTTCGTTTGTTACTTCCAGGCTATCCCTTACTAAATCAATTTTATCAGAATTTATTGCTTTACTTCCGAAAACGAGTAAAGCCTCAGTAACCCCGCTGACACCTTTACTAGCAACATTAACATTATCAATTGTGTTTGTTCTGTAAGTAACGGTTAGCGTTGTGTTCGCAGGTGCAATACCGAATTTATCCGTTACTAAAAGATTTGAAGGATCAAAACCAATTTCTTTTTCATATTCTTTTCCATGCATTTTTAATGCAATATTAGAAGGATGGGTCATATTGTCCGTTTTTAAAGAAGATTCTGAACCATAACCAAATTTTATAAAAATTTGTCCAAATCTATTAAAAGTAACAAAGCGTCTTGGAACTGCAGTTGACACAATTTTTTCTCGTACATAGCGATTAGTCTCAGGATCTTTATTAGTAACTGATCTAAAAACGGTATCCTGTGAAAGATAATCAACTTCAAAATATTCATGGCCTTCAGTATCAACAACAGATACTATTTCTGTGATATTCGGATCTGATAAAGAAACTGTTAAAAATCTGGTAAAATTACCTACATTTATTGTTTGCTCGTTTAGCTCTCCAGAGATAATCCGCCCATATGCTTTCACAGCATATGCCGTGGGAGCACCGTCGCCGGTATTTGAAGTAGCTGTTATAATCTCGTTGTCAGAATTTGAAAAGTCGACGTCATCAATTAAAGTAAATATTTGTCCCCCAGCAGAAGAAAATTTACTGTCCCTTACCAAAGTTGGTAAATAATCGACATCCGGATCTGTTCCATTACTAGCAACTGGTATTAACACATATAGAGTGATCACACCAAAAGAGTTTGCTCTTAGTGGTTGTTTATAACCAACTTGTTCTCCATGCCTAACAATGTTGTCGTATTCAATAGTGGTATCTAAAAATGATTCATTAGTTTGGTAATCTAAATAAAAAGAAAGTACATCTCCCACATAAGATACAGTATCTAGCATCAAAGAACCAAAGGATGCCTCAGAAAAATCTTGGAATACATCAGGATAATACCTTTTAGTATAATTTACTAAACTTTCTTTTATGGAGTTGAAATTTCTATCTGTATATCTTATAAGTTTTTTGTCTTCTTTTGTCATAATTAACTAATATCCTCTTTTTGTAATAATAAGTTAGTAGACAAATTTAAATTTGGTATCTCATAAATAATATTAACCGATAAAATATTTGAATTATCTAAATATTCCTGATCAGATCCAGCATTAAATTGTACCTTGAGACCTCTTATAAACGGCATGTATCTCCTCACTTGAGACTCAATTTTTTGTCTCATGGCAGTAATACTATGAATTCTAGGTTCAAACAAAAAATGTCTTAATCCAACGCCAAAATTGGGGTTCATCATTCTTTCACCCGGAGAAGTTAAAAGAAGATTTTTTAAATTTTGTTGTATTTCATCTTTATACTGAGTTACAGCTAGATAAAATCCATATGTGTCGGGATCCCTTTGCAAAGGTACTCTTGGCCCTATACTGCTCATTTGCTTCCTCTTGATATACTAGATACATGTATAAATAGTTAAACGATTAAAATCATACCAGGAATAGGTTTAAAGATAATCTTCGCAATCAACATCTTCGTTTGCTAGCTGCGATTGTTCGTGCATCATGTCTTCCCAGCCATCCAAGAAAAGCAAAACAAGATAGATCATACCAGGTACTGTACTCGGCGGACCAATTGGAGGCAGTGGAGGATACATGAGGCCTCCTCCATAGATATGAGCTGAAGGAAGCATGGCGGCCCACATGCCAGGCAACAAGAAAGGAGACGCAAATACTTCTTTCATAGTTTTCTTGGCGTCTTTTAGCGCATCTTCCATATCTTTAATTGTTGTGTTTACAACCTTTTCCAGCTCCTCTTTCTTTTTCTTGGCATTGGTATACTCTGTTTGGAGGCCCTTGGCTTTATCAATCTCAACTACTATTTCATCCCATTTCGTGGCATTTTCTTCACCCAGTTTTTCATACGTCAATGGAGTGAGAGGAGTAACTGAAATTACCCAGTCCTCTATCGGTTTTGCGTCATCACCCTCTCCCCCTGTGTCGAATACAACATTTTTGTCTAATGTTACATTTTCCAGCACGCCTTCACTATTTTCCTCCTGTACAAATCCTGATGGGCTGTCTTCATCTGGGATCGTCATGAACTTCAAAGTGAGCTTTATCATCATTGATATTGTTGAAGCCGCTATAGAAATGTTTATTTCAGCCATCTTAAGAGTAGAATCAGCAATCATTTTAGCCGCATTGATCGCAGCTTTTGCGGTATTAATACCTGATTCGATTAATCCTACAATGGCTTGTTGTATCGCATTGATAGTATCAATAATAAATTTAGCTATTATAATAGCCGGGTCAGTAACCTCAACAAACCCCTTAAGAACCAATAAAGAAGTACGAATTATCATCCATAATATTATTTTCCACATACTTGGTTTTTTTGCTTGAGTGCTAATATCATCCGATTTTAGTTGTTTTGATAAAAAGTTGCTTAATTCATCCGGCAAATATGTATAATCTAAAGAGTTTTCTATTCCCGTTAAAACTTGAAATAAAGTATTTTTTGTTATATCTAATATATCTGTTGGGTCTGGTACAAATCTTGATAAACTATCACTAGCATACATAAAAGATAAAGACATATATTTTTTCATTGGAAACAGATATTCGTACATTAATCTAAATTCTGGAGTAGCTTGAAGTTCGTTAACCATTTTTTGAGCTAAATTTTTATAAAAGAACTGATGAAAATTAGTAGTTAGATGTTTTATGGCATCTTTATTTTCATTTTTTCCTAACTCAACAGTTTGAGCAAAAACCATAGAGCCCTCTTCAACATAATCCGCAACAAAGTTCCCAAGAGTCCCTTGGTAAGTTGGGCCTATACCTCCTCCCAGTGGGCCCGGATTCCACGAAATATTCTGCCCTAAACTGTCGTAATAGGCCTGGACCATCTGGTCGTAGATACCAGTCTTTATAGTATCTAAGATGTCGTCGATGTTCTGGCCCTCGGGACACTCGGGGCCCGGCTTTTGAACTCGATACGCGGTGGGAGCCTGGTCGTGGCTACGAGGGTTAGCGGCAACCATATCGATAACTTTGATGCTCGGGAAAAACGGAGCTAATTCAGGAAAATTTTCTGCAAACCATGCATCGCCATCAAGGAACTCGCACAGGAGCGGCTGTTCCTCGCAGATGGTGAGGTTATCTTCTGTATCTATGGGCGGAGGATATCTTTTCTGATGTATTAAATAGTTCCAAAATGCGTTGGCGTTTGCATAGGTCTGTTCAGACGCGATGTCCGAGCCTGTCATGCCTGGGATGGTACCAAAGGAGGGCCTGAAGAACCACGCATCATTAACAAAAGCCGAGTTGTCTGTGTAGGAGGCGTACGTGTAGAATTCCCCGGACGAGATGGGGGCGCCAGTCGCGAGGGCCACGCTGCCGGCGGTCTTTGGCGAGATGCCGTAGGTCCAGTCGTGGTACGTACCGAGGTTGTGCGCGTGGGCTATGGGCCCTTCGAGTGCGTGCGGGGGGACAAGGGTTTGCTCGGGGGTGTCGGGACAGTATCCGCCGCCTGGGCAGAGCGAGATGCCACCCTCGCCGAAGAACATGGATGATTCAAGAGCGAGGCGTGTGGGTCGTATATGCTGACACTGGTAGCTACAAAGGCCCTCCTTTTCACCGCCGGGGCCGGTGAGTTGGTTAATCCAGGTTTCATAATTTGGCGCGGGGGCCCAGTAAGCCTCAACGCCGGACTGGATCGTCTGTTGGTTCGTAGGGACATGATTAGGATCCTGGTATCCCGAGGTCGAGCCGACATTGGGTGTGCGCGGGGTGAGGATCTCACCTTCTTCGTCCAGGGTACCGCCGCCGCCGCGGTACTTACTGTAATAATGATTTAAATAATATCGAAAATCAAATCCACCCCTGTGTGGCCAGTGTAACTGACCACCGGACCACATTTCTATCCAGTTCGACTGCGCGGTGATGAAGTTATAATTGTACTCGTCACGCGCATCAGTCGCGCCTCCGGCGCCGTGGGCGCCTTGAGTGATGCCCGATCGGGTAGGACCGATACCGTTATTATAGTCGTCCATGGACCACGGGTCCCATCCATTGAATACCGTGTGAGCCTGGGTGCCGATCAGGAAGGTCGTTTCGTCCCATGTGGGGTCCATGATGTTATATCTGGCTAATTTAGTCATCGTATGATCATACCAGTTGCCCGATGGGGTTACGCCATTCGAGTCTTTGTACGACCAATCCCAGTATTTTCCCGCCGTGACAAGCTGGGCAAACTGTTCTTTGGCAGCCCAGTAAATCTTGTGCGCATTGGTAACTCTGCGATCAAACTCATAGTTAGCCCAAGCTTGATCGCACGCCGAGACGACATCGGTTGCTTCGGCCATGGCTTGGTTCAATAATTCTTCGCTTTGCCAGATATTGTCCAAGGCCGCGGCATCATAGGCCGCGGCCTGGTCCGGTATGTCTGAAGATTTAATTAAATCTTCCCAATATTTATGATCAAAAAGACTATAAGTTGATCGGTTATAAAAACCAAGTTGTTCTAGTGGTATTAATTCTTCGCTGCCCTCAACTGTAAACTTGATAGGGTTTGTTCCAGGAACTGTTGTAATTCCTTTTTCAAGTTCAACAATTGGTATCTGTATTTCGTCACATATTTTGAATCTTGCGACGTAGGTGGGCATGTCGTCGTCGATGGTCGGATCATTTGAATCAACATAATATGGACGATGGCCAAAAAGAGTTTTACTACTTTTCAAGCCATGAGCCGGGATCTTGCATCCGTGCCGCGGAGTATAGCCGCGGCCGAAGCTGTGTTCCATAAACTCTCTTAGCCCGTGTCCATTGGCCATTTCTACGCGTTCATCTACAGGAAAAGTGGTAGAGTAGCTTAATCTTAAACCAAACTTTATCTCTTTGAAAAAGGGTGTGAGCCCATACGTATCAAAAATAATTTTCATTGGGGGTGGGGTAGAGTTATTCTCGTTCGGCATGGCCGGCTCGCAGCCGCCCAGGGCCTGGGTCATCCAGGGATCCTCCGGGGTACCCTCTTCTTCGTAGCACGTGCCCGGGACGAGGCCAGCCTCAAAAGTCTTAAGCAATTTTAAAAATATCTCATTATAAAAATGACTCCATACGGACAGTGGTACAAAATCATAAACATAAGCATTAAATATGTTGTTGTTGCGCCATGAATCAAGTTGAAGGAAGAAATCACTCATATAATCGCTGTATCTTGTTGTTAATGTCGCAACCGGTGCGTCACATGGATCAGTACCCCAGCCGCCGCCTACAGGCTTATATAAATTAACATCAAAATTATCC
>Ga0098039_1000868_pt1 | contig 12084 bp, 10 predicted proteins | sample 6_EtaG_FD_75047 | JGI IMG/M metagenome (GOLD analysis project Ga0098039, IMG submission 75047) | Marine viral communities from the Subarctic Pacific Ocean - 6_ETSP_OMZ_AT15160 metaG | ecosystem: Environmental > Aquatic > Marine > Oceanic | place: Pacific Ocean | collected 2015-01-08 | reverse complement strand
TTGGTGCTCCATGAGACCGTGACGGGCAGAGGTCGCCTCCATCCGGTGCATGTCCTCCGGGTCGATGGTGTGCGGGTCCATGGCACGAGGGATTACGCCGGCCAGGTTGGTCAGTGCCTTGCTTTGCATCAGGGCTTGGTCGGTCATCGCCAAGTCCCGGCGAGCGGCAGCATCCTCGGCATAGGCATTCTGCATGCCCTGCCACTGGCGTTGCTTGAGAAGTTCAAATCGCTCTGCCATGGTCTACCCCTTGGTCAGTTCAAGGAACTGAACGTAGAAGTTCTCATCTCGCATTGCCGCATCGATGTTGCGCCAATAGTTCTCACCTTTCGCTTTGATCTTCTTTTTGATTTCAAGCACCTGCGCCTTCGTCAGATTCTTAAGTTTGGCGAGGACCGCTCTCTCATCGACAAACGCATCATCGGACTCGCTTTCAATGAACTCGTAGGCATCCTTGAAGTCTTGGGAATCGAAGTCGCCCTCTGCTTCCGCATCTTCCTGACTCTGCGTCTTGAACATCGCAGCCAGTTCCTCGTCGGACACCTCGATGTCGCCGGCAAGGATGCCTGCCAGTTTGCCGATGGTCTCGTCGTCAGGCACCAGGTCGAATGCTTTGATGAAATTGATGGCTGACTCGACATTAACATGCTTCTTCTTCCAAGCGTTCATGTCCTTGGTTTCCGCAAACTTGTCTTGGGCGAGTTTCTGGGCAGCCTCTGCCAAGTCCATCCTGCCCTGCTCTGCCAACAAGCCAGCCAGAATGCCCGCTTGCTGTCCGTACAACTGCGACTGAGCGAGGGCAAACTTGTACTCCGCATCGACCATGGCTTTCGCTGCATTCACCGACTCCTGTGCCAGGAGAGGGCTGCCGCCCGCGAGGATGCCGCCGCCGGCTTCCGCCAGCGCAGCGTGCAGGGTGTCCTTCTGCTTCTGAATCTGCGACTTCGCCTGCTCGAGCATGCCCTTGTGCAGGGCACCACCCTTCTCGGTCAGGGCGCCGAGCTTGCCTGCGATGTCGTAGATCTCCTTCCGCAGACCACCCATCGAGGGTGGCATGCCATTGGTCGCCTTGTTCCAGCCCTCCTTAGTGGACAGGCTGGCTTCCTCGACACCCTCAGCCGGCACCATTACCGACTCCTGCTCCTCGAAAGGCGTGGCAGGTGGCTCCATCGTGCTGGTGCCTGTGTCAGTGGCGGTGCCAGGGGCGAAGTGATTCGGGGGTCCACCGGGCTCATCGGGTTGCGCGGGGGTTGCGTCACCCGCAGGCTGCGGGGCGGCTGCCGGATGCTGCTGGGGTGCCTGGGGACCATAGGGGTTGCTGGGTCCACCAGGGGCTGCGCCTCCCGCTGCTTGGGGTGGCGGGGCAGACTCTCCCTGGTAGGGGATCTCGCCGCCGCCGGGCGGTCCTTCCTTGGAGTAGTCGAACTGCATGGGCGGGCCGCCAGGTCGCTGCTGCTGCGCTGCCTGCTGCTGCTGCCGCATCATCATGCGTGCCATGGGTTCTGCCGCAGCCTGGACCCTGGACTGCATGTCCTGCTCTTGGCGCTGCTGCTGAAGACCCTGGACCGTCTGCTCCATGCCGCCAAGGCGACCCTCAAGACCGCGTGAGCCGTGCTGCACTGACTGGGTGCGGAGGAACGAGGCTACTGCCGGCGACATCTCCTTGGTCTTGACGCGGAACTGGGAACCTTGGGCGGCGGGCGTAGCCTGCTGCACTGGTTGGTGGATCGGAGTCTGATTGGCGAAGGGGTTCTGTGCGCCCTGCTGATTGTGTTCAAAGGGTTGCTGCTTGCGCTGCGGCGGGAGACCTTGGCGCATCTGCCCCATCTCACCCGATGTGGGGAAGCCGCTCTCCTTCGCACCCTCGTTGCTGAACCCTCGAGTGAAGTCAACCATCTCTTCCCCCTATGGTTGCAGGCGTGTCTCAACGCCCACCACCACACTGGTCTCTTCGACCGTCCGAGTCGAGCCCGCGTCGGACACAACCTTGACCCGCAGGAACTGCGCCGCCGCGATGGTCGTAGCTCCGGGTGTCACTTGCTTGTAGTAGCCATAACTGTTGGTGCCGTCTGTCTCCACCGCAGTGCCTGGCGAGCCTGCTGTGAATTGAGCACTGCACCCGGTCACTGTGGTATAAACGCCATCGACAGTGCCCGACTGCTCCAGGGTCACCGTGAAGTCGTCGCCACCGGCAATGGCAGCACTCAGTCGGAGTTGGAACTCCACCGCGTAGACCTTGCTGCTATCACCACTGGCAGCACCAGACCCGATGCCCAACTTCTGGTAATTCATCATGACGGTAGCAGCGACACCCACCTGCCTGTCGCTCTGGAACGGCAGATGGGTTCGGATGTTGAACCGCTCCAAGTTGTCCACCGGGATGGAAGTCAGAAAATCTTGGATGTTCTTAAGCGCGGTGCGGATCTGTGAGCCGAGCAGCGCACCGCCATCGAGGATCTTGGGAATTAGGGGTCCGCTTGTCATGGTCGCACATCGATGGTTGCGGCGGGACCGTTGGCAGCCTCGCTCAGGTTGGTGCCCGTCATGTACGACAGGACATAGGTCCGAGTCGAGGACCACTTGTTGCCGACAGCGATGCCGTAGTCTGCGCCATCGTCATAGTAGATGTCCGCGAACACACCATGAGAGATGTCATCCACAAACCTGCACATCATGACCCGGCAATAGTCTGCGTCGATGAGGACGGCATTTTGCTGCGCTCCCTCAAAGGTGCAGGCTTCGATAGAGCAGTGGCTAGCTTGGATGTCCAGGGTCTCGGTTGCTGTCGTCCCGGTCTGCTTGAAGTGTAGTCCGCGCAGTGTGACGTAAGCGCCAGTGATGTTGAAAGCGTTCCCGTCGCAGGTGATACGGACCCTGCCAATCGCCTCGATAGTGACCTCTTTGTCCAGCGTCAGAGCGTTGGGCAGTCGATACTCGCCAGGCAGCAAGCGGATGACCTCGCCTGTGATGGCGGCCCGGACGGCACCGGCAAGACTATCGAGTGGGGAAACTTCCACACCCCTTCGCTGATACCTCTCGTTGAGGTCCTCCTTCATCTGGCGGAGACTGTGGTCAACGCCGACATGCAGGCTGGAGAGTGCGTCGAGCTGCTGGAACCCAATGTTGGGGTAGCTTTCCCTCATCGACGAACCCCCTTCTCCGGGGTCAGGACTAAGGAGATGTCGATGACGCGCAAGGAGGCACCCGAGGTGTCGTCCACCCGCTTCCGCAGTACCAACCTGGCGAACTGCGTCGAGGGGCATCGCACATCCACCCGGCAGTCAAAGGGTTGGTCGGGCACCCAGAGGTGGACATCGTCTTCAGCGGCACCACCGTCTGCCTGCCACTGACCGATAGAGTCATCGCCTGCGTCTGGCTGCCAGAAGTAGCCCGAGACTGGGGACTTGAACTCGCGAGGCCAGGGGGTGACCGTGGTGACGTACTCCTGGCTAGCGGTTGCTGCCGGGGCATCCTGCTGATTGATAGCCTCAAATGGGGCGAGTTCGGGCAGCAGGGCGAGTTGCACCTTGTTGGTGTCCGCAGACCCGCCGGCAATCCGACTGTTGAAAGTGTCGTCCCGCGTAGCGTACATCCGCATCCGCACCTGCCGGTAGATGCGGGGGGCGGCATCGCCCATGTGCAGCCGCTTGGTGATCGCAATCATCTCAAACGGAAGTTCGGCGTAGACAGGCGAGGAAGCAACGAACGTCAGTTTCTCGTCCGGGGCGTTCTCCCGATCCATCACCCCAATGGACATGTGGGACGCAGTCTCATCTGGGTTGGTACGGGTCGCGGCATTGTACTCGAGGTAGCCTTGGGCGAAGAGTTTCTCGGGCTCTCTGCTGCTGGACATCAGCGAGTACATGCCAGCGATGGCAGAACCAACCGTGTCTGCCGGGGCACCTTCAGTCCCCGAATCGTATGCGCCAGCCCCTGTCCACAGCCAGCACCTGCCGGTCGGGTAGTGGATGCAGATGGCAATGTCGTTCAGTTCCGTTCCAGAACCGCCCTTGAGTGCGACGACGTAAACATCGTCCGAGGCGATGACAGCCGCTGACGCATGCTTGAGGACATTGTGTGCCACGATGTGCGGCATGTGGAGGTCTTCCCCCTGGATCGTCCAGCCCCGAGGCAGCCCGACAGGTGCCTCCCTGCCCCGGAACATCTTGTCCAGCGGTTTGCTCATCCGCTTGGGCAGCCCGCTGCCATCCCAGGCGTAGATGCCGTCTTGAGCGGTCCACATCAGGAGACCATCTCTGGTCTGCACGATGGTTCTATGGGCGGCACAGCCCACACCCATGACCTTCACCACCTTCGCGGGGGGCGCGTCGGTGATGTACATCTCGGTGTCAGTGAACACCACAAGCTGTTTGCGGAATGACGCTAGACCAGTGACCTTCCGCAGCGAGGGCATAGCGGAGAAGTTCACGGCACGGAGGCACCGGGGCAGGAAGGGATCGGAGAAGTAGATAAAGCGGGAATCGACGCGGATCTTCATCTTGTCGGTGGAGAGTTTGACTCCATCCTTGGTCTGGTCGTCGGTGGCGAAGATGGCGGTGCCGTCTGTGTCGATGGCAATGTCGGTGGTGAGCCAGACATCGTCGTCGAATCCGGCGTAGACCAGGCGTCCGTTATGCTCGACCACCATGGAGGCACCATAGAAGTTGGTGATGTACGCGAACTGGTCTTGGTCCGAGGGGTTCTTGTAGAAGGAACCGCCAGCGTCGGTGATCTCCTTGTCGTGCTCTGCCCACCTCCACAGGGTGCCTCCGTTGCAGAAGTAGACGAAGACACCGAACTGAGTGAAGGTATAGGGACGGTTGGGTCGGTCGTTGGAGCGGTTGTCGCTAGTCAGGACGGTGAGACCGTCCCCGATGTTGGCCGAATGGGCAGTGGTCGTCCATACGCCGGCTGAGACAATCTGCGACAAACCACCCGAATTGTCGTTGGGCACAGCGCAGGCGATGATATAATCGCTGCCAGAACTAGACGAGTACAGGTGAGCTCCCAGAGGGAAGTATTCCTCCCACGCCAGGGTCTTCCATTCGTCTGGGACGTAGCGGTCGGTGGCATCGTCGTCTGCCTCAACCTGCCAGGTCTCTGGGGACCGGAGGATGCGCCAGCCTTTGCGGGCCTCGAGCAAATCCCTGGACAGGTCACAGTTCAAAAGCAGATCGAACTCGACACTCTTCTGTCGAGCCGGCTCTGTCTCCATTCCCCCAAAGACTGGGAGCACTTGTGACTCTGTGTCTGCCATGTCCTACCTGTGCGCGTTGCTGACGCGGGGTGGGGTCTGCCCTTGCTGGGTCAAGCCAAGGATGTCAATCATGGTGCGGAAGCGTGCCCAGTACAGTTTCTCGTGCTCTGATGCGTCGGCCTTGACCGAGAGCATCGCCTCCACCGCAGCCCACATGGGGATGAGGTCGTGGTGGTCGAGCAGTTCGCCTGTCGTACCACCATCGATGGACAGCAGCAGTTCCGCGTCTGCCGCAGGGTCGTGAACCGGGGGCAGCATGTGAATCCACAGGTGTTGTGCGGTTGTATACAGCGGGTAAACGAACAGGCGCCGACCCAGGATCTTGTAGGAGTGCCCGGCGGAAGACCCCGTTTGGTTGTAGGGGTCCTCTTCGATGCCCGAGTGCGGCAGGTTGTAGAGGTCAACGATGTGCTCCTCGACAGGCAGCAGATCGGGCGTGTTGTTGTCCGAGATGTCTGCGTCGGAATTGATCTCAAAGATGCCCAGCACCTTGACCCACCTGCCAACGAGAGATGGTGTGGTAATGAGGTCGGTGACCGTGTCGAGCGTGATGTGTGGGCTGGAGGTGGGATACAGAATCCGCACTTCCTTGTGGAAGTAGTCCACCGTCCGGGCGCAGATGTCGTTGTAGACCTTGCGGTTCGCAGCCACGAGCAGGCTGTCGATCTGCGCGTTTGTCCACGAGGCGGCAGAGGGCTCATTGATAAAGAACCGGGTGCGGGTACGCGCATCACCGAGGTTCATGTGGACCCCCTAAATCGACAGGTTGCTTGGCACAGAGACAGTCGGAAACATCGTACCCTCATTCATCACCTGGCTCTTCCATCGGCGGATGATGAATCCAGCCTCCTCTGGATCGCAAGCGTTGAGCGCAGCCTCGACGTATTCCTTCTGCTCCTGCTCCTTGTGAGCGTTCATGCCAGCCGCCACCTGTTGACGGTACTGTTTGTTGGTCACCTGCCGGCCCGCCCAAGCAGACAGGTCGAGGTCGTCAAGGACCTTGAACTCCGACCCCTTAGGCACGTCGCGCAGGAAGAAGATTTTGCCGTTGTCACCCCTGGCGTAGATCTTGTTCAGACCATCGACCAGGTAATGGACAGCGACGACATCCGGGTGCCGTTCGCGTAGCAGTTGGAAGGCTCTGCCCGAGAAACCGTAGTCCCTGGCATCGCGGATGTCGTCGCCGAATCCATCCACAAAGGAGAACTCATGCGACTGCGCTTTGAGCAGACTCATGAACCCTCCTTCTAGTCTGCCTGGCTCGCACTGGTGTAGAGAGTCACGTCCTTGCCCGTCTTCGCTCGTGCGTAGGCAGTCCGAACGGGACCGTACACCAGAGAGCAGTTCACCTCGATGGGCGTGCTGCTCGTGTCTGCCTCGTCCTTGAGAACGAGTTCGAGCGAGTCGAACTCATCCACATCGAACTCCTCGTCCGAGGGATGCAGGACCGTGAAGTCGCCAGCGTCGATGCCGCCAGTCGCCTCAAACCAGAGGAACTTGGACTCGACATCGATGTCGGCGGTGCCGTCTTTGGTGCCCTTGGCAATCGAGAAGGGCACGTTCGCGGTCTCCCCCTCGATCTTGACGTAGGGCAGGGTCGCCGGGTCAGCATCACAAGAAGCTGCGACCACAACCGAGGAGTGCGCGGTGACTATCTCGGTGATGGACTGAGCGATCTCATAAGCTCTCGGCGCCACTTCCGCTGAGGCGGCGGGATTGGTCAGCCCCGCGTCGTCCACCGCGAGGGCGAAGTCAGAGTTGTTGCTGATGATGACGTATTTTTTGTCACTCACAACCCGACTCGACACCGCAGCAATGAAGCCCGCCTCTTCAAATGCAGTAACATCGTTGAGTTCCTCAGCGATGCGGGTGGCGAACGTCGCAGCATCTTCTGGACTTCCTGAGTCGTTGGTAATGGTCTGCTCGGTAACACCCGTGACGGTGATCCCGATGTCGTCGTCGTCCTGCACGTCAGCACCAGAGGTATCGACCTCGATGACGCAGGTGTAGACCGAGAAGTTGCCTTCAGTGGACTTGCCGACATCAATGTCGAACAGGACACCATCTTCGGCAACAGGCGTGCCGGTGACCTCGATGAAGGACTGCTGCTTTACACCCGTACGGGCACGCTGCCGGATCTGAACTGCCGCATCGGCGTTGTCCTTGATCTGGAAGTGCAGGTTGTCCACATCCGAATCGGCCTTCCGGTTGTCGAGCACGATCTTGCTGATGCGTGCGTCGAACGGAAAGGTCTGGTACGCGGTCGCTGTCTGCGCCGCTGAAGAGTCCTCGATTCGCAGGAGCTGCGACACCATCTGGGTGCCGAACACCTGGTCGAGGGCACAATCTTTCGCTTGGATTCCCGTTGCCATGCGCTATTCCTCCAACCACCTTCGCATGAGTGGTTATCTGGGGGTTTGAAGCAGGAAGGAGGTGACCCCAGCGATCCCCCAGATCTGGGGTCACCTCCCTTCTGTCCTACTAGAGGACGGTTCCGCTGACGGTGACGCCGTGCAGGATGCCGTGGGTGTTCATCTTCTCATAGGCGAGGTTCATGTACGCCTTGTAGAAGCCACGCACCGCGTCGGAGCCGCTGCCCGAGACAGCCAGGGACTTCAGCACGCTGCCGCCCTTGTCGTCCCAGTGGAAGTCGCGCCGCATCGCCCAGAACAGGCTCTCCTCGTCGATGGCGAAGAGGTGACCGTAGGGGCAGTATTTGTCGATGATCCAGTCGTACTCGCGGTCGCTGGCGAACTTGAGGACCTGGTAGCCACCCTTGAAGCTGTCGGCGGCGTACCGCGTCTGGCTCTGGAGCGAGGCCAGGTACTCGAGGTACATCGAGTAGTGGCTGATGAGGCAGGTGGGCTCGCCATCGGCGACTTCCTGCACGGCTTTGATCATCTGGTGGATCTCGTTCTCATCGAACGGACCCGCGCCGGTCACGTTGCGCGTCTGCCAGGTGTAGTCGCCGCCGCTGGTGTACGCGACGTTCTGGAGTTCCTGCGAGGCCAGGACCTGGTACTCGTTGGTCAGAGCACCGAGACCGTTGATGCCACGCTCAAACTCGTGGTTGCCGTCACTGTTGACGTGACCGCGAACAACGTAGTCGTTGACTGCCGGGTTGGTAGTGCCGCCCAGCGTGGTGATCTCACACTGCTGGTTGGGCGTGTCGATCGAATCGACCGAACCGTAGCCCGAGGGAGTGGCGCCGGCTGCGAGTTCAGCCTGGGTGCCCCAGACCAAGATGTCGCCCACCTTCAGGTAGCGCGTGCCGCCGAATCCGGTGGGCGCGTTGCTGTAGCCCAGCGGAACCTTGACGGTCGTGGTGCCACCGGCATACGCCGTGACCTTGCCGCGAACACCGTTGAACTTGCTGGCGTTCGTCGCCGACTCGTCCACCGGCTTGCTCCAGATCTGCACGCCCATGTGGTCGCGTGCGTCCGTCACCAGACCCTTCATCTCCGACTCCAAGGCACGGCGGAAGCCACCCTTGTCATCGAGGACCGAGTCCATGGCGAGGCCAGTCAGTTGGATCGTGCCGTAGAACAGCACGTCGGTGACTTCAGCCTGGGCGTAGTTCTGTCCACCAGCGAGCGGCAGGGTGCCGGTCTCACCACGGAAGCCAACACCCGTGTTGCGCTTGGTATGGATGGGGAACATGATCTTGCGACCACTCCACTTCATGTCCTTGCGCTGCTCCAGACGGTCTAGCGCCCAGTTGCGGTTGTTCAGTTGCTCGACAATGCGGGGACCGTAGAAGTCCTTCAGCAGACCGTCGAGGTCCTGATAGTTGGTGATTCCTGTGCCCTTACTGACACCTGAAGTGGTAGCCATATCTCAATCTCCCGACTTCAACCGAGGTTGGTTTCCAACCAGTTGTCCACCGCTTTGGCGAAGTCTCTGTCGTTCATTTTGGCAGGGTTTGTCGAGGGCTTCTTGCCCGCGACTGCCGAACTAGCCCCACGGGACCGGATCGGAGCTCGCCCTGACGGTTTGGTCTTGACCTTCCGCACCGCGCCTTCCTGGGCGCTCTTGCGGATAGAGTCGAAGGTGTTCCTGGCAGCCTGGATGGCAGCCTCCACCTCGTTGATGCGCCGCTGGTCGCCGCCGATCACACCCAGTTGGGTATAGCCGGCTTCCCACAATCGGGCCTTGACCTCGCGGTTGTCGCTGAACGCAGTCCCCGTGACTGCGGCATCGACGTAGTTCACGAGCGTGTCTTGGACCCAACGCTGGTACTGCTGCACCTGCTGGGTCCGCGACTGGCTCTCAACCTCCTGCTGCCGTTTGGTCCTCATGTCGAGGAGTTCGCGGCGCGTTTCACTGAGGTCGATCTGCAATCGCTTCACGTCGTAGTCGGGGTCATCCTCGTCGAGCGCGGCGTATGGGTCCGTCTTGGGTGCCGGGGCTGCCGGTGCCTGCTGACGCTCCAAGAGCATCTGGCGAAGGTCCCCAATCACACCAGTCAACTGCTGATTCTGACTGAGCACCGTGTCGAACTGGGACTGCATGTTCGTCATCTTGCGATCGAACTCAGCCTTCAGATTCTGCACGGGACGGTCATCTTCAACCGCTTTCTCGACGGGCTCCGCCGCCGACTCCTCGAAAGGATTCTCCGGTTCTGCGGCAGCAGTTTCTACTTCTACTTCCTCGTCCGGGCTTGACGTGCCCGCGTCGTCGGCAGCCGCATCATCCGCAGGAACGGAATCTTCGGTCTGTGGCGAGGTCTCATCCGCTGCGCCCATACTGGACGTCATGGCGGCATCGAAGTCGTCTGCTGTCCCCCAACTTGTGTCTCTTCCCTTGCTCATCATGCCTCCCGGTCGTAACGCGACCAACCGTTATACGGGTCCCCCGATAATCTCGAGAGCCTGCGTTTCTGGCACGTTCGGTTCCTCGCCAGGCATCTGCGGGGGAACGCCAAATCCTTCGTCGGGCGGCGGAGGTCCACCGGGCGGGGGCGGTGCCCCTGCGTCCGGGTCCTCGACCGGCCCTTGCATCATCTGACCGTGGGCTTGGACATGCATGAGGAATGCCTGCTGGACATTGGGTCCCGCCTTGTACCAGCGGTCTTCCTTCATCGCATCCAAGTGGATCTCAAGGTGCTCGTCGTGCGCCTCGTGCGGGAACACATGAGCCTGCTCACCCTGGAACAACAGGTCGTTCTCGTGACGGGCACGCTCTTGGTCGCGGTCGGTGCCGCCGAGCAGTTCGCCAACATCACCGAACTCAAGGAGCTTGAGGGCTTTCTCCTGATTGATGAGCCCGATCTGCGCCATCTCAATGATGGTCTGGCGGCGACCCTCGCGGTTGGCGGGCAGCGAGGACTCGATGTGGAACTCCACATCTTCGTAGTTGATCTCGTTGGCGTCCAACGCTTGCGCCTCATGCATGGCGTTCTCACCCATGATGCGGTAGGTCAGCGGGAAGTCAGCGTTCTTCTTCCAGGTCTCCAGCATCATCCGACCCAGTTCCTTGAGGGCTTGGCGGATGCACTTCAAAGTGGGACCCAGTTTCGTATTGTCCTGCTCTGCGGCGAAGAGGATGGATCGACCGGACTGGGAGGCACCCTCAGACAGGCCAAGGGAGGGGTCCTGCACGCCCAAGGTGTTCATGATGCCGGCGCGGAAATACTCGCCAAGCTGCATCATGTTGTTGCTGACCGGGTCTCCCCGAATCCAGTGCGGTGGACCGTGGGTCGGGTTGTACTCGATCTTCTCGCCAGGAGCGGAGGTGATGCGCGTCACCTGCGACCCCTTGGGGATCAACCATTTGCCGTGGGCGGCCAGGTGCATCTGCTCGATGATGAGCGAGTAGACCTGATTGGTCGCCATCTGCATGTCCCGCGCCTGCGAGACCGGGGTCAGGCCGATGAAGCTCTCGGTGTCCGGGTAGAAGTTGCAGTAGATGAAGGGGAACTCGATGGCGTCCTCACCCTTCTTAGGGTTGGGTTCCTCGTATTCCAGCAACTCACTGCCCGCGATGACGATGCGTCTGCCACCCGGATGCTCTTTGGAGGCGAGTTCCCACAGTTCCTTGACCAGAACCGTGTCTGCCACCTGGTCGCGACCCTCGTTCAGCACCGACAGCCACTCGAGTCCAAAGGCGGCGACCCGCTCGCCTTGAATCTCAACGCCCCATCGCTCAAACACCTCGTCCACCGACATGGTGTGGGCGTGGATGATGAAGCGGGCATCCCGCATGGTCTTGGCACCGGGATCGACGAAAATCTCAAACGGTGACACCGAGAAGGCTTCCAACTCGCCTTCGGGCCGGCTGCGCTCTGCCTTGGACAGGCCGAGGGAGTCAGCGATCAGCGGGTCCACCTCTCGGATGGGACCAGCTTCCGGGTTCCAACTGACCTTCCACCACGCCAGCCCGGTAGACCACAGTTCGCTGCACCAAGACACATACTCTCGGTCCATGCCGTGCTTGCGCCACTGATAGGTCATCATCCGCTCGCACGCACGAGCAACAGAGCGGTCCTTGTCGGTGTTGGTGGCGGGAGTGACGACTGGGCGCGGCTCCTGGGCGGTGAGCTTGGCGACGACGGTGCGCTCGACGGGTTGCATGATGTTGCAGGTGATCTGCTTGCGCCAACTCTTCTTCGCCACCCGCCGGATGTCGTTGTTCTGCGGGTCAGCGGAGAACCATTGGTAGCCCCGGATGAACGCTTTGTTCAAGACCCAGTCTGCCGTGGTGGCAGAGCGGGCATCCTTGGCACGGTTGAAGTAGTGGTCTACCTCGTGCTGGGGATTCTTGTCCTTGTATCGCCGGGCGTGGCGAACACGGTCAACCTTGGTGCGTGGGATCGCCATCTACAGACC
>Ga0098039_1000867_pt1 | contig 12088 bp, 20 predicted proteins | sample 6_EtaG_FD_75047 | JGI IMG/M metagenome (GOLD analysis project Ga0098039, IMG submission 75047) | Marine viral communities from the Subarctic Pacific Ocean - 6_ETSP_OMZ_AT15160 metaG | ecosystem: Environmental > Aquatic > Marine > Oceanic | place: Pacific Ocean | collected 2015-01-08 | reverse complement strand
CTCCAGACCATATTTAGGTTTAGCCGCTGCAACTTCGTCACGTGTTAAACCAGCATGCAAAATTACGCGCGCTCTAGAATCATCTGCAAAAACAGAACCTGCAATCAATAATGTTAATATTATTTTCATTCTGAATCCGATCGTTTGAGCGCTGTCCATGATTTGGGTTTAGAATCATTCACATAAATTCGCGAAATAATTTCATTATTACATTTATCGCAAATGAATGTCATGAATGTGTCATTTAAATTTACGAAACTAGTTTCGTTCCCAGCATCTTTCCACTCGAGACATTCTTCACACCAAACCCAACTTTTATCATTCTCACTCATAACACCTTAAAAAAGGGGGTGGCAGGGCTATTTGGTTACCTGCAACTTTCGGGTCCTTGATCAAATGTTCAGCGATCCCTACTCGAACTACCGTACAATTCCTCAGCCATTTAGCCATCAGTTTCATACAATATACGTTAGCACCCAAGGCGAATGCTTGTTCCGTCACACCAGAGATAGTCCGTCAACCATCTCAAAATTATATTTGCACTCTTGTTCTTATTGGACTGGTTACCCAGTGCCGCGCCACGGTTTCGTGCATTACCGCCCAGACTCGTCTGCTCGAGCTTAACTCGTTCTAGGAAATGATTCATAAGATCACTTTCAGGAGGCGCGGGTCTTAAATTAAAATCCTTCATTTAGTAATTGATGTCCTGTTGCAATTCCTCTATCCTCTGATGCTAATTTAAGAATTGTGTCAACATCTTCCTTTACTTTACTTGAACCCCATCTTGTTTGAATAACAGTAGCATCTTCTCCAAGAGGGTCCATACTGACGACTACATCTAAATTGTATAGCGTTTTGCTTCCATCTATGTTCGTTAATTTAATAAAATGTGCCATCTTCCAATATTATAAAATAAATCTCTTACTAATCAAGCAAATTTAAATCTTTCTTAAGACATTCATTTAAAATCACCCTTCTAACATATTCTAGCGCTTCATTATACGCTTGATCATGTTCACCATGTTTTAATTCATTCCGTAACTCTTCATCCAAGTTTACAACTACTCCTTTCCAAGATGCTCCCATTATAGCACACTGGAACTCATATTTCTCCTCCGGTAAATTATATTTTAGTACTGCTTTCATGCTAGTTTTATCATTCTCTTATATCTCTTTTTATTATTTTTTGTATTAAGGCTACACAGACAATATTCTGTCATTGGACAATCATCACAAACATCATAACAACTAATGTCAGGCCGGTGGCAAGTATCATTTTTTGTTATGCTTTCTATATATTCTATCCTTTCTTCTAATATCTGATACTTAACTTCAACAAGAGGTTTAGAGACTATTTTTTGAGCCAAAGGGGTATATTTTTTTCTTTTCTTTTTCATTTACTTTACCGGTAAAGATCAATATAACCTTTACATTTACCTTACTTATCAATTATATATGACTCCGAACTAAATTCCAGCTTTATTCTGGATCCGCAGTGTTAGATAAATCTAATGCCCATTTTGCGTCAATATACGCTTGTTGTTCAATAATTGGACCTTCAAACAACGTCGTGTAGTCTACCCCATCATGTGGGTTATCAGGTCTTAATTGTTGGTTAGAAGTGTCGTGGTCATGTAATGGCGGAATAGGAGAAGGGGTATTTTGTCTAACTATCGATCCATTTTTTGTTAGTTCTAATCTTGTGTGAGGTGCTGCTATATTTTCATAAGGCAAAAAGTTAGAAGTTATGCATTCTTTTACATATAACTCTTCTTGAATGAATTGTTCATGCATTGCTTTTACTTCTAATACTTGTTGATCACTTAATTTATGAAGTTCGTACTCGTACCAAGGAAGAAACTTCCCACTCTGTTTCCAATCCCCAACTTCAGTCTTTCTGTATGACAAAGTTACAGAATCACAACAACAAACATGGTCCGCTGCTAAGTTATATAGATACCAATGTATATTTACATTAGTAAAAAAATCATCGTCCCCTAAATTGGCAATGACATTAGTTGGTAGTATTCTCATACAATATATATTTAAAGAAAAAGCCCGGTGTTGCCACCGGACTCGCTACCTTCACACAAACTTAGTTGACTGTCAAGCCACCTGTGTAAGCTGCATTGCGAATCTCTCGCATAACATTGCGCGCGTTCAAGCGCTTCTGCCTACTTGTATACTGGTTGACTTTAGCCTCAAAAGAAGCTTGATCAATGTGGTAAGAACCGTTGGTGTCACGAGTAAACGTAACAGTGACGTTCTTAGGTCTTGCGTTCTCGGAGAACGCTACTGGGCCCAATTCAATCGGTCGGCCCGTTCCGACTTCGGTGTAATCACTCATACCTCTATTATAGCACCGAACAAACGAAATCAACCCTCACGTGATTTACTAAAATAATCCTCTGCGTGTCCTTCTGCAATAAGCGTGCGATTTAAGTTAATTATGTTATCTTTTACAGTAAGTTGAACTTCAGCTAAACATCTTCCAAATTTTCCTAATCCGTGCGATTTAATTCGAACTTTATTATTGCACTGCTTAAGCAAATCCATTACTCTATCTGTAGCAGCTATACCCTTTTCCTTTTCCTCCAAATCTTTTGTTCTTTGTTCTGGGGTGTTTATTCCATATAATCTCAATGTTGATTTAATATGGATATGAAATCCAACATCAATTAAAGCTACGAGAGTGTCTCCGTCAATAACACGTAATATCTCAGCATCATATTCGTACATATAAAGATTTATACGTCTGTCTTATAACGTCCAGAAACTAGATTTTTATTCTTATATGTGCGATTTTTTACCACCCCTAATGAAGGTTGGTTTGTATAATTAGGTCCTGGGTTGTTTATTATCTCAGGTGCTCCTGCTACATTTGGTTGTTCAGGAATGCCTTTTCGCATTTTCTTTCCTTTATTTGCTGCTTCAGCTTCACCAGGACCACCAAAGACTGTTTCAGGCATCTCTTCGTCTGTTTCGTCTTCATCTGGAAACATTTTATTCCACTCTTCTGGAGTGATACCTGTTTTTAGAAATTCTCTTTCGTCTGGTGAAAGAGATGGCATAACAGCTTGAATATGTTCCCCGGCTCTCCATTTATCAAATTGGTCTTTAGTTAGCCCTTTAATAAAAATCTTATTAAGATTACCGGAGATGCCTGAACGTCTTTGTACTAGAGCACCGCCTTGAATAAATATTGCACCTTCATTATCACCTAATCGAGCAGCGGCAGCAGCAGGGCCTGCATTTGGATCTGGTGGTTCTGGACCTAGATGGCCGGTGACATCAGGACCTTCTGTTAAGTAAAATTGTTTAAATGTCATTAGTGTCCTTTACCCCCTTTTGGTCCAGGCATGTTAGTATTTACTTTACCAGGTATTCCACCGACAGTTGGTAACTGTGTCTGATGAGCTCCACCTACATTACCTTGTATACCAGTATGTCTTGTGCGCATCTTAGAAGGATCTCTTAAATGTGAGACCCTTTTCAATCCTGGTCCGCCTGTTCTGGGAAATTTTAACGGAGGATTCATCCTGTTAGCTCTATTACGAACAGTTGTCGGATTAACTCTTAGGTCTATAGCTATATCTGCTGCAGTTCTACCTTCATCATGTCCTTGTTTAATTTGATCTTGACCGGGGACCGGTAAATTTCTCCTCATGAGCTGATTAGCGCGTGCCGTCGGCGACGTACCTTGAGCTTTAAATTTTAACGGAGGATCCATGTTTTTAGCTCTATCATAAATAGTTCCATAAGTAACGCCTAACTCCTCACCTATTTCCTGTGCACTTTTACCTTCAGCATGTCCTTGTTTAATTAGGTCGTTGTCTAATTGTAGCCGTTTTGGGGCACCACCAAGCATTGGAAATTTTAACGGAGGATCCATTATGGCTGCTCGCTTGAGAACAACCTTGCTAGAAACGCCTAACTCCTCACCTATTTCCGGTGCACTTTTACCTGCAGCATGTCCTTGTTTAATTAGTTCGTCGAGATCCAACGAACCTTGGGAGCGGCCGAAGCGGTTACCGGCGGTAATCGTCGTGTCGCGGGTACGACGAGACGCCATCTCAGTTAAGTAAAATTGATTAAATGACATTACAGGCTTGAAGCTATTCATATGAGGACCAGATGCATAATCTCTCTCTAGATAATCTCTTGGATCTTCATCAACTGGTTCGGGTTCGCCTTCATAACAAGTATCTCCTTCATTGTCAGCTTCGATATAACCTTCTACATTATTTTTAATATAATCTTCTATTTCTTCTATACCAGCCCTTCCTTTCTCTCTCCATATGTTATCTGCACCTTTGAAAATCTTTGGATAATCAAAAACATCTTGTAAAGTTGCACTAGAGCTTGCTATTGCTTCATCCATGTCACCATAATCTTCTGCATTATCTATTAATGAAGAATAAAAATCGTAGTCCGTTGGTCTAAGTGAGCTAGGTCCGCCTGGAACAGCATAGTATTTGTGACCTATAATCGAATATTGTAACTTATTACCAATTCTTTGTTGAAGATCTAAAGGCATTGATAAATCAGATTCTGCTCTACCAAACTCGAACATATTATCTAATGCATAGTTTAATGCATCATAAGCGTCAAATTTTGCATCCCTATGTACATAGTTAGATACCTTAGCAACTTTCTTAGCAGCAGACAAATCAGGTTTAATACCACTTGAAGCAGCTGCTAGACCTTTACCTAGCTTCTTTAGAAATTCTCTTCTTGATTCAGCTTGTTCTGCTACAAATTGATCGAAAGTAATCATCTTTCTGATGATCGTTTTGTGAGGTATTCATCCGCTGCGCTTTTGTTTATATGAATAACTAAATTATTATATAAAGTATCAAAATGTTCGGGCCTAATAGTATGATCAAAACCCAATCTTTTTGCATAAGCGCGATGTTCTACTTCAGTATCCATATCGTTTAAGATTTGAAGCTCTGTTAATACTGCTTTATATTTTTCTCTTCCTTCCGGGCCTTGATTCAAAAAGTCTAGAAAAAATTCTACCATCTGGTTTAGTTGTGATGCATTTATTTTTTTACCCCAATTTTCGCTCTGATCTAATCCCACTATTTGAAACCATAAATTGCTAGGAGGGCGAGCTGGAAGATTGCGGCCATAAGCCGATTCGCCTCTTCGTTCGGGTGTCCATTCTTGCGGCGGTCTTGCCGGGCCGCGACTAGCTTCCCAAATCTGTTTTACATCACGGTCGCTCATCTTTCAATATTTATTAATTTTACTTGTATTCTACGTCAGGTGGGTTCCGCGGTTCTGGTATATTTGATCTAGGAGCCGGTGTGGGTGTCGGGTTGTGGGTCTTGGGGTGCGCCTGTCTATGACGATTATGGTGGTTAGAATAATAGTGGTGATGATCCCAATAAGATGGAAGGTATGAACGATTATGGTGGTGGTGTATATCATGTCTTATAGTAGGGTCATGTTCCCAAGTCCAAGTAGAACAACCAGTTAAAGATGACACAATTAACCAAACTACTAACCCTATCGCCGCACCAGAGATAAGATCATACGCTAGTAATGATTTTCTAGATTTAAAATACTTTAAAGGATCAAACATATCATTATTTAGCTAAACATTTGCCATATTACAGGTCTTTATTATTGATACTATTAAAAGCAATATTGCTATAGCAATAGTAATAACTAAATCATTACCAGGGAACCATCTCATCCAAGATATTTAATTTATTTTCTTCTTAATTCGTAACAAAACAGGTCGTTGGACGGATGGTAACATGTTACGGTTCCTTCAGTACCTGGAAGGGTTTCTTTGTTTCTTACTTTTACTGCGGAGTCTATTTCGTCTGTGATAAGCCAGCCATGACTTAGCAAATAAGCTTCATGAGATTTTTGCGCTACTTCTCCAAGTCTGAAAACTCTATCACATTTAATTAACTCCCATGAAGTTATATTTTCTTTTAACCATTTATCATTATAAAACCCTGCGAAACGATCATCAATATTTTCCTCATTGTCAGAATATCCATCAAACAAATATAAATGAGCGTCGGGATTAGCTACCATAGCAAGATTATCAAAAGCATCTACTTTTTGACTCAGAGGTATATGATGAATAACTGTAAAGGAATATAAATTATCAAACTTAAAAGCTAGCTTAATTGGTTCAATATGCGTTTTCTTAGTAACGTCTGCTCGAACAAATCTGAGCTTTTTCGTTTCATATTTTTTAGCATGGTCTATCCTGCTCTTTGCAAAATCTATCCCCAATACTTTATCAAAATGATCTGCTAGTAGCTTAGTATGATAACCTGCAGCACACCCTATTTCAAGTATGTTGTCTTTTGATTTTATTCTATCTAACAATACAGATAGTATTGTATCTTGCCAAAATTTTTCACCTTGCAATTCTTTCGGTCTATCTACCCATTGATATCCTTCATCGTTATTATAATTGAGCTCATCCCCTTCAAAATATAACCTGCGCTTTGCAGGATCTTCTCTCATTATTAATTGTTGTTCATGGTCCATTATATCCATTTGTTCTTCTTAAAGAAGCGATACATCCCCACTACAGTGACGATGGAAAGAACTGTGAAGATCCAAAAGCCGTGGTGGTTAGTTAAAAAAGGTATGTCATCAAAATTCATACCAAACAATCCAGTATAAAAAGATAACGGAAGAAAGATAGTAGACCAAATAGTTAAAAGGTTTAATCTTCTATTGAGCAAATCATTTGCATTCTTTTCAAGCATCTGTTCTAGTATGCGATGCTTCATTAAAAGTTTTGATTCATTTGAATCTAATAGATCTCTCTTCAATTGATAAAACTCATTTGTATCAATTGTCTTTCCAGAAAAGATATCCTCTTCAAATTGTTTTATTTTTTCTTCCATACGTCTAATGTCCAAAGAGTCGATTCAATTCCATATAATACACCCACCAACATCATTCCATAGTGTGAAAAGTGGCCACTATGTCCTTGTGTGAAGTCCATATACACTGATGGAATAGCAGAGCCAATAATTGATATACTAAATAGTGCTTTAATAATTGGATTATTCAAGTTAACTTCTTTATCCAACACACCCTTATCTTTGACAGGCGTCGCTGTGCGCTTAGTCTTTCTTTTTCTTTTAATTTTCTTTGTTGGCATAGAATTATTTAGAAGAGTTTTTAAATAGTAAAGTGGGAAAAGTAATTTTAGGTATCGCAGGTAGTCATAATGCTTGCGTTACAGTGTACATAGAAGATCAAGACAAGTATATAGTGTTGGAGTTAGAAAGGTTATTCGGTCATAAAAATTTAGCATATGCTACGTTTGATCCTCAATTTTGGTACGAAGACGTTACAAACTATATTAAAAAATATCTCAAAAAACATTATGGTATAACAAAATATGATTTGATAAGAACTGTCGGGTCACATTATGGTACACATAACGTAGCTTATGATTACGAATGTGATTTAATCGAACACAATCAGGGGCGTTATCTTAATGACGGAACAGAAGTTGAATTATGTCATGATACAGGAGACACTAGCGGTGACAGTTGGTGTGCTTTTCACCATAAGTCTCATGCAGCTAATACCTTTTATCAGAGTCCATTTGATCATGCTCTGGTTTTGTCATATGACGGGGGTGGCGATGACGGATGGTTTAATGGCTACATATGCGATAGATCCAAACCAAAAGATAAACAGATGAAGACCGTTTTATATTCTCTTACAGATTTGGGTAACCCTTATATGTATCTAGGTTATTTTATAGACGATATTCAATATGTTAAGGATTTTGGAAAAGCATGTTTGGTATATGCAGGTAAGTTAATGGGTTATTGTGCATATGGAAAGGTAAGAGAAGAATGGATACAGCCTCTCAGAGAATATTACAAAGAATGGCACAGGGAGGGCTTGCAGGCGGTAGAGATAGGCGCGCCGGATATGATGCAAAGACTTGGAGATAAGATAGGGTTGCAATTTATATTTTATGATATGAATGAAGATGATAATGCCTATATAGGAAACCCATGTCCGGATAATAGGCTTAAAGGCAACGACGCGAAAGATTTAATTGCTACGAGTCAAAAAGTATTTGAAGATCTATTTTTAGAAGAAGTAGAGCCAGTAATGGACAAATATAAAACAAACGTTTGTCTTACTGGAGGCTGTGCAATGAATATATTATTGAACACTCGAGTAAAAAAATTAGTGAAACAAAAATACAATAAAGAAGTATATGTAGCTCCTAATTCTTCTGACTGCGGGCTAGCTACCGGGTTGGTGCTTGACTACGTTAGACCACACCGGCATCCTGCACCACCTGATCTAACTTATGCTGGAGAAGAAGTCTTTGACCTTGATACGCTCTTCTGGTATATGTCATCTTACGCCTATTCAGCCGTTGATATGGAATTGCTCGTAGATAGAATGCATCATTCAAATTACATATACGGTTTAGTGCAAGGTAAATGTGAACACGGACCAAGAGCGTTAGGCAATAGATCAATTATTTGTTCACCTAAACCAGGTATGAAAGATATATTAAACAGTCAAGTGAAGCACAGAGAATACTTTCGACCATTTGCTCCTATTGTTAGACTGGAAGACGTATCCAAATATTTCGAATGGGAAGGTGAAAGCAGACATATGAATTTTGCTGCTCCTGTAAAAGAAGGTTATCGAGACTTATTGCAAAGCATAACACATGAAGACGGTACAGCAAGAATACAAACAATAACAAGAGAACAAAATGCTTTTATGTATGATTTGTTAACTCAAATGCAGTTAATGGGACTAGTACCTGTACTTTTGAATACGTCCTTTAACATAAATGGTAAACCAATATTAAACTCATACAAAGAAGCTTTTGATGTGTATGAAAATAATAACATGAACGGGGTAATAATACTAAGTGACTATAATACAGACTGGGGTCAAGGTAAACCTTGGCCAGGTGGTCAAGGTATGTTATTTACAAAAAATGATCATGATCATAGATTTGATTAGTCAGTCGTTTAAAAAATAATTTTTATTGAGTTTACTCACAACCAAATCGTCATACCGAGCTTTAACAAACGCAAACAATTCTAATCTATTCTCTAGCTCATCTTGAGTAAGTTGCTCTTGTTCTGAATTCCCTCTCACATAGTCATTACCCATTGCTACTTGGTACAATACCTGGTATTCATCTGTTAAATACTCAGCAAATTCTTCTATGCCTGATACTAATTCAGCAGGATCATAAATCTTATTCTGGGCTTGGTTCGTTGACACTGTCTTCTAAGTTTAGCCTGCTAATAGCTTGCATAAGAGCATAGAATTGAGACTTGGACAAAGAGAAGGTTGAGATGTTATCAAAAGTTATATCCATACCATCCTTGTTCACCCATTCTACTACACTTACAAAATTCTTATCTTTGCCCCACTCTACTACAATATTGCGGACCTTATTAGTTTCTAGTTTAAAATTATTCATACTCGTCTAAGTGTTCTTTTAATTTAGCAATCGTTTTTACTTTAATATTTTCATTTATTAATTCACAAAATCTTTCTAATACATCATCAAAATGTTCTGACCCAGGAAGAATGTTAGCATTAAAAAAAAATAAAGATATGATAGATGATATTTCTTCTAAATCTTCTAACTCATTTACTGTCGATACTATTTTTGCTAAGTTACTGTTCATTCATCACCGGGTTTCTATCATCAGCAGTATCATCAAACAATGAACCGACAATGCTATCTATTGATAAATGAACATCCCTTTCTGTTATCACGTCTGTTTGTAGGTATTGCTCCCCGGTACCATTTTTAATTATGTTCGAATGACCTATTTCTTCTCCGGTGTACTCATATATTTTAATTTCGTTACCACCGTACCAGGCATACACTTCATCGTATTCTTCGTTGAAATAAACGTATCTTGCTAAATGTAACTTGCGTAAAAGTTCAAGTGAATATATCTTCCTCATAGAGATATTATATCTCAATAATCTTCAAAGTCAATGTCTAATTTATCTTCTGAATCTTCATAGTAATCATCCTCTGAGTAGACGGAAAGTTTACTCTCTTCATGTTTTTTCCACATTGCTTCTATTTGAGCTTTTTTTTGTTCCTCAGTTATCCCTGCAGGATCTATCTTTTTCATTTACGATTGGCCGATTGTTAATGTAAAATTTTTATCTTGATTTAACCATGTATCATAATCTATGACAGTGTATTGGATGCGGTCCTGATCAGGGCCAGCAAAAACTACTTCAGAAGTATAGTCTATATTTCCAAATAAACAAGGCCCTGCTGGGTAACCATCTGCATCCAATTGTGCAGTATCATTAGATAGAGCAGTTGCTTTAACGGTATAAACAAGTTTGTAATTACCACCTATAACTTCATCTCCTGCGAAACGACCAACTGAATCTGCTTTTGTGGTATCATACGGTATCTTAATGAGTAAAGGCTTACCTAGTGGTTGGGACTCTATATAACAGCCATCTAACGTTAGATCGAATTCTCCCTCAGAAAAAGGCACGTTCTCTTGCAGTACGCTCCATACTACTTTAAAGTTTCTTTCACATGGAATGTCATACCCGGAACCGCAATCAGTATTATAAGCTGCGGGGTAAAATACAAAAGTATAATAATTTCTTGGTATCGGTGGTAACCCAACTGAAGGATTGTATGTAGGTGTCGGATTTGGTGTTGGGGTTGGTTCCGGTACATCAGGAGTTATTTTTACGTCAGACTTATCCTTCCTATCAACTGCGATAAGACAACAAGGATTGCTTACGGTAATACTTTCTACTGTTATGCCAGGGTCTTGTTGTGTATATTGATATGTGGTGGTGAAATAATTCAGTACGTAAGAAACAGGAACGTAAAAAGTTACACTAAAAGTTCCATATACTTGTTGTAATGATTTTGTGTACAGCGTCTTTGCATTACCTGCTCCATCATGATTATATACAAGCGAAAGCACCACGTCATTGGGATTAACTTTGTCATTAATTCCAGTATATGTGACGGTTATTTCTTGAGAATTACAAATATCCGAAGACTTCGAAGGGGTGGGTGTTACTCTATTCCAAAATGATCTCGTTTCAGTACAAGTTGCTGTGTACGTTGTCGTGGGTGTAACAGTAACACCTTGGGTTTGAGACGGTGTTACTGTTTGTGTTTGTGTGCTAGTCTGTGTTGGTGTACATGTTTGAGATTTTGTTATTGTGGTTGTTGGTGTGTGTGACCTAGTGGGCGTTTGTGTGGGTGTCTGTGTAGGTGTCTGTGTAGGGGTGGCAGCTGCAGCAGTTATAGTTCTAGTTGGTGTGGGTGTAACATGGCGCCTGATAACAACATTATTAACATAATCGGGGTCATCTAACTCCAACTTAATTAACGGGTCAAGTGAAGAAAACGGTAGCACTTGTGTGTCTAATAGATTCAAAGTATTAGCTAAATTATAAATGCTGTCTTTACTAACAACTAAAGAGCAATTATACACATCTACCATACCGTCTTGTCTGAATGCAGAAAAAGAAGGATTAAAGGTACTTAAACTATCGTCAAGAGTTGGTAACGAATTTAAATCATAATTGTGGGTGTATACGCTATAAGATTTTGGGTTGTATCCAAAAGCAAAACCAGTAGCTAATTTATATACATAGTCGGCACTAAACTCAGGAAGAGCTTCCCAAACATAACTACTAACTTTCCCTCCTGAAATAGGGGTCCAATCAACTCTAATAATATTATTTGTACTATCTTCAATACCGCTAAGATCAAAATTGAAAGTATTATATTGACTAAAGATACCTAATGCACCTGAGGATGTCGATTGTGCAGAAACACCAATAAAGTTACTTTGAAATATTATATCAGTCTCTCTTTTATACATCAATGGAGCAGAGAGATTGCTGCTAAAAGTAGAACCGGTTAGATATTGTGTGGGTGTCAACGTATAAGACCCATCCGGATTAGTCTCAAAAGTACTATATGCAGTATTAGTGTAATAATCTGACAAACCTGTAGCGGGATCAACATAAAGATACCCATCAGCTACACTAATGTCTCTATTTGCAGAAACATCAGACCCCGTTAAAT
>Ga0098039_1000864_pt1 | contig 12110 bp, 4 predicted proteins | sample 6_EtaG_FD_75047 | JGI IMG/M metagenome (GOLD analysis project Ga0098039, IMG submission 75047) | Marine viral communities from the Subarctic Pacific Ocean - 6_ETSP_OMZ_AT15160 metaG | ecosystem: Environmental > Aquatic > Marine > Oceanic | place: Pacific Ocean | collected 2015-01-08 | reverse complement strand
GCTAACTGATTTGGACCAACAGCATCATCTGCTATCTTGGCCTGAGTAACATTATCATCTGTAATATTTGCCGTTACGACAGCATCATCTGCCAGCTTTGCAGCAGTGACGGCATCTGCAGCAAGTTTCGCTGTAGTTACATTCGCATCAACAATAGAAGCAGTGACCACGGCATCAGAAGCCAGTTTTGCAGCCGTAACCGCATCATCAGCTATTTTTGCTGTAGTGACATTCGCATCTATAATTGCTGCAGTAGTAACAGTACCTGCAGACAAGGCCTGTGTAGAATAAACAATAATTTCTCTACTATTAGCAGGGGCAGCAGAAAAGGTTAAAGTGGTACCACTTAAGCTATAAGCAGACTGGGTTTGAAAAACACCCTCAATGAAAACAATGAGGTTATTCTCACTGGCTGCTGTTTGGGATAAAGTAAATTCAACTTCCGTTCCATCTCCAGTAAAAGAGTCTCGGGCAAAGGTAGCCGCATCCCCTAGAGCATCCTCTAAGAGAGCAACATTAAGCCGCAATTCAACAATATCCCCTGAACTAAATGCTCGAGCCGAAGTATCATCTTGAGCTCGAACAATTGTCCAAGTAACACCTGAAACAGCTGTAACTTTAACAACTTCGTTATTTGTTAAGTCATCAAAAGTGGCATAAAAATAATTACTTCCACTAATAGACGGAAACGTGGAACTGCTCGCCACAGTTATAGATGTGGCGCTATTGTTTATACCAGCTGCAAGAGTCGTTGCGGCGTTATTTGTAAATTTTACGCCCATTTATATACTCCTACTATTAACTAACAGTGACAGTCCAAGTAATCGTCATAGTATCTGCAGAGCCTTTGTTAACTACTGAAAATTCAGTTCTAGCTAACATAGTACCACCACTGGAAGCATTAAAAATACCAGCTTCAGTAAGTGCGCCTGTACCTTCACCAGCTGCAAAAGCAGTGATATAAGTAACAACGGCAGCAGAAACAGCAGCAGAAGTAGTAAAAGCTATTCTACTACCTACTTGAGTTTCTAAAGCAGTATCGCCTGCAGCAGGGTCTGTGGTTCCTGTTCCTACCCCCATATGGGTCATAACACCTGCACCGGTGCCAATCATCCTAGTAGCAACAAAACCTTTACCTGCAGTGACTACTAAATTATCAATGTCGCGTACAAGTTCACCATTAAGATGTATTCGTAAACGACCTGTCATTTTTAGTTGTTCATTCACATTAGACATTTGTTTATCCTCATAATTTAAATTAAGAATTTAGTGCAAAAGCATTAAACGGAGACTGATTAAGTTTAGCTCCGGCGCCTGAGACTAATTCTACCAATATTGACTCAGAAATCGTAGCACTATCTGTAAAACCCGTGCCAAAACTTAGTGCTGGTGCGTCCGTCAGCGTGGGTGTTTCAGTAAAAGGTTTACCAAAACTCCACGATGAAGACTCTGCCAGCGAGAAAGAATCTGCGAGAGAACTAACATAGGCCATAACAAAAGATAATGACTCTGACATAGTCACGACATTATTTTTATTAAGACCAACATCCGTTCGCAGATCATCCGACGCGCTTGCTGTGTCATCAAGCGTGAAAGAATCTGATATAGCTCGTACAAAAGCAACGAGCCGTGAATAAGAATCCCCCATAGAGACAGAATCTGTCTTTGCTAAACCAGTATCTAATACATAAGTATCAGAAACAGTTGGGGTTTCTGTTAAATTTTTTGAGAAAGCAAAAACTTCACTGTCTGTAAATTCAAATGTGTCTGTAACAGCTTTTGAAAAACTCAAAACTGAACTCTCTGTAGGACTAACTGAATCAGTATAAGTCCTTGAATAATCTACAACTTTAGAGAAAGCATCCGAAAGAGATAAAGATTCTGTTTTAGTGGTTGAAAAACTTAAAGCAGGGACATCTGTAAGCTGATATTCCTCAGTAAAAGCCCTATAAAAATGCATAACTTTAGAAAAAGAATCAGTAAGAGTAACAATAAATTCACTCTCGTCAATCCCCCAATAATCATATACACTGGAGAAATACAAATTTTTACTGTCTGCATCAACTATAATATCAGCAGCTTCTAAATTAGAATATGTTAATACAGATTTTGTAGAATTTGTATCAATAGTCAATTCTAGATTGATATAGTCTATTGTTATTTTAAATGCCATTAATCGAAATCATCCCTAACTACAAATTTAATAAAATCCTGCACTGTTTGTACTGCAGAACTTGAGGTTGTATACTCAATTTCTCCTTCATAGGTACCTGCTGCGGTCCACGTTCCACTAGGAAAGGTACATGTCACAGTTCCAGCAGCAGCAGAAACAATTGCACATGTTATAGTAGCCAAAACCGTAGTAGAACCCACTTTACGAGTACGTAACCTAATCGTACCTCCTGTTAAATCTATAGGAGCCCATGTATCAGAATCTTCAGAATCTAGTGTTGCTCCAGAAGCCGCTGTATTACTGTCTTTAAGAGTAAAATTTAAAACGGGTAGGGTATCCCCAACCACTAATTTGATTTTTGATGAATATGCCATATTAATTCTCCATTATATACTAGTTTACTGCGGACAACCAAGGCACCCAATCATCTACAACATCTAACTCTCCTTTAAACGCGTCTTCAATTCGTCCTGCCGTTGGTCCAAGAGGAGTAATCCAAAACTCGTCCCCATATTTACCTGCGGTAAACATAGGAAATAAAAGAGTAAAGGCCCCCAACATCCCTGCCCTATCCACAATTTCAAAGAAATATTCTGCTGCGCCCATTTGATCTGATCTAAACTTAGTGGCATCTCCCCCTCCTACTAAATATTTAACAAACTCTCTAATTTCTAACCCTAACATAGACAAAACAAGCATAGGCATTGCCCCTAAAACTAAAGGTATCGCAGCTTGTGGTATTCCTCCTGTTTCAGAATATCTATTTTTAGACTCGCTAATTGCTCCACCAAGAATATTTTTACCATAAGCATAGAAGAAAGATTTAAGTTGCCAAACCAAAGCAAAATAAGGGTTACTTGCCCAAACAGGACGTTCTGCTGCATTTGGTCTAATAACAGATTCATCTACAAACTGCGCAAGAGCATTTTGTACTCGTTGCCCTTGTTCACTATCAAAGCTTCTGTTACCTTTTTTTGGGTCGTTCCAGTATAGAATATCTTCTCTTGTCACATGTAACTCTTTTAACCAACGTGTGGCCTGGTCTGACTTATCTTGGGCTGTTCTTAAAAGAAATTGTTCCCCCATCCCTGCAGCAAAGACTCTTGTAAATTTAGTAAATGTTTCTAGGCCAATGGTTTTAAAATAAAAATTTGATACCTTTTTAGAGGCCGGGGTCATAAAACCAAGCTCTGCCGCATTTATATACATAGTGTTAATAGAATCAAACGTAATAAGCCCAAGATCTCTAGCAAAGGCTTGTGCCGCAGCGGGGTCAGAAAAATATGTTTTCCATTGTTGTACAAATGTACCAAGAGCAGAAAAATCTTTTGATCTTAAAATAGAGCCTGCCAAATCTGGTAAAGAAGCAACAGTAGCCATAGTTAAATAAGTCATAATATTAAGAGTTAACATCCAACTATTAGCCTGTCGTTCCCAGTTCTTCATGTTCATGCCTACTTTACCTAGCATGTTTTTTACAGCCATCCTAGCCCCCTGCTGTTTTACTGGATCTTCAATTCGTTGTAAAAGAAGCTCCATTGCCTTCCATCCTGTAGCTACTTCTCCTTTTTTTAGCCAAGGATATTTTTGTATTTCCGCATCAGTAGGAACAACTACTGCTCTTTTTTCATAGTCTAGTCGTTTCTCCATATCTTCTACATATTTACGAAGAGCTATCTCAGGTGAAAGCAAAAGACCAGCATCATTATCTTTAGGTAATAAATTACCCGTTTCCATATCAATACCTCGCCTAAGATATTCATTAGGAATATTTATAAAATACTGTTGCCTTGCCTCTGCCATACCAATAGCAATATCCTCAGATTGTGGGCCTGCAGTATGGGGATCATCATCAGTTCGTTCCCCCTGCCTAAGCATTCCATCTACAACCCTATTAAAATCAACTGGAATTGTTTCTTTCCTCTTTCCCCTTCGTAGAATAATCGTAGCGTTCGGATTCTGCAGCTCTAGAATACGAACTAGCATAGCCCGTTTTAATCCATCTGCTTCACTCATAATAGCTTCAATAGCAAATTGTCGAGGATAAAAGTTCTCCCTGGGGTTTAAACCTAACTCTTTTATCGACTCATTATACTCAGCTAAAAAGGCTCGTACTTCTCGCGCTTTAGGAGAGAGCTTACTTACATCTACATTCTCTTCAGCTTCTTTTAGTACTTCAACAAAAGCAGCTATCTCCTCTGAAGTAGGATTACCTGGTTTCTCAGGCTCAATTAAATCCCAAACTTTATTAAGTTTTCTATTAACATACCAAATACGAGCATTTAAATGGCCTCGATGTGCTGTAGATTGAGAAGGGTTATAAAAAATATTAGCTATACTTTCAGCTCCGATTGATCGTAAATACCCATCTGCGGTTTTTAATAAATACTTCCACCCCCAATGCATCCGCTGTTTACCAAGTAGATTCTTTTTGCCCTCTTCTAGATCAGTAAGTATCTTTTTAAGCTCTACCTCAAGTTTTTTGCTATTATTTTCGCCAATAAATTTCTTCATTTTTGGAATCGCATCTCCCATAAATCGCATAACGCTAACAACACTAGACATGCTTGGCGTTCCATTAACCTCTTTTGCTCTCCTATCAGAAGCTAGTATTTCTTGAATATAATCTCCAAAATTCTCGCTTTTTGCATTTTTACCAAAACGACCCTGCACTTGAGCGCTTAGCTCCTTAAAGAAGGCAACTATTTTTTTAGCTAATCTTGTAAAATAACTATCAATAATACCTTTTGGTTTAGGCTCTCCTTTAGGGATCCCTAATCGTTTACGTATTAGGTTTTGCTCTGTTTCATTAGTAAGGTTCAATAAAGCTATAGCAAATTGATCTGAATAATACTCATCTATTCCGCCCGGACGGTTATACGGGTGGTCTTCTTGACTTTTTACTTTCTCTTTAGCTTTAGCAAAATCGCTTTCAAATTTTTCCCAAAAATTAAGCCCCTTTCCTCTAGTAAACCAAGCTCTTTCTTGCTCAAGAAAAGGGTGAGCAAGCTCATGCCCAAGCACATATAACATTTGTAAAGCTCGAGCTCCTTTACTCTCTGGCATTCCTTTAGCTGTTGGATCCAAAATAATAACGTGAGTATCACCAAAAGTAACAACTGCTCCCGGCTCCCCTAACTCTCGCATTGCTCTTATAACCTTTTTAATGTGTAGTGTAGGACTAACCTGGTTCCCGCCCTTGGTTACAAAGTCTCCTGGAACATTAAAATTAATAGAGCCTAATTCATCGGCTAAAATAACTCTAAATTTACCTTTAAGTTGTAATTTATTAGTAACTGCTTTTGCTATAGAGTCCAATATGCTTCTATCCTTTCTCTTTTTTGGATATCGTGTTTCCATAGAATTAAACGTCTTATCAAAATACTCACCTGTTGCTTCAGACCAAGTAAGCCCTTCAGTAACAACAGTTGCTTTTCTATCCTCTGGTCCAATTTGTTGAAGAGTATCAAGAAACCCCATCCCTTCTTCCATTTCTTGCCGAGTCATCGTTACTCTATCCGTAAAGCCCCCCTCTTGGTCACCATAAGCAATAGCCTGTTCCCTAGCTTTTGATATTCTCATCTGTTCTATTTCATCAATTGCCCTAAAGCCCTCATCTCTCCCTTCATATTCCTTATGGTCAGGTGTATAAATACGATCCATGCCCATACCTGCTTGCTGCATTTCTGTAGGAGTAAGAATATTATTCTCATACATAATATCCTCAAGAATCTCTAACACCCCCTCTTCATCCCTAATGTTCTGAAGAATTTTATAAGTTGCTACCAGTATCTGCTCTCGTACAGATTGCACTCTGTTTTCTTCAATAAGTTTAGGTTCTCCAAATAAACCCGTCGGGATTTCATGTCCTGCTGCTTCGGCCTCTCTAGACAACCCTTTATCATAAAGAAAACGTATTTGAAAAGGGGCAGTATCATCTAAAGCTTTTTTAAATGCCGGATTAGAAATATATTGAAACTTAATAACAGAGTATAAAATTTTAGATAGTGCTGGTACTTCATATTTAGGATCAAGCATTTTTCTTTTTTGAGCTTTTTTTGTTTTAGGGTCAATTTCCTCCAACATCTCGGGCAGGCTATAAACCTTCTTTAAAAATTCAATTAGCGTATCAGCTTCTACTAAAGGGGGTTTTTTTTCAAAACTTTTGGTGGGCACTGTTCTTTTTATTTTTATGACCTTGTCTTTAAATGTAGTAGCCGTACCCATCACTTTAAACAACCTTTCATAAACTTCTTTAGCCCTTGGGCTTGAGTTTTCTAAACCACTAGGTTTTCCTTCTTCTGCTAATACTTTCCATCTCTGATGTCCATAAAGACGATTTGCTATTTCATCATTTAAAGCAAATTGAGCTATTTCGGCATCAGAAAAAGTCTCCTTTATATGGCGGTTTTCTAGAACTCCTTTTGGCCGCCTCCCTTTTTCTATTACTATAGGAGCCACATTTACTGGAGCTGCAGAAGGCAAGAACTTACTAAATTCCCGTAAGGCCTCATCAAAAGTCATCTCTTGTTTTAGCGTCAAGTCTTCTAACATTTTTGTATCTTTTAAAAGTTCTCTTGTTGCGGTATTAAGAGCCTCCCCAAAAGTAATAGGTAATACTTCATACGTAAGACCACCAGGTAAAATTGTTTGTCCCCCTTCTTCTTTTGTTGTGGTTGTTTCTGTTGTGGTTGTCTCTGGCGTAAAAACTCCCATAGTTGTTATTCTTGCCCCTGTTTTTGTTCGATAAATTTGCCCTCCTGGAGCACCATAAATAGAATATCCAGGTATCTCTCTAGTTGTTATTGCCCCTTCCTCCTGTGCTAAAAACGGATCTAATTCCATTTCCATTACAGTTCTCGCAGGGATTTCAGTTGTTTGAATAGGGCCTGGAAGCTCTCGTTGTTCTACTCTCCCTGGTTCTGTCATTACTTTTGTGGTAGTAGTAGTTTTCCCGCCCTGTTGTTGAGCACGCGTAGGGCCAGTGTATGTTGTTGTTCCCTCCGCCATAGGATATCTCAATTCCCCTTGAGGAATACCATACAAAACACTTTTTACTGCCCTCGCGATTTTTGTTTGTGCTGTTTCTATTCCTTGTGGGCGTATTGCCCCTAACGCATTTAAAGAATATTCCTCACCTCCTTGCCTCCAGATAGGAAACTCAGCGGCTTCCTCCCAAGTATAAGGAACAGTCTCTTCTGGGAGAGCAGCATCTTTAATGAGTTTGCCTACTGGATTTCCTTTATAATAAAGCTGTATTTCTTGGTTCTCTAATACATTTATAACTTCAGCGAATTCCCCTGCTAACTGTTGCCAAAAACTTTGCCCCTCTAGCCGTGTCTGAAGAACTTTTGCGTCTTTTGCTTCAAAAAGAGTAGGCTGTATCTTCTCCATTTCTTCGATTAAAGAAGCTATATCTTCAGCTGGTGCTCGTCCGGCTTGAATTTCCTCAATTTTATCTGAAAGGGCCTTAAGATTTTGTCTTTGTTTTTTAGAGAGATAGCTTATTTCTTTCTTTAAAGCCGTCATCAGTATAGTATTCATAACAACAGAACGAGGTTTGGTTCTCCCTTCCTTTCCTTTTTTCCAAGTCGCAGTCCAGTTATGCACCACGGCCGCTCTTTTCTGTTGTTTTCTTGAGAAGTTCATTGCGTCCGCTGCATTTGCAGCATCCATTACGGCCATAACTAATACATTATTCATAGTAACTTCGGAACCATATTTAGCGATCTCAAAATAAGGAACAGTGTCATCCATTAATGCTGTTTCCCCTCGGCTCCTTTGAATTTCAAAATTCATCCCTGGATTAAGCCCTTTTAATTGGAGGAATTTCTTAATAATAGAATCAGAAAGTTCAGAGAGAGCTGTCCAAGTTTCATTCTCAAAGGCGCCAGTGCCTTCGATTTTCTCTAACCATTCTGTAGCCTCTATAACATCGAGCTCATTAATAAAATTTGTTTCCAGATTTATTCTCTCTATATCTGATCCTTCTGGCTTTAGGCCCGTAGTTTTTTTTGTATTAGGGTCAATTTCTTCTGTCCAAGTTACTCTTCGCTTCAACAAACTTCTTATTTCGGGTCTTACCCAAGGGTTGCCCCTCTGGTTAAAAATAATAGTTGTTTCTTCAAGTTTTTGGGGAGAGACAGGAATGCCACGAGCATCAACAAAATCTTCAATGCCTACGCTTGTGCCTAACTCTCCTTCTGTTTCTTCCCCTGTTTGAGTGTACTGCTCTTCCTGTTCTTCAAAGGGGAGGCCCATTTCTTGCAATTCTGTCTTAGTAAATTCAGAATAATCTATATCTAATCCAAAGTCATCGCCCCCAAGGAACCCCCGCTCCTCAATTACCGAAGGTAAAGCTCTTTTTTGCCATTTATGTTTAGCCTCTCTAGCTGTTCCTAGTTCCAATATTCCTGGGTAAAACTCCTGTATATTATTTAAAGCAGCATCAAACTCTGCTTCATTAGTAGTCTCTTGTTTTATTACTGTTCCTTTTTCATTAGTTACTTCAATAACTAAATCATGCTCTGGGTTAGAAACAACATTCATGCCTAAAATCGTAGCAAGTACACCAGGAGTAGGCCCCATTTCTGCAAGTAGTTCCGCGTGGGTTGGATCAATAGTGTAAAGAGTTCCGGCTTCCGTAGGAACTACAAGAAAATTATCCTGCTCTGTTACCCATTTAGCAGAAAAATAGGGTCTAAGGCGTTCTGAATATTGAATCTCTGAAGGAAATAACTCCAACTGATCAAGTTTTTCTGCTCCTCTATCTACGGCAATAAACCTTCCAGTATCCAAGATCTCAGCTGTTAACTTATCTCTTTTTCTCTGGAGTTCCGCTAATCTATCTACTGCATCTTTTAATGCTTTTCCTTCTAAAGTTTTTCCATCAAATTGTCTTTTAAGTGTAAAAATTTCCTTGTTTATCTCATTTAGATCCTGGAGGTCCGTCTGAGCAACAGTAGGAGCCTTTTCAAAAATTTTACTTGTTTCAGCAAACGCCTCTTGCCTAACTACCAAATCGTCTAATTTTTCTAAAGCAGCCTCTCTTTTTTGTCTACGCTCGCCTAAAGCGCTTTCAACATAGCTTTCTATTTCACTTGCAGAGACCTCCGATTCCTCCATTGATTTTCTTATCTGTTTTTCTGCCTCAAGGTCTAATTGATAATAAACATTTTCATCATCAACTATTTTTTGTTGTGCTTCTCTCCTATGTTCTAAAGTTTTGTTGACCCCTTCTGCTCGTTTAGCATTAATAAAAGGCGTTCCTTTCTCTATAAGCAAAGCTTCCGTTTCTCTCCCTCTAGTAGTATTAGCATCAACCCACATTGATTTTCTTCCAGTATCTGGATTCATTACATCGTCAGCCGTAGCATCCAGAGTTTCTTGGGTTTCCGGCAAAGTTGAATTTAAAGGGTCTTGTGCTTGGTTTTCTAGGCTTCTTATATCTCTTACAGTAGTCCAATCCCTAGCTTGAGAAATTAAACTTGCTCCAGCATCACCAACCCCTTTCATGGCGCCTCCAGCAAAGAACCCACCAAAGGCGGCTTCTGCCCGACGTAAATTTGCTTCCTCTTGTGTATACGTAGGATCAATAGCAAATCTTTGTTGGATAGTTATTTCTTCTTGAGCATATTCAGTTGTGCCTTCTGTAACTCCACCCGTTAGAACACCAACAGCTACATCCCGTACAAACCGGCCTATGCCTAAATTTTCAAACCCTGCCCCAACTAAAAACTTACGTTCTGACTCTTTAAGCCTGCTCCCTTTTTTATATTTATCCCAAACAACTAAAAGCCTTTTCTCTCTAGGGGTTAAAGCCGCAGCCTTTGCCGCTTTTCTTTGGGCTATTACTAAAGGAGATCTTAAAAGAGCAGCTTTAATCATAGAATTAGCCATATAGGCTTCCCCTAAAACCCCCAACAAAGCTTGAGGAATACCTAAAACCTGAGACATAAGGGCTTCGTCTCGTGTTAACTCAATCCCTGCTTCCTGATATTCAGAAGCCGCCTGTCCAACCCCTACAACTTGTTCCTGTCCAAAAGCTCCTGTATACGCTCCCCGTTTAAATGTTCGTAAATAATTATAAGAAGCATCTAAAACAGCTTCTTCTGCTTCATCTATTGCTTCTCCTGCCATTTTTTTCTTGGCTATATTCCCAGCCATTCTCTTAGCAAAGGCCTTAGAAGCTTGATTTACCCCAAATTTAGCAACTACACTTGTACCCCCCGTGCCTACTGCCGAAGCAATTGAAAGCCCCATATTGGGGATAAACTTGGTAGTTTGGGTTACGGCTTGTTCTATAAAGCCGGTGAAAGTGGGAGCATCAAGGAACTCTTCAAAACCTGTAAAGTTTTCGGATAATTCAGATACTCTTTGGTCATGTATCTCAGCTTTAGCAAGTCTTTCTCTACCTGCTTTATCTCGCCCAAAAATAATATTAGCCGTAGCAAGAAACCTGTCTTTGTCTCCTGCTACCTGCCTTTTACCTACCTGAAGAGCGCTTGGTAATTTTTCCCTAAGAGTAACTGGAGAAGCTTTTAGCCGTTCCCGACCTTTTCTGTTAGATAAAGTAGAAAGTATAGCTGAAGATTCGTGCCTTTTTTCTTGTTCTTCTAATTGTTGTTGACCAAAAAGTGCAGCTATTGTAAGACGTTCTGTTTCTGTATTAGCCATATCCTACTACGGTTTGAGGTCATTTTCTAATCCCATCATGTCTAAAATGACAAGCCCACTTTCTATTCCTTCCTTCAGTGTAAACTGATAAAAAGACCCGCCTCTTCCAATGTCTAGTCCTCCCTGTACAACATTCATATTCGTTACTTTCCCCTCATCAAGTCTACCTGTCTTTTTGTTCACAAGTTGAGACATTTTAGTAAGCTCTACCACTTTATCACCGTCTTGTACTGTCATCCGCACATCCGCAATTGCATCAGAAGCTTGGGGAAAAGGATCTGGCCCATACCAAAAATCAAACCAGCCTTCATCTTTGTTCTCTTTCACAAATTTTTCTGCTTGAGCCCTCGCCGTTGGATAAAGCCTTTCAGTAGCCCTGTTATATTGAGAGGAGTTAGGCCCATAATAATCTAAAATGTCTTTTCTAATCTGAAACATTTCCTGCAAAGCTATTTTGTATTTAGCATCGTTAGGTTGTACAGGGCGCTTTCTATATCCGCTTCCTGAGCTAATATATTCCTGATCATCAAGCAAATATCCTAGAGTCGTCTTTGCCAAGTTACCCATCTCAGTTAGTTGGCCATCAAATTTTACTTTATCGGTTTTCGCCTTAGCGCTCGCTGATACTTGTAGAGCCGCCCGACTTGTTGCCAACTGTGTAAAATTGTCTATCTCAGTTGCGTCCTGGGCCAAGACTCCTGTACTCTTGCCATATGTCGCTAGGTTAAAAAAATGCTGACGCATATTATTGTCCACGTCAGGCGTAACTGATAATGCCATTGCTGCCATATAATTATTATAGTTATCCGTACCAAGCCAAGTTGTGTCTATCGTGTCTGTATTCCTATCTATACTTAGATTAAGTATTCCCGCAAGGGTAGTGTCCCATTTATTCTTTTGCTCTTGTGAAAGACCCTCAAGGTTATTAACCTTATTATTAAACTCTTCGAGGCTTTCTGGAGTAAGATTAGCCCCAGTGGGTATTGTAATATCATGGTTCTTTTTTAAATAAGTTTTCATTTGAGCTAGGTCTACTTTAGCCTTAGTTTGTATCTTTTTGGTTATGCCCGCTCGTTTAAATAATTCAGGGTCATCTGCATAACTTAGAGCAAATTTCATTGGGCCCATATCAATAAATCGTTGTCTATATTTCACGTCAGTAGCAAGCTTGAACCCAAGGGCCTTTCTATTCCCCTCATAAAACTTTTTAACTTCTTCCGCCTGGGCTTTTGAATAACGCTCCCCATTAATAAGAGTGTTT
>Ga0098039_1000863_pt1 | contig 12112 bp, 17 predicted proteins | sample 6_EtaG_FD_75047 | JGI IMG/M metagenome (GOLD analysis project Ga0098039, IMG submission 75047) | Marine viral communities from the Subarctic Pacific Ocean - 6_ETSP_OMZ_AT15160 metaG | ecosystem: Environmental > Aquatic > Marine > Oceanic | place: Pacific Ocean | collected 2015-01-08 | reverse complement strand
TCTGGTAGGGATATTTGATGTTCAAAAAAGAGCATACAGAATGGTTAATATTAATACTCTTTCTCAACTAAAGATGGGAGGTAAAACTTATCAGATAGAAGAAGAAGCACTTTCAGAATAGACAATATAAAAAAGGTAGTTTTTTTAGAGAACTACTTTTTTTCTATTTATTCTGCGGCAGAAATATAAAATTACAAAACAGAATAAATAGAAAATTTTGAATTTTCAAAAAAAGTATCAAAAAACATTAAAAAAAACTTGCTATTCTTTAACCAATATGTTAGTATGGATATAATAAAAAAAAGGATGGAAACAAAACATTATGTATTTATCTAAAGATAAAAAAGCCGCTAAATTATCAAAACCATCTAAAATGCCTTGTTATAGTTGGAGTTTACGAGCTGGAACCAAATGTGTAATCAAGTGTAAATATTGCTATGCAAAACGTGGTAATTATAATTACCCTAGTGTTGTAAATGCTATGGCTGATAGGGATAACGACTGGCGTCTTAATAATTGGGTAGAACGTATGACAATTGCTCTTGAAGGTGAACGATATTTTAGGTGGTTTGACTCTGGTGACCTATATTGTCAAGAACTTATTAATAAAATTGTTTCCGTATGTATTGCGACACCAAACACTAAACATATAATACCAACTAAAGCATATTTAAATTCAAAGTTAAAACTAAATTCTTTAGCAAATTTAGATAATGTTGTCTTGAGATATAGTACTGTAGAAATTGATAATTTAAATGAGTTAACAAAACATAATGCTACAGTAGTAACAAAGTATATTCCAACTATCAAGAGTACAATTAATTGTCCAGTTGGTTTGAATAAAGATAAACATACTTGTGGTAATTGTCGGGCTTGTTGGTCAAAGCAAGTAAAAACAATATACTTTAGAAAACACTAAAAGATTATGTAAAGTTATTTTTCCTATTTATTCTGTTTTTTAATTTTCAAATTTAAGCAGTAGAATAAATAGAAAATTTTGAAAAAGTACCCAAAAACTTGACAAAACTATAATAAACCTTTATAATTAGAGAGTAAGATAAGAAAGGAGAGAACAAATGAATACAAATAAACAAAAGGTAATTATCCCAGATACTCCCGTTTCGGTAGGAAAAGCAATAAAGCTGTTTAAGGTGGAAATAGAAAACATAAAATATTGGGATTATCCAGATTTTTGCGACGCCTTTATTTCCTATGCTGAAATTGATGACCCAGTAACTGGAGAGCGTAGAGAGTTAACTGAGCAAGAGATTGAAGACCTTGACCCTGCTTATGTCCAAGAGTATATCTGGGATTATATTTACTAATCTTGAGATAATACTTTAACAACCCCACAAAGTAAAGAGCAGTCCACTTAATTGTGGACTGTTTTTTTTATTATTTATTCTATAACCTTTTTTTTGGAAATCAGAATAAATAGAAAAAAATAAAAATCTTTAATTTTACTTGACTTTTATATATTAAACCTTTATAATGTATATAGAAAGTAAAAAAGGGGGATAGGAAATGTTAGCAAACGATATGAAGAAAGGACAAACAGGTACACAAGTGAATGGATGGAAGTTTGAGATTATGGACAATATGAGGGGAATTATCAGACTAGCAAAAGTATATGGTATAGAGACGGAAATCGGTAGCATTTATGTCCACGATATAGATACTGTTGATATGCCTGATGGTAGCACTGAATCAGTAGAATTTACCTCAGCTCAAGCCAAGAAAGTAACTCAGACACAAGCAGCCCTTAAAACTATGGGTTGGTAGTAAAAGAAAATTGAGAGGGAAATTTTCCCTCTCTTTTTTTCTATTTATTCTGTTGGAATAAAAAAAATTAAAAAAACATTATGTAAAGTAATATTATGTAAAATAACTTTTTTTCTATTTATTCTGAGCTGCCAATTCTAAAAAACATTATGTAAAGTAATATTATGTAAAGTTATTTTTTTCTATTTATTCCGAGCTGGACATTCTGAAAAAAATTATATGAGGAAATAAGAAAACTTGACAAATATATAATTAACCTGTAATCTATAAAAGAGTTGGGAGACTAACTTTTATTTCTGTAATCTATAAAAGAATTGGAAGAACTATCTTTTCTGGGGATTGGGAATTTGCTAAAAAAAGTGTACCAAATACCAAGTTAGTCTCCTGACTCATTTTTTTTATTCCTTTTCTATCCTTTTCTATCCCTTCCTATCTCTTCCTATCTCTTCCTATCTCTTTCTTCCCCTTCCTTCTTCTTCCTTCTTCTTCCCCTTCCTTCCCCTTCCTTCCCCTTTCTTCCCCTTCCTTCTTCTTCCTCTTCCTTCTTCTTCCTATCTTTCTTTCCCTTCCCTTTTCTCTTTCCTCTTTTTTACTATTTATTCTCTTCAAGCAAATCAAAAAAAACATTGAAAAATACTTGACAACTATAGAATTATAATGGTAATATAAGGGAGTAATAAGAAAAGAAAAGGTAAGGAGAAAGAAAGAATGAAAATTAGTAAAGAGGAAGCTAGAAAAATAATCAAAGGTTCAGGTGGTCAGTTTCTTTCAGTAAAGTTCACTAAAAAAAATGGAGAAGTTAGAAAATTAAATGGTCGGGTTGGAGTTCATAAATCCAAATATGCCCCACTTAAGAATGTAGGACTTGGGTATAATCCTAAAGACTATGGTCTGGTAGGGATATTTGATGCTCAAAAGAGAGAGTATAGAATGATTAACATTAATACTCTTTCTCAACTAAAAATTGGTGGAGAAATCTATCAAATAAGAAAAGATATAATTTAAGAATAAAAAAAAGATTAAAAAAATAAGTATACTAGTAAGAAAAGGAGAGAAAGATGAACGGACTAAAAGTAGCAGAAACATTTGCCAAACTTCAAGGGGTTGAACTCAATGCTAGAGAACTGGTAGATGAGTGGATTTTAATCACTTATGACATACCAGATACAGAAGCTGGAAAAGAAGCACGACAAAAATTTCTTAAAAATGCTCCTAGAATTGGTGCTATGATGCACAGTAGGTCTGTGTATCTAATGCCCAATACTCAACAAGCCCAACTTTCAGCAGTTGAATTAAGTAAAACAGTTGGTGGAGAAGTTTACATTTGGACTTCAAAAGTTAATGGAGAATTTGCTGTTCAAGTAACTTCATTCTATGACAAGAAAATCCAAGAACAGATTGAAACTATTGAAGAGAGAATAGTAAAAGAAAAGGTTCTAGTTAAAGATGAGAAATTTGGAATGGCAGACCGAATGCACAGAAAAACTGCCAATCTATTTAGTCAGCTTTGTTTTACAGTTGCTCAGAGAGGTGCTAATAGTCAAATCATTGAAAAACTAACTAAAATTGAAAATACCATTACTGGAAAAAAATAGAAATAACTTTCTACCCAGTTACCAAAGAAGAAAAATTATCATTGACAATAGCAAAAAATGAAAGGAGTTTGAAAAAAATATAATGTTAAAGTTCTTATTTATTCTATTATTTCTGGTAATGCTACTGCCCTCCATTTTTCTAACAGGTATTTTAATTATGTTGGTATCTTTTTTTATTTCCGTATTTATTATATTGATTTAATTTTTTTTGACAGAATAAATAGAAAATTCTTATTTTCCAAAAAAAATAGCAAAAAAAACATTAAAAAGTATCAAAAAACATTGAAAAAGACTTGACATCTATAGAATTATAATGGTAGAATAGGGGAGTAATAAGAAAAGGAAAGGGAGAAAAATGAAAACAAAACAAAGATTTGAAATTGATACAGAAGGGATGAGAGCCCTACAAAAAGGTAGGGAAGATTGGCAGTTAGTTAAAGAATTGATTGCTAATGTTTGGGATGCTTCAACTTCTCTTTGTGAAGTAAACCTGAACTCTATCAGTCCGACTAAAGCTAAGTTAGTAGTCCGAGATGATGGGGAAGGTTTTAGTAACGTCAATGATGTATGGACTTTAATGGGACATACTGAAAAAAGATTAGACTCAAAAGCTAGAGGAAGATTTAATATTGGTGAAAAAGAAATCATAAGCGTGGCTGAACAAGCTACAATTCAAACATGGAATGAAGAGAAAGGCTATGGTCATATAATTACTTTTCCAAAAACTGGTGGAAGAGAAGTGAAAAAGGTTAAATCATTGCCCAAAGGAACTGAAATAACTTGCATCCTCTCTTGGCGAAAACGACAAGTTGAAGAAGTTATCAAGAAATTAGAGTTATTACTTGTTCCGATAAATATGAGTTTCACAATAAATGGCAAAAACTTCTATTCCTCAAAGCCCTATAAAGTTGTTGATGCTACCCTAGAAACAGTATTACAAGCATCTCTAGGTGAACCTCTTAGAAAAACAAGAAGGCAAACTTCCTTAGAATTATACTCATCTGAAAAGGGAAGACTTTATGAAATGGGAATACCAATTCAAGACATAGAATGTCCTTATCTCATCAATGTAATGCAGAAAGTTCCAATGCCACCGAACAGAGATGTTGTTAGTAATAGTTACTTGCAAGATATATATGTAACAGTCCTCAACGCTACTGCAGAGGAACTAAATGATGATAGCGTATCGGCTACTTGGGTGAGAACTGGAGTAGAAGATAAAGAAGTAAAACCCGATGTAGTTAAAACAATTATAAATAAGAGATATGGAGAGAAATCAGCCCTCTGGTCTACTGACACAAAAGCTAACGAAAATGCAATAGCTAATGGGTATGAAGTGATACATCCGAAAAGTTTATCTCCTATTGAAAGAGCTACAATGATTAATGAAGGGGAATTACAACATACCTCCGATATATTTAAGACAAAGGTTGGTACTGAGGATATCATTCCTGAAGAAGAATGGACTCAGGATATGTGGAATATAGTTAATTACTCTAAAAGGCTTTATAAAAAATTACTCCACAAGCCATTAAAGGTCACAATGTATAAGTTGCCTAAAAGTGATACAGCTGCTGATTTTAGTAATTTCTCAAGCCTCTTAAGATTTAATGTTAGTAACCTCGGGAAGAGTTGGTTTGAAGGTTTTCATTATTATCAAACAGCTTTACTACTTCACGAATTTGCTCATACGAAAGGGGATGGTCACAACTGGAAATTCGATAAACAGTTAGAGGCATTATCAGGTAAAGCAGTCCATTTAGCCCTTGAGAACCCTGATATATTTGGAACTAATAAAGGGTAGTTAGCCAACAACCTAGGATTGAACCTTTAAGTTAAGAAAAAGAGGAGAAAAAATCTCCTCTTTTTTTTTCTATTTATTCTAAAACAAAATTAAAATTTGAAAACAGAATAAATAGAAAATTTTGAATTTTCAAAAAAAGTATCAAAAAACATTGAAAAGTATCAAAAAAACATTGAAAAAGACTTGACATCTATAGAATTATAATGGTAGAATAGGGGAGTAATAAGAAAAGAAAAGGTAAGGAGAGAGAAAAAATGGAAAACAGTATCAACGAAATAGCCACAGTAGACACAGATGAACTATTGACCACATTGACCAACTTGTATCATTATGGAAACCCCAAGCCTTTTATCAAAGGAACTCCAGGATTAGGAAAGACTTCAGTCTGTTATCAACTAGCAGAAAAACTTGATATTCCTAGATTTACTTTTCAAGCCACATTGTATGACCCTACAGAGATAAAAGGACTTCCAATTTATGACCACGAAAGCAATACTGCTCGTTTTCTACCATTTGAGGATATGCCATCAATGGAAGAAGGACTTTTGATTATTGATGATTTACCTCACGCTCCAACACAAACACAAAATGCTTTTATGCGACTTATTCTTGAAGGACAAGCAGGTGCTTGGAACATAGGTGGATTATTCCCAATAGCTACTGGAAATAGAGCATTAGATAGAGCAGGTGCTAAAGATTTACAGACTGCTATTGCTGATAGATTTGTCCATCTAAACTTAGTATCAAACTATACCAGTTGGAGAAAATGGGCAATCAATTCCGAAATACATCCCTCAGTAGTAGCATATCTTGGAACTCCAATGGGAACAGAATGGTTAAATCATTTTGACCCTAGCCAACAAATAAGTGCTACTCCTCGTTCTTGGGAAATGGTTAGCCATATTCTAAAAGCCTTTGAGAAAGCAGAAGATAAAAATCAAGGACTAATAAGAACTTCAATGATGGGTTGTGTAGGTGAAGAAGCCACTCTGAAGTTTACTGCTTGGTTAAAATACTATGATAAAATGCCTGACTTACAAAAGATTATCGCAGGGAAAAACTTATATCCAAATGATTTAGATGTAATGTATGCCACAGTTTCAGGATTGGTTTCTATCTCAAAAAGTTTTCCAAAGAAAGATGCCATTGTCCAAAGACTGATAGATTACACAGTTGAAATGCCTGACAAGTTTGTAGAACTTGGTGCTTTACTTAGCAAGGATTTACTTCTAGTCGCAGGACAAGATAGTTTCACCAATGCTAATTTAGAAAAATGGGTTGAGAGATACCCTGATTTAATTGCGTAGGGGGATAATTCTACCCCCAATTCAGGGGGTACAGAATAAATGGAAAAAAAACCTTGGAAAAGACTTGACAAAACTATAATAAACCTTTATAATTAGAGAGTAAGATAAGAAAGGAGAGAAAAATGGATAAGAGAATAGTCAAAGCTAAAATTGATTTGATGCTAACCTCTCCATTTTGGGGTAGTTTAGTAACACGACTTGAACTAGCAGATTGGGAAGGAAATACCTTTGCCACTAATGGAAAAAAACTCTTTTGCCCTGAAGAAAAATATATTACAGATTGGACTTTCAAAGAACTTGTCGGAGTCTTAGCACACGAAACTTGGCATTGTGCTGGTGGTCATATATTCCGAATGAAAGAGAAACAACATATGAGATGGAATGTAGCATCTGACTTAGCTACTAATTATCTTCTACTTCAAAATAATTATCAACTTCCTAAAGGTGGATTGACTGACCCTAACTATGATGCTATGACTGCTGAAAAAATATATGCTCTACTTCCTAAGGAACAGAGTAATAATGGAAATGGAGATAGTGAAAATAGTGATGGTGAAAGTAGTGAAGAAGAAGAAGAACAACTTCCACAAGTACCTCAAGATTTGCTAGAGCCTGACAAATCCTTATCAGGTAATCAAGAGAAAATAGATGCTAAAGAACTTGAGCAAGAATGGAAAGAAAGTTTAACTAGTGCTATTCATTTAGCTAAAGGAAAAGGAAATATGCCAAGTGGAATGGAAGAATATATTAACGATATTCTTACTCCTAAAGTTTCTTGGCAAGAAATTCTTTATAGGTATCTTCAAATTGCCAAAGGAAATACTGATTATACAACTTATCCTTTTCACCGTTCTCATATACACAGAGAAATATATTTGCCATCTCTAAGAGGAGAAATGATTGAAATAGCTTGTGGAGTAGATACCTCAGGTTCAATTAGTAGAGATGATTTAACAAGATACTTTTCAGAATTGAGAGGAATATGTTCAATCTTTGGAAGTTACACAATCCACTTTTTTCAATGTGATGCCAAAGTTCATAGTTATGAGATTATTACAGAAGATACAGAAGTTCCTACTCTTGTTCAAGGTAGAGGGGGAACAGATTTTGTTCCTTTCTTTGACAAAGTATTAGAGGAACAAATTGAAGAATTACCAGTTGTTTACTTTACAGACTTAGATGGAAACTTCCCTGATAATCATTATGGAGATGGAGTATTTTGGTTGGTTAGAAAAAAACAACTGAGGAATGGAAGAGATAATGTTCCCTTTGGAACTATCGTTGAGATTGATGATTAAGTAAAAACAAACAGAATAAATGGAAAAAAAAGAAAGAAAAGAAAGGTAATTAAAAATGTTATACATTAAAAAGTGGATGATATATTCAAAGAGAAGTGGAAATCATATTGTTAGTTTATGTGATGATGGAACTTATGCTTGTGATTGTATTGGTTGGAGAAATCACTCTCCAAGAATAAATTGTAAGCATATAAAAGAAGTTTGGAATACTAATCCTACTCCTCTCAATCAAGATAATTGGGATTCTCTTAATGGGAATAAGAAAAAACTAAAAGATACTCTTGCTATTTTCAACAAAGTAATTCAAAATCAAGAACAAAGGAGAATAAATAATAAAAAATGAAAGCACAAAAAACAACTATTTCTCCAATACCTTTACTTTTACCTTCCGAGGACAATAATGGACGAAAACAATATACTCTTAGAAAGTTATATAATTCGTCTTTTTATAAAAAACTTACTTATTATAAGAAACTTACAGTAGGAACTTTGAAAGAAAATAGGGAACTAATGCGTTCTTTCAATGAAAAGGTTATTTGTATGGACAATTATAACTTCAAGAGTAAGTTTACTCGTGGATACCTACAAACAAATAGAGAAAGAGGACTTGGAAAAGGTTTTACTCCTTGTTCTTTCTCAACCCTCTTATATTCTGATGGAAATCAATACCAACACAAAAAAATAACTAATGATTTGAAAAATAATCCTGAAACTAATTTTAGTTTTATGTCTTCTCACTCAAGAACAGCATATTATCCTATAGATATGTTTGACGAAGAAAAGGTAAAAAAATGGAAACTTATAATTGCTCTTCATCGTTTATCTCCAGAAATATCTATAAAAGATTTAATAAAAAAACTAAAAATAAAAACAGAAATAGAATAAATGGAAAATTCTTATTTTCCAAAAAAATAGCAAAAAAAACATTGAAAAAGACTTGACATCTATAGAATTATAATGGTAGAATAGGGGAGTAATAAGAAAAATAAAGGAGAGAGAAAAAAATGGAGAAAAAAGTAAGAGGAACTTACAAAATTGATGACAATAAAACCCCACAAGAAAATATTACCGAAATACTTAAATTGATGATGCCTGTTAAATTAACTCTAAATAAATTACAATTTGGTAATGGTTCTCAAAGAGATGGTTCTCTTAATTTAAGTGGAGTCACAATAAATGCTGTTGGAGACCATAGATGGTCAATTTGTAAGGAAATTAAAGATTTCAAACGAATACAATTCAGAGTAAGCATTCCAGGACAAAATTGGGGTAGACAATCCTATAGAAATTGGTCAGTACCAGTTAAATGGATACTAAAGAAAGAAAAGGAGAGAAAAACACTTTCAACGGATTATCCTGAGGACTTTGATGGGAAAGTTAGTTTAACTCATATTGCCAATGTCTTTGACGAACTTACAAGGTTATATGAAGAGGGAGAAGAAAAGAATAACAAAGAAAAAAAGATTGAACAACGAGCAAAAATAAAACTTCAAAATCTTAAAAAAGATAGTGGTATGCCTACTGAAGTTTCTCTAATACATAGTAACTATGGTAAGTATTCTGTTGATAATTCTGTAGATGGAAAAGAACCTGAATATTCATATTCATTATCAATAAATTTATCACAATTAAATGAAGAACAAGTAATTAAAATGGGTTCTCTTTTTAAGGAAATATCAAAAATAAAGAAAGGTGAATTTACACCTAATCATATAGCCCCGTTCCGCCATGTAGACCATAGAAAAACGACCCTAAAAATATAAGAATAAATAAAGAAAGAAAAGGAGAGAAAAAAAATGGGATTAGATATGTATTTAAGTAGAAAATTTTATGTCAAGAACTGGGACTTTACCGAAACGAAGGACAAATTTTCTATCATAATTACCCAAGGGAAAGAACCTTCTACTATTCCTATTGATAAAATTACAACTATCACTACTGAAGAAATGTATTGGAGAAAATCCAATGCTATTCATAAATGGTTTGTTACTAATGTTCAAGATGGAAATGATGATTGTAATGAATATTTTGTTCCTAAAGAACAACTAAGAGAACTCCTCTCTTTAATAGATCGAGTTGTGAAAGACCATTCTCTAGCACCTGAACTTCTTCCTACTTCCGAAGGTTTCTTCTTTGGAGATAATAGCTATGATGATTACTACTTTTCAGATTTAGAAGATACACACAAAACACTTTATGTTCTTCTTTTAGACGATAAAATAAAACAAAATAATATGAAGGATGGTGAATTTTATTATCAATCAAGTTGGTAAATTTGGTCTCTCCTCATAATAGGAAGGGGAGAATTTTAAACTCCCCTTCCTAAATAAAAAGAAAGGAATAAATAAAAATGAAATTGTTTGGTAAGTTTAGTGAATATACTATTAACGATATATGTTTGTATGGAACACCTAGCCATATCATTAAAGATTTAATGACTAAATCTGGTACCGAAATTAGGGTTAAAGAATATAAACCTAAAACATTCAAAAAAGCAAATAAAATGTACGAGAGGGACTCTCTTGACACAATTACTGAAGAAATAGAAGTCAAACAAGATAAAGCACAAAGACATCAAGTAATTGCTATTCAAGATTTAGGTTTTGCTAAAATTTCTGTTTATTCTATTCCTTTAGGATATAAAGAAATAGAAAAATTAGGTTTAGAACCTATTGAGACTGCTGTTAGAAAAGAAAAACTAGCACTAAGTCTTGAAAAATTTACTGATACTTCTCCTGAAGAAAGAGGAGCAACAATAAAAACAATCCCATCACAAAAAAAGCTAGATTTGAAGAGAGATAGATTTTATACAAAACCTCTTCTTAATAACGAAAAATATAGATCAAATTTACTAACTCCTCATTCATCAAAGTTAGAATAAATAGAAAAATTTGACAAATATATGATTAACCTATACACTATAGAGTAAGAAATAAAAGGAGAGATTAGAATGAATGAATTTAAACAGATTTATGAAAAAATGTATGAAGATATGACAATTATCAAATACGAAGGAACAATTCAAATAAGTTTTCATACAGACACAAAGGGAGAAGCAGAGGCTATCCTGACACAAATAAGAGAAACAATAGAAGATAGTGTTGAAATAACTACCGATAAGAGTTTTATAAAAGAAGTAGAAGAGATAAAAAATGACTAAAGAAAAGGAGAAGAAAGAATAATGAAAGATAAAAAGATGTGGGGAAAGGACGAAGTTAGCACTCGTAATTGCTATAACGCTATAGTTGAAAATGGTAGTAATATAGATGGAATTTTTCAAGGTATCGTTTCTTGTCGTGTAGGAAAAGAAATATTGGATACAGACAATAATAAATTAAACGATAAGAGAGTAGCTTCAAGAGGAATTCTCTTTGCAAGTTGTAAAAATTGTTTTAATTTTGATAATGAATGGGATTAAAATATGAAAACCGAAAGTAAATACATAGGAACTGCGGCTGGAGGAATAGGACAAAAGATAGGAACTAAGGTTGAGAGTTTATCAGATAAGCTAGCGGCAAAATTTAAGCCTAAAGATAAAGAGGTTGACCCCGAAGAAGCACTGGCAGCAAATCGTAGAAATTCTTTAAGGAAAAAAGCAAAACGAAGGAAAAACAAAGGGGAAAGGGTGAGGAAGAGAAAAGAGAGAAAAAAAGAAAAAGTTTGGAAAAACACAAAAGGAGAATTTAATGAAAAACAGTAAACTACAAACTAGACGAGTATACTTATCTTCTAGGAAACCACCAAAAGATGCAAAAGTTTTAAAAGGAGAACAGGGAGCATCTTACTATATTACAGACCCAACTAGAAGAAAGCCTTCAACATTCTTATCTAAAGTTGTCTTACCTTCTGGAAAAATAAAATATACCTATCCAAAAGGAGAAGCACCTCAGGCAAAATATTCTCGCTCTGAAAAAGGAATTGCAAATGAAAAGAAACGTAGAAACTCTCCGAAGAGAAAAGAATATCTCAAAAATTACTATCTAAAACATTCTGATATGATGAAAGAAAGAAACTCAGAAAACTATCGTCGTCGTCAGAATAAAAGCTTCGGACATACTACTCTTAAGTGCGGATATTCGTTAAAAGTTCGATAGGACGATAGTTTTTTTTATTTTTCTCATCGTCCTACTTTTCTTACTTTGAGTCATCTGAGATTCTCTCCCTCAGGTGGCTCAAAGTTTTTTCTATTTATTCAGCAGATGTTTTAAGATTTACAGCACATAAAAATAAATATTTATAATTATTATTTTTAGATTTTAAAAAAAAGTTTCCTGTTTCTGGCGCTGCAGAAAATAAAATAAAATATTGTAAAACACTTTATTTTTT
>Ga0098039_1000862_pt1 | contig 12134 bp, 12 predicted proteins | sample 6_EtaG_FD_75047 | JGI IMG/M metagenome (GOLD analysis project Ga0098039, IMG submission 75047) | Marine viral communities from the Subarctic Pacific Ocean - 6_ETSP_OMZ_AT15160 metaG | ecosystem: Environmental > Aquatic > Marine > Oceanic | place: Pacific Ocean | collected 2015-01-08 | reverse complement strand
TGTTATACCTACAATAATTAAAGGTACAAGTTTCTTAGGATTTGATATTACACCTGACAAGATAGAATATATAACTGTTAAAGGTATGTTAAAATTAGATGAAGTATTTAAATGGACTACTATCATAGTAGAGTTCTACTTCGGAGCACAACTAGCAAAAGGATAAGGAATATGACATATAGAGAAATTATAAATTCAGTATTACGTAGGCTAAGAGAAGACACTATAACTTCAGATTGGTCAGGTAATCTATATGATTCAGTTACTGTTACTGACTATCAGAAATTAATAGGTGAGTTAGTAAATGACTCTAAGAAGAACGTAGAGGCTTATCACGATTGGAATGCTCTGAGAGAGACATTCAATGTTAAACTTAAAGATGGTAATATGCAATATACTCTAGGTGATGCTACTAGAGGTGCAGGTGTTACATTTAAAGTATTAGATGTTATAAATCAAAACAGTGGACAGGTATTAGAACAAGTACCTAATGATTGGCTCAATGAGCAAGTATATCCATTGAGTAGTGTAAGTACAGGTGCTCCTACTAAGTATGCTTTTAATGGTATATCTCAAGCCAGTACAACTAGAGAGCCTGACTTCAACGTAGACTTTTATCCTGTGCCTGATTCTTCAGTAGCTAATAATATAGTATCAGTAAATATAGTAGGTGCTCAGAAAGAATTACTGACAGCAGCACAAGTATTGAGAGTCCCTTCACAACCAGTTATTCTCGGAGCTTGGGCTAGAGCTATAGCTGAGAGAGGTGAAGATGGAGGTTCAGTATCTAGTATGGTTGCATCAGAAGCTAAGGATGCACTTAATATAGCTGTTCAATTAGATGCTGGTAATATGGAATATGAAAGAGACTGGACGGTAGTTTAATATGCCTACTAAGCCTATACAAGCTGTATCATTAGATACCATAGGTATTAATGGTATAGATACACAGACTAACCCTACTGCTCTAGGACCTACTTGGTTCACTAAAGCAGACAATATAGTATATACTGAAGGTGGTAAAGTAGCTTTCAGGAAAGGTCTGAAACAAGGGACGTTAGATGCAGGAGCTAAGATAGGTGCTCTACACGAACATTATGACGGTACTGACTACGTAATATTTACTACTTCAGGTTCTGACATATATGAATTAGACCTATCAGATAAAGATGATGCTTTCACTAACGATTATGATACGTCTTCTTCAGGTAATGTGTCTGACTGGCAGTTTCAGAATTTTAATAATGACTGTATCGCTATGCAATCAGGTGAAGAATTACTTCGTTATGAGTCTAGCACTTGGGGTAAACTTAAAGATACTTCAGGATACACAGCACCTAGTGGAGTAACTACATTCGACCCTTCTTGTGGTCTAGGTTTCTATGGTAGATTCTGGGCAGGAGGTATCTCTGAAGAGAACGATGTATTATATTACTCTAAGTTATTAGAAGTACATAAATGGGGTAGTGGTGATGGTGGTTATATAGACCTTAAGTCTGTGTGGGGTTTCGACTCTATAGTAGCTATACATTCCTTCGCAGGTAAGTTAGTTATCTTTGGTCGGGAGAATATAGTAATATATAATAATCCTGATGTTATAGGTGATATAGTTCTAGATGAAGTAATTAGAGGTATAGGTTGTGTATCTAGAGATTCGATACAATCAATAGGAGATGACTTATTCTTCTTATCTGATACAGGTGTTAGGTCTCTATTTAGAACTACTCAACAAGATAAACTACCATTAACAGAGAAATCAATTACTGTTACAGATGAGTTAGTAGGTCATATAAGTAATTCCACTAATGTAAAGAGTGCTTACCTACAGAATGAAGGTATCTATATATTATCTTTCGTAGATAGAGATGTTAATTATGTATTCGATATTAAGTTCAATACTGAGAGAGAGACTCCTCGTATAACTAAATGGGATTTTAGGGATGATAGGAATCCTGCTAGTCTAGCATACACACAAAGTTATGGTCTATTAGTAGGACAACAGTCAGGTAGAGTAGCTACTTATGAAGGTTATTATGATGTAGATTATAGTGGTTCTAGTGTATATACTTACACTTCCTATAGTAGTAACTTCTCTACTGTATGGATTGATTTAGGAAAAGGAACTTCTTCCTCTATATTGAAGAGATTAATTATGGTAGTATCAGGAGGACAAGGAACAGATGTAGGTCTAAGGATGTATGGTGATTTCGATATGACTCCTAAACTATCTCATACATTTAAACTTAATCCTCCTCTGAGTGGAGAACCTTCTTATTGGGGAGCAGATAAATATCCTTCTAGTGCAACGACACCAGCTTGGAGCGATTATAAATATCAACCTATACACGGTCTAAGAGAGACATCTATACCCTTAAGTAGTTCAGCTAAATATGTTAGGTTTGAATGGGATGCAGTAACTAAAGGATATAAGGCTTCACTACAATCAATATCATTATTATTTAAACAAGGTAAAACATTATGAGTAATTATACAATAGCAGTTGGATGGTCAGGAAAGGATGCACTATCGGATACAGACCCCGGTAAGGTAATATCAGGAGATGACTTCGATACTGAATTTACAGCAGTAAGGACAGCAGTTAATTCTAAAGCAGATGCTAATGGTTCTTCTTCCGAAAACTTCGTATGTAATCTATTGACTGCTACTACAGGTACGGTAGGTGGAGAAGAGATAGTTACATTAGACTCTCCCCAAACATTTACTAAGGCACATCCTACAGCATCAGAGACAGTGACATTAGCTTCTACTCAGACAGCTAATCTACTCAATGCTAAATTATTTATAGTTAGTGTACAAGGTAATTATACTCTGAATGTATCTAATATGACATCAGGAGTAGAGGCTACTTTTTTAGTGAAGAATACAGGAGCTTACGATATTACATTCAGTACAGATTTTAGTTTCGTGGGTGGTAATAATCCTACTATTACCTCAGGTAGTGGTAAGGTAGATTTAATTAGGTGTGTATCTGATGGTACTAAGATGTACTGTAACATAGCACAGAACTTAACTTAAAAAAACAAGGATAAGGTATGAATTGGATTGGAGTAGGTAATAATAATATATTTGGAATAGGCGGAGGATACCCATACCAAGGTGGCGGTCAAGGTACTGGTGGCTATGGGGGCGGAGGGTTACAAGATTCTGCTCTAAGAGAATATCCTAAATATATAGAGCCGGGGGCTAGAGAACCTTGGAGTATGAATGCTGGTGCTCAATCTCAACCTTACCCTACTTTTAATACTTGGGGTGCACCTACTGCATATAATCCTTATACTGGTTTCAATAATACTACTGGATTTAATCCTAATATATTTGGAGGTACACCACCTCCTAACTATGGAACATATCCTAATAATACTTCTTGGTGGCAACAACAGCAACCACAACAAAGCACAGCTCCAGTAGGAACACCTGCACCTGTTGATACATCAAGACCGGGATATAATGATACTGATGGAACTCCTAGTGGTTATACAGATGCCACTGCTTCATCAAAACTCAGTTCTACTTACTTAAATAAACTTGATGATTATAATAAATATAGCCCAGAACAGTGGAATAATTTAGACTCTAATACAAAAGCTAATGTGCTTAGTAAAGGTGCTAGAAGGGCTTTTTTAGAAGGAGACCCTTCTGCTGCAATTAGAATGGATGCTTCTAGTCAACGTACAAGGAAAGGTGAAGGAGATTTTGGTGGATTCTTTAAACCTTACACTCCGACTATTAATTTTCCGGGACACCCTACTGAAACACCTTGGGGTCCTACTCCTGATTCTCAAAGATTAGAAGAACTTATAGGTATAGGTAAGAATATAATAGACCCTAGTAATAGTATACTAGGAAATATAATCGGAATGATGACAGGTGGCGGAACACAACAAAATGGGGCATATGAACCTTGGGTAAAGAATCCTAATATAGATTATAATGCTCCTTTAAACCCTACTGCACAACAATTAGCAGGAACAAATTATAACTGGACAGATAATAAGCTTGTCAACGATAACATATTCTCATCAAATACACAAGCACAAGCACCAGTTCCTTCCTACTATAATCCTTTATTTGATAGTAAAGGATATACACCTAATGTACCTATTAGCGAGGATTTAGAGTATTTAGCTTTAAACCCATACTCTCCTATAGTAGATAAAAAAGTTGTGAGCAATGTTTCGCCTACACAGCTTAGTTTTACGCCAATTAATAATGGTGAGAATGATGGTAATTCTAGCAGTGGCTCTTCTAGTAGTGGCTCTTCTAGTAGTAACTGGGATGATGCTTGGGATGATATAATGTAATGGAGATAAGATAATGGATTGGACTAAATTAATAGGAGCAGGGTTACAATACTTAGGCTCTAAAAAAGCTGCAGGGGCAGCAACAGACGCAGCCTCTCAATACAATCAAGCGATGATTGAGGCATCTAAACCTGTATCAGTATATGGTCCTATGGCTGGGGCTACGTATGATGACGAGACTAGACAATATGGATTGAATTTATCTCCTGAACAACGAGGTTTATTTAATGCTTACCTACACGATATATATAGGCAGAGAGCTTTAGTTGAACCTTATATGAGAGACCCTGAGGCTGCAGCTAAACAGAGATATGCTGAGACTACAGCAGCTATTACTCCCGGAAGGGAAGCTGCGACTGAGACTCTCTTGAGTAGATTAAATAAAGGTGGTCTATTAGGTTCTACTGTAGGTGCAGGTATGGCAGCTCAGGTAGATACACAGAGAGCCGTAGAGGACGCACAGAGAATGGGATTAGCTAGGTCAGGAGTTCAAGCAGATATAACTAATTATCTCAACAGGTCTAATGCTGCTAGGACAGGTATGTTAGGTATAGGTGCATTACCACAGTCTCTAGCTAGTATAGGTACTGGTCTAGGCAGTAGTCTTGCTAGTGCAGTATCTACAGGGGGTACACCTCTTATGAATGCTCAGGCTCAACAAGGATTAGCTAGTGGTATGTTCCCTTATACTTTAGGTACACAGTTGATGGGTTATGATAAACAACCAGCACCGACTAAACAGTATGATTATAGTGGTAGTAGAAGGTGGTAGATAATATGAATATTTGGATTTAATGGAGAATAGATAATGGGATTATTTGATGGTAAGGGCTTAAGTCCTACGCCTACTACAGTATTAGGTATGGCACAAGGAGCAGCTAGAGGTTTAGGTAAGGCTCTATTAGACCCTATGATGGAGAGTCAGGGTTATCTATCTGAAGAGAAACAGGTAATGAATATAATGAAGGGTGTGGATATGTCTGACCCTCAGTCCTTCACTGATGCCTTTAATGCTATTATGGCAGTTAGTCCTGAGGCAGCTAAGGAGTTTAAGGTACAAGGTATGCCTATACTAGAGGCTAATCTTGCTTCCAGAAAAATAGGACAGACAGATAGACAACTAGGACAAGCAGACGAGAAACTAAGATTAACTGAAGAAGAATTAGCTTTAGAAAAGAAAAAATTAGAATCAACATCAAGTGGTGATAACCAAAGTAAGAATTGGTCTATACAACAAGTAGGAAATCCAGCTGACCCTACTCAAACAATTACGGTTAGGGTAAATAAAGTCACTGGTGACTCACATCCAATATTAGATGGTACTGGTACTAAGTACATTAAGGAAATTTTTGCTAAACAAAATTCTAGCACTGCTGACCAAAATAAATTTAAAAATACATTAGATTCTTATAAGGCTATAGAGAGAGATTATGGTACTACATTCTGTAAGTTTAGTTCTGATGGAACTCTTCAATATAGTTCTTGTAAGCCTAATAAAAATACATCTTTTAAAGACGAACTACCTACATTAGAAGAATACTTTAGGTCTAAATCTACAGGCGGTAATATTTATGATACCATACAACAAACTATAGTAAATGAAACATCTACATCTGATAATAAAACTGTTGAACGCCCTGCAGGTGCTATAGAAGGTAATCATAAATTACCAAACGGGACAGTTATTAAAGTGTGGCAATATCCAAACGGTTCATACTACAGTGATGATGGCGCATTAATCCATAAGGCTAAATAATAATATGGCTTTTAACTTCACTCCGGTTACAGAGCAATCTAATCAACAAGAATCTATTGAATCTACTGATACTTTTAACTTCACTCCGGTTATAGAACAGTCTAATCAACAAGAATCTATTGAATCTACTGATACTTTTAACTTCACTTCAGATGAAGATAATATAAGTATTATAGAGGACGCATTAAATAATGTAGATACTACTGATGTAGGTTTAAATGTACACCCTACTGCAGAGAGAGATGCCTTAGCTTTTGCTTTTAAATTAGGTTCTACTGATACAGGTAGGGGAGTGAGTCAATTCTTATCTAAAATAGCTTTTGGTGAAAATAGTGCTGTAGGTAAGGAAGACCAAGAAAAACTTAGGTTAATGGAAGACCAATACGGTGGAAAGATAACTGCTGCTTATTATGCTGGTTTATTTGCAGACCCCGGAGGTATGGTCTTACCTTTTAAGAGGGCAGATACTATATTAAAAACTGCTGCTAATGCTGTGCCCGGAGGGATATGGGCTGGAAGTACAGGCTATGTAGAAGAAGGGATGGACAGAAGTGAAAATATGTTGTTTGGTGCTGCAGGTGCATTCACACTTCAAGGCGGTATGAGTAAGATTAGCCAATCTTTAGGTCCAGTTCTAGGGGACTTATGGAAGAAACACGGAGCAGAGCCTATAAATAATGCGGTCGGTAGTTTCGGAAAGTTCCTACAAAACAATCCTAAAACTAAACCTGCTGTAGATAGTTTCGGTGAATGGTTTATAGATAATTATGGTTTACCTCCTGCATTCGTTAAATTAAAGAAGACTAAAAGAATAACACAGAATGAAATTATTTCACAATTTAATGATGTAATTAAGAAGACTTTAGATATGAGTCCTGAAGAACAACAGTTAATGTATTTAGTATCTACTGGTAGAATTAATGAAACACTTCCATCTAACTTAGCTAAAATAACTGAACAGGGAAGATTATTAGTAGATGACTTAGGTCAACAAATGGTAGATTTAGGTATGCTATCAGCAAAAACATATAATAAAAATAAAGGTAGTTACTTACATAGGTCTTTCGCTAACACTTCAGACCCTTTAGTTAAGAAGGGAATAAGCAATCCAAAAGATATTCTTTTATTAGGTGATGAATTTAAAATGAGAGGGCGTACAGAAACAGTACCATTAAATGAAGCACAGGAATGGATAGAGAAAGGATATAAAATAGTCAGGGGTTCTACTAATAAACATAATCACACTGTAAAAATAAACAGAGACTGGACAGAAAAAGAATTAGCTAAGATGGGCGAAATAAAAAACTTCGCTTATGCTTTAGCAGAGACAGGACGTTTAATGAATAACGATATAAGTTATTATAAATTTTTAGATAGTGTGAAAAAAGATTTTAGTTCTCCAACTATGATGGATGGTTATGTTCAAGTTCCTCGTGGAGGAGGTGTTAAAGGTTCTCCTGAGAGATGGGGTAATTTAGCAGGACAGTATGTACCTAAGAGAATATATGATGATATGAATAGAGGTCGGTGGTTCAATGAATTTATAAATTCAAATAAATTTACTAGGAGTTGGGTCGGTCTACAATCTTGGTGGAAGAGAAGTAAGACATCTCTAAACCCAGTTACTCACGTTAATAATATTATGTCTAATGTTATGTTATATGATTTTGTAGATGGTGATATGAGGATGTTAAGTAGGGCTGCTCTCGATTTAAAGAAAATGGGAACTGATTTAGCTCCTGATGATTTAAAACTAGCTGAGAGATTAGGTGTGTTTCAAGCTGACCAAATGTCACAAGAACTTACTCGTTTAGAGAGGGATATATATAATGTCTATGTTAGACCTATTACTACAGGTGCTACTGATGGTGGTTTAGTTAATGGTCTTATTAATAGAACTAAACAAGTAGGTAATGCTACAAAACAATACTTAAAGAAAACACACCTAGATAGACTATATCAAGCTGAAGATAATGTATTTAGATATGGATTATTCAAGACTAGATTAGCTGCTGGAGATTCTGCTGAAGAGGCTGCTATGTTTGCTAGAAAATATATGTTAGATTATGAGATAGATGCTCCTGCTATACAAGCTTTAAGACAAACAACACATCCTTTCATAGCTTATACTTATAGAGCACTCCCTATATTAGGTGAAACTATGGTAAATAAACCTTGGAAGATAGCTAAATGGTCTGGTCTATTATATGGAATTAATAAATATGGGGAGTTAGATGTTACCCCTGAACAAGTTAAGGAAGAAAGAAAATTACTAAATGAAAACCAGAAAGGCTTTAAATTTTTTGGTCTTCCCGGTCTAGAGACTATGGTTAGACTTCCGGGTAGAGGAGGAGAATATATAGATACTAAAAGGTGGTTTGCTGGTATGGATGTTATGGATGCAGGTCAAGGTGCTTATGAAATTCCTTATGTTCCTGCTGTGTTTGAACCTTCAGGTGGTTTCGTATCCTCTCTTTATTCAGGTATGACTGGTATTGATTTCTTTTCTGGAAAACAAATTCCCGGTACTGTTGCTGACACTCCTATAGCTTTTAAGAAACAATTAGAAGCTACAGCTAAAGGTTTGCTCCCTCCTTGGTTAGGAGGTTACGCTTGGGATAAGTTTATTAGAGGGGTAGACCCTGAGGAACACATAACTAAGCAAGACTATACTACTACTGAAGCAGCTCTTAATTTATTTGGTGTTAAGAAGTTTACTCTTAATCCTGATTTAGAAATGAAGAATGTTTCTGGTAATTTAAAAGCTCAAGTAGCAGACTTGAAAAGGTTAATCAAGAAAAATTCAATAGAAATAAGAAGTACCTCTTATAAATGGAAACAAGATAAATTACATAAAGAGAATAAAGAAGCAGAAAGATATATAAAGAAACTTGTAGAAGAGTTTCAAGGAAAAGAACTATCTAATAAAACTAAACTATACTAATGGGTTTCTTTACTAATTTAATTAAGGACGATGTAGCCTCAGCTAAACTTAAGTACGAACACGCTGCTGATGATTTACTTAAACACTATGAGATGTCCAAGAAGATAGCTAATATCTTTGGACCTATGGCATCTATGGGTGTGGGTATAGGTAAAGAGATAGCTGACTGGACAGGTATAACAGGTTCTACTACAGGATTTTCTATGGACGATTTAAAAGCTGATTGGGCAGGAGCTACAGGTAAAACTTTAGATGAAGCTTGGCGAGGCGGTATGTTGACACGCTCGGGGAATGGAAAATAATGGGATGGTTCACTGACTTATTAAATGTAGGAAATAATTTTATAACTGGTGAAATTGTTGAAGATGACCTTGCGTTTTTGGTAAGGTTAGCTGCTGGGTCTGATATTACTGATGAGGAAATGGAACGTCATTTTACAAATAAGTACGCAGATACTCCAGCTACTTGGGAAACAAGAGGTGGTTTAGCTGGTTATAAACATCAAAATATTAAAGGTAAACCTGTATCTGATGCCTTAGATGGATACCATATAAAGGCTGGTAAAGATTTTGGAGAATTGGCTTCAGGTGATTTACCTTTTGGTGGAATACCAGCAGCTCTTGCAGCGATTGCGTACCAACGAATTGATGAAAAAGGCAAAGGGAACTCAAGGGAAAGTGCTTGGTTACAATCGATGGATAATATAACTGGTCTAAGAGAAAGTGGCAATGCACCTTACCTTGATGCACTAATTAATGATTATGCGAGAATAGCAAATAATTATAATTATAACTGGATAGGAAATAATAAGGTATATGCTAGAGGTATGTTAAAACACTCGGAGAATGAAAAATAATGAACTTCGGTGGTTTGTTTACTGACTATAGTAAATTAGCAGGTGAAGCAATGTCTGGCTTAGAACATTTAGATAGAGGAAGTAATGCTCTACAAGGATATTATACCCAAGGATTTGATTTAGATGCTCTAAAGAAAGGATGGAACTTAGAGGAACAATATGACTTCGAGGATTTATGGAGGGCGAACCCACAAAGTGCTAGAGGATGGGCTGAGAGAGAAGGCTTCTTAGACCACGCATCTTATGTAGGTAGTCTTATTCCTAATTTAACAGTAGACCCTTTTATGTTAGTACCGGGAGGGGGTATGCTTAAAACTTCTAAGAAAGCAAAAGTGGCTAAGGAGAACTATAAAAAAAATATTCCTGATGCCCCTGTCCTTTCACACACCATCAGAGATTCAGCAGGTGAAGTTTTAACTGGTACTCCTAATTACCTACCGGGTTATTATCAAGGTAAACCTATCAATGCTATAGTTAAGGGTGGTATAGAAGGATTAAAGAATTTTGTAAGTTTAAATTCAGACCCTGTACTAAAGGCTTACTATAAACAATATGGTATCAACCCTACTCTACTATCTAATAAAAGTATGTTAGAGAAAGGTGCTACTCAAGACAGGGTACTACACGAAATTTATTCTCGTTTAATACATAATGCTCATATCAACCAACAAATGGGTAATAAGATAGCTTACCCTAAAGAAATGTTAGAATTACAGAAGCGTATGTTTCAAAGTGATTATGTTAAATTTACCCCAACAGCATATAAAGATAATCTATCTAAAGAATGGCTTAAAAATTCCAAGCAATATGTCAACACTAAAGATTTAGATTTTATCAATGCAAAAATAGGACAGCTTTGGGTAGAAAAATCCCCTAATAATTTATGGAAGGGGGAGGCTTTTGGAGCATCTCCTGTAGCTGAGATAGTTATAAAAGCTCCTGATAGTAGACACTTCGGAAGACACTGGAATGATTTGAAAACTAAACGAGGCAATACTAAACCCGGATTAAACAGATTAGCAGACCTATTTGGTGAGAGTAAATCAACAATGATGACAAACACTCAAGGTAATTTTAAAGATACTAAGTCTTTAGCTGTAGCATTATCTCAAAAAGGATTTAAATTAATGAAAGATAATACAGATAAAATAGCTAGAGATGAAGATGGTGTTTGGATAAACTTTTCTCACGTTGGTACTCCTATAACTGAAGGAGGAGTAAATACTATGGTTAAGATTAATAGAGATGGGAAGTTTATGGCTGTAGTTAGTGATGAGTATAATTTCTTAGAGAAGATAGGTGGGACATTACCACTTAAGAAAAGGATAGTAGCAATTACTCCACCTATGATTGGTGATATAAGGAAAATCAAATTCAAACAAACAACAAAAGGAACTTCTAAAGAAAAGTTAGACTCTTATATCGCACATACTGAAAAGAAGAGTAGTAAAAATTTTGATAAATGGCAACACAACTTTGGCTCTATGCCTTCAAACCCACAAGTAACATCGAAGGCAACAAATACTAATCTATTAAAGAGACTTAAAGAATTAAACGCACACCCTGATTTAATAGATTTTTATAAACACAGGGGAAATACTCACAAGATAGGAACAGGTATGTTTCTTACTAGTGCGTCCTCTTCTTCAGGAGAGTAAGTAAAGCATCATCTACGTGTAAGTAACCTACTTCCTTATCTATCCAATCGCTCCCTCTGAACTCAGTGTTTGCAGGGAGTTTTTTTGTGTGCCATTTAAAGTCATATTCATCTTCCTTCTCCATATTGATAGGGTCGAATAGATATATCCTATGTCCTTCTTTAGTAGGCATACATACAGCATATAGAAATTCTAAATTATTTTCTTCAGCATACTTCTTGTTCCAATCGTACTTGAGTTTCTCTATCAGAGTATCATCATAATGTTTATTACGACATTTAATCTCTAACATAACTCCATTCTCTGTATCGAAAGCATCATACCTAGAGAACTTATCATCCATAGGTACGAAGTTATATTCTTCTGCTGTGTTTAATAACCTAATTAAATCTCCTTCAGTCATTTCCATTCTCCTTTCTTAGCCCAACCTTTTCCGTTATTACTTTGAAATACAGGTGTGCTTATCTTAAATTCTCCTTCACCACCACAAGCATAACAACTTGTAGGGTCTCGTCTTTCGGACATCTTCCTAGATTCAGTGAACACTAAACCACAATCCTTACATTTATATTCATAAATCATTATCTAGTTTCTCCCA
>Ga0098039_1000860_pt1 | contig 12138 bp, 9 predicted proteins | sample 6_EtaG_FD_75047 | JGI IMG/M metagenome (GOLD analysis project Ga0098039, IMG submission 75047) | Marine viral communities from the Subarctic Pacific Ocean - 6_ETSP_OMZ_AT15160 metaG | ecosystem: Environmental > Aquatic > Marine > Oceanic | place: Pacific Ocean | collected 2015-01-08 | reverse complement strand
CTCTCATGTTTCTTGACTTTCTCAAGGGTGCGTAATACTTGCTAGCATTAGTTAAAATTCTGCTGTTTTTATATCTCGGCATTTTTTAGTCTCCAATAAACTCATCGTAACCGGCGCGCGCAGATTCTAAATATGTGAATCTCTGTCCAGCTCTGTTTTTGCGGCGCTCCAATCTGTCATATTTTCGGGATCCTTCGATCGGTCCGTCTTTGGAGGCCATAGATTCTTGAGCCTTCAGGCCTCTAGCAAAAGCGCGATCGCTGCGCGCGTCATCGCGCTTATATCTCATATTGCCCAACAAGCCCACATATCGAGCTTCGGCATTTGCTATGTTTTGCTCTCTTTGAGCTGCTTCTTTTGCTTGTTTGACTGCCTCGCTATTTTCATCTTGTAGTTGTTCACCGTCGACGGGATCGCGGGTCACTGGAAAATTTCCGAAAGAAGACTCGTCGGCCATGGCCTCCGCAAGGCGCGCTTTGAAGTTAGACGTAATGTTTCCTTCGCTGTTTTCAAAATCAAGATTATAGGGAAAGGATGGGTTAGAAAATTTGGATCCAGACCAACCTAAGTGATTTTCATGAATTACGGTAAAATCGAAGTTGACCTCAATCAATTTTGGCAAGATAACTCCAGGCGCCATTTCCATTACGCCGATATCTGTTTCCAAGTTATGAGTAATAGATACATTTTTGATAACACCTAAAGCTCCTTTAGTTTCGCCGGCGCCAATTGTTGATAGGTTGTCGAATGTTCTGCCTTTATAGTCTCCACCTCCAGATTTTTTAAGCAAATTGATGACTCTTAATCTTGTCAAAGGAGATTGCGCAATTGTGGTGGCGCTGCCAATATTGGTATAATTTGGATATAAAAACTGAATTAATTTTTGAACTTTTGCTAGATTTTGAAACGCTTCGCCTTCAGAAGCAGCTGGAATTTTAAATCCAACGGAAATGTTTCTCGTCGTTTGTTTAAACATAACGATTGGATCGGCGCGGCCATATACTGATTCCATCGCCCAATCGGGACTATAAGTTTCGTTAAACGCTATTATAAATGCTTTAAAAAACACCTTTTGACCGCTAGCGACATGTTCAATGCCAATTGTCGTTCTCAAATGGTTTGCATAACCATCTGAAGGATCATAAAAGTTTTTTTCAACAACACCGTCGCTCATGGCCGGGGGCTTCAACTGCATTGCATCAAAAATTTCGTCGGATTTCTCTTTTGTCATGTTTATTTACTCCTTGTTTTAAGTTGCGCCGCCCACTACCGACAGGATCTTGGTACCAAATTGCTCTCCATCGATCTCAAGATATATGGTGAATTCAGGTGTGGCGGCTGTGGTGGTGGTGCCAGTCCTCGTTGTTGTGCCAGTGGTGCCTTGTTGAACATTCAGGGCCTGCATTCTTGCAGCTATTGCGCGCGGGGATGCTTCGGCCATCGCTTTTAGTACTTCTGCGATTGCGTTTGCGCTGGTCACGGTGACTCCGCTCATTGCGTTGGAAATTTGTTTTACATCTTCTGCCACTTCTCCATAATCAAATTCGCCCAATTTTGAAAGCGCGAAGACCATGGAAGATGTTGCTTCTATTTGTTCTACGGTTGCTGGTGTTTCTTTAAAAACGTTCATAAAGGCGGCGGCGCCCTGCAGCGTATATCCGATCGCAAACCCAAGTGCCGCAACTGCAGCTGCCAGACCCCATAGCACGGGCGCTGCCGGCATGGCAACGGTGCCTGCGGCGGCGAGACCATAAAGGGCGGCAGAGAGCCCCCAAATGGCAAGCGACATAACGGCTATACCGCCGGCTAACAGACCAAGTTCGGGCAATTTTAAGCCCTTAAACGCCTTTACAAGTTTTGCCATTCCCTCGGCAGCAAAGCCAAAGCCGACTCCAACACCAAGCGCCGCAACTCCAACGGCCGCAAGGCCCCAGGCATTGACAGAGGCCGCAATGCCCATCGCCATCAGCCCTTTCGCCATAAAATAGAATCCAGCTCCGAGAAGTCCAATGACTACAACCATTCTAGCTTGTTCCCAGCCGTCGCCTAAAGCACTAAAAGAATCAACCAACTTGGCTACGCCCTCGGATGCAAGGCCAATTCCAAGGCCTATACCCACAAACGCAATTCCGAGCGCAAGGAGTGATCTGGCTGTCATTTGTGCCATGGCACTGAAGAATCCTAACCCAGCACCTCCGCCGCGGCCGCCGGCGCCTACAGAGAATAATCCAGCCGTAAGTTTTGCCAAAAATCCAGTGACGAGAGGGAGAGCGCCGATCATTCTAAGCAAGTAAAGAGTTAGGAAGATCTCAAAATAAGGTATAACCCATTCGGCTAAAATGTAGCCCATAAATTTAAGTGCTTCGCCAATTCCTGTAAAAAGCGGTTCATATTTCTCCATTAGTTCTTCATTGGTTTCAAATTTTGATAAAAAGTTCTCAATATGTTCTATAAGCGGCTCAAGAATTGGAATTAATTGCATCATAATTCCATTTAATCTTTCTTGGAAGGTGGCCATCGTTTTGGCGCGTTCTGCCATTTCTTCGTAATCTTGCTCTGTCATATTCATATCATCTGACATCGCATCAAAGTTTCCGCTCATCAATAAAGCTAAGTCTCCGACACTCTCAAGGCCCATAGAATCAGCATAAAACTTTTTCTGGAAGTATGACATCTCATCAAAACTTAGGCCAGTTTGAGCGATTGCGTCACGCATCATTTCAAATCTTTCAGTCGGATCTACTGTCATTAAAAGATCCATTGCATTAACAGCGTTTGTTCCGATTGCCGCATTTAAGAGGCCTGCTTGTTTTGCGGCGCCCTCAAAAGTATCAAACTTGTCAGTTATTTTAAGGATCTTGCCCATTTCCAAACCAGTAATCTTGGAAGCCCTTGCAAGATCTTTAAAGGCTTTTTCGCCATTTTCGCCCAATTTAGATAATTGCGGACCCAATGTTCCAAATTGTTTAATTAGCTTGGCGGGCTCAACCCCCAACTCTTCAGCAAATTTTTCAAGATTCATTAAAGATTTTTCAGCTGTTTCTGGTGTTTGGCCCATCATTTTGTCAAATACTTGGAAGCTCTTTGCGCTATCTTCAAACGCAACGCCCATCTGGCCCATAACAGCCACCGTATCGGCCATAGAATCGGCAACTTCGCCGTTTATCATTGTAAATTCAGTATATGTTCCATAAAGAGCCTGATATGCTTGTCTGTTTTTATCTATTGAATATGTAACATCTCTTGTTCTCATAAAGCTATCTGTCATGCGCGATGCAAATTCGGCGGAAGCACCAGTTGCTCTTCTAAAATCACTTTCGGCCTTATCGACAACAAAAATCAGATTAAGCATTGCGTCTGCAAAAGACATGACCACGCCGGCGCCTAAAGATAGGATAAAGGCACTTGCATTTTTTCGCAAAGGATTGAAAGCTTTTGCTAGAGATGCCATATTTCTAACATTAAAAAATGAATGTTTCCCGACAACAGATAATTTAGCTCCAAGAGATTCTCCGAGAGTAAGGCCAGCTTTTAAAGTTGCGATTGTTTGATCAAACGCCTTTTTACCTTCGGCTGTTTGCTTTTTTTGTATATTGAGCTTTTGTTCCTGAACAAGAATATCTTTCAAATCAGCGTCATATGCGGCTTGCGACATCTTGTAGCTGCCGCCCAGAGTCTCACCTATGGCGCGATCAAGATCTAGTTGCTTTTTTGCAAGCCCTAATCTTCGCTGATCAACTTTAGCTTTATCTTCGGCAGTTTTTGCTGACGAGTCTTGAACATCTATAAGCAGTTTTTCTTTTGCAATCTGTTCTTCTAGTCTTTCAATTTGTTTGTCAAGATCAGTGGCAGTTTTTGCTGCTTTTGACGTAGCTGTGCCGCTTTTTAGGGCATCAACAATTGCTGTTTTTAAGTCAGCCAAATCGGCCGGATCTATAGCCATAAGAAAAACCTCGCTTTACATCTAAAATAAATAGTTAGATAAAAAAAAGACAAGACATTACTGTCCTGTCTTTCGATTTCTATATTGAGGAGGAGTCGGAGGCTGATTGTGCGCACTAAGTGTCTGGCTTTTAGCGCCGCCGCGTTGTGCCTCTTCGGCGGCCTCTTTTTCCATCTCAAGTTGTTTAAGCAATCTATTTAGAAACCATTTGCGTAGTCCCACGGGCAAATTATACGCTTCACTAAATGACCAGCTGCCTGCATATTTCAAAAAGAAGAATTGTTCATATATGTTTTCCATATATTCATCGGTCAGGCCAAAAAAAGTCCGCAGTCAGCGGGACCTCCAAATCTTGCTCATGTTCGCAGAAAGTGCAAGCGAAGTGCTGCGTAAGATCAAGATTCGGACACGCATTGCGATATGCCAATCTTAAATGGCGAGAATCAATGGATGGAACATTATCAATAACATAATCAATTGCTTGTGTGGAAGTATGATCGTTCACTTTAACCAAAAAGTTTTTTAATTGTCTTGTTATGTTGTGTTCGTGGCTTTTGCTTTTGCGATCTTGCTCAAGTCCTTTAACAATTTTCTTTTCATCGAATCCAGTCAACAGCTTAAATGTTGCTGTTATTTTAGTTTTTGGCAATACTGTGGTGAAAGTGCCATCGTTATTATCAACCACATTGTATGTTTCTTTGTTTTCTCCAAGATAAATATTGGAGTCGTTTAAATCAAAACTATAATCTTGTTTTTCGCCGCAATTCGGACAATTGATGCTTGTATCATATGTGGCGCCATAGCCTGAAATTCTTGCGGCTATGATAATTGCGTTTTTATCACCAACAAAAAGGCTGTCGGCGGATATTCTCTTATCAATTATAATATTTGAAAGCAATCTGTCGATTGCAATGCCTTTTTTAAGGAGAGTTCTCGATGTTAAAATGTCCTCTTCTTTTGCAGTCATGTGTCGAATTTCAATACAATCTTGCCCATGAAGTGGATGATTTTCAGGATAATACTTGCCTCCTGTTGGCAAATCTACGAAATCGGTGGGAACTACAAAGGAAAAGTCCCCACTATCGTTCTGCGTTAATACCGCAGGAGTGCTAGTATCTGGAGTAGTGGCCCCAGTACGTTCTCTGTTTCTAGACAATATACACCTCGCGTTTTACTTTTGTCTTAATAATTTTAAACCCCAAAGAATTCGTGACCGCCTTCGCCTTTAGCTGCGGATCCGCCTTCAGATTTAGACTCCAGGCGCGCCCAGTCATATTTTAGCGTTACACTTAGCTCTGTTAAGCTATCTTCACCGTATTGCAAATCGCCATACTTAAGTTCCGTGATGAATGAGTTCCAAAGCGTCCAAGTTTCAAGAGGATTGCCATCTGCATCAAATTGAGTAATTATTACCGATCCTAATCCGCTAGCGGCTTTTGATTTTGACATTGTGGTTAATGAGTTGGCGTCCGTTGGAGGAGAATAGCCTGACTTTGTTATAATATCTGCTAATGTTGCGCCAACATCTGGTTCAACAGGATCTACAAGAGTAACAGTAATGTCCTGCCAAGTCACAGAGCCGGGATAATAAAAAGTATGATTCAAATACTTATGCTCAGCTGCAGCAATCGAGAAAGAGGGCTTTGTGACAGTTTTTGCATACCATAGCGCGGCGCCTCCTTGTGTCGCTTGAATTCCTTGAAATTCTACCATAAATCTAAATTGTCTTTTAGGATCTTTAAGTCCAGTTTCTGATCCAAAGTTTTCTGCCCAAAATGCCATTTTAATGTAACTCCTATAAAATATCTAATTTCTATTTTAATTAGTAAGGCTGGGGAAAATTCCCCTCTTAATATTAATCGTCAAAAGACGCTCCCGTGCTAGCAATTACAAAGTCAATTGCAATATACTCAATTGCTCTTGTTGGTTTAACCATAATCTTAGCATACATAATGTTTTGATCAATAAGATCTGCTGTTGTTGTGGTCTCATCAAGAATCAATCGATAATCAGAGATACCAAACTGCACCTTTGTATTGGCCAAGAATGGCTCAACAAGTGACTTAAATCGATTCCATGTTGACTGAACGTTTTGCTCAAAAAGTACCTCAGTAGAAAGAACGGAGATTTTCTTCTTCAAGTAAATAACCAACCTTCTTACATTAATTCTGTCAAGCGCAGACTGACGCTGCTGCAGCGTTTTCTGTCCAAAAACCACAATTCCGCTAGATGGGAAAGAGGCAATTGGATTAATGTTGGATTCATATAGTGTATCGCGATCCTTCGAAGTAAGGCGCTCTGTAACTCCAGTAATTGGAATTCCGGCGGCGCCGTCTGAAAGGCCACCACGATTAAATCCTGCTGGTGCAAACCAAAGATGTGATTTTTTCTCTGAGCTTGCCAAAACACCCATCATCGCAATTGTTGGAGGAATCCACAACATCTGACCCGTTTGGGCATCTTTTGTCTGAACCCATGGGTAGAATGTTGCTCCATAGCTTGAATCAATCTTTCTATCTCTCAATGCTGCGGCCGCGAGAATCGGAGTTATTCCAATTCTACTGGTCTTGCTTGCGAAATACTTCTCATGCGGAGGATGATAAACATTTGGCAGATCAATAAGGGCCATGGCATCGCCGCGCTCTTCACATGTGTTAATCATGTGCTCGGTCAGCGCATTGTTAGTGAGCCCGGGCATTGCTAGCAAATTCATATCAACGTACTCAGGATCTACAACGGTATCAATTGCGCGCTTAATTGTGTAATAAGCGTAGCTATTTAAAGTGGTGGCCGATGTAGTCATGCCTGCGTTATAGAAAGGATCTGGCTTCTTAATATCTAGTCCGTCAAATCCGCCCCACAGTGGAGCTGTAAACGAATTAACGCGCGCGTCCAACAAGTCTGTATACGAAGAAGATGTATAGGAACGGGAGCCGGCTCTAGAGCCAGAAGAATAGTAATATCCTGTCGATGTGCTGTCTTTCAACACAATATCATCTAGAGAAAATACATACGCATAGTCTTCGATGCCCGCAGTGCCGTGAGGATCTTCGGCCTTTTGTCCGCCGCCTCCGGTATATCCAGCATATAATAATCTGTGGAAATCACCGATACTTCTGTCTGCAATTGTGCTTTGTGCTGTTCTAGTTGTCTGCATTCCAAAGTATGCCCTGGACGCGTCACTTAAGCCGCCATCGGATGCAGAATTGCGAAGCCTGACCACCGGGAAAATAAGCGAGCCTGTGCAATATCCAGCGCCAACACCGCCGCTGAGATATATATCAACATTAGACTTGAAAAAGGGGCCAGCACTACTTTGTGATATACCGAATGTTGGGTTCACAATTCCAGAGCCGCCTGTGATGAAGAAGTCGGTCGATAATACAGAGCCATCTCCATACTTAAACCCAGCGCTTTTCGCGCAGGCGCCGGTAGTGTTAAGGTCGAAGACTGATCTGAATCTTGGGGGCCCAAAATAACCAAACGGTAGATAGGTTGCATCTACTGCGCCGGCGTCCACATCAGAGTTCATATCAACATAAACAAATTTTGATAGATTGTTATAATCACCATACTGCTTGAGCCTGCCTTCTACGGCATCCCAAGATGTGTATTTGTCTCCAATTTTACGAGCAATATAATTTGGCGAAGTAGGATCAAGGCTAAGATTATCAAATCTCTCTAAAACAACTATAGCTCCGTCGTTATCGCGAATATCGCGAAGAACAACCGAGAAATTACCATATTCAGTTACTGTTGTTTTAGATTGCTCAATTTTTTCAATTGAAATTTTAACGTTTTTGTGCAGCCATTCGCCATGGCCGCGGCCGATTAAGCGGAAAAGCTTTTGCTGTTTAAACGGCACATAACTAGCAGCGGTGCCAAGATCTTGCCCGATGAACCAGCCAGTTCTTGCCTCATATGAAGCTTGTCCCTTTAGATATCCAGGTCCCGTTGAGGCGCCTTTAGATATCGACATTATAACGCCAAGTGAAGCGGTCGTTAGTCCGTTGTCTCTCAGTTCTTGTTCATATGTTTCGCCAAGCCAATAATTCTTTGTGGCCTTATTGCTGCCGGCTGCAGCATAAAAAGTAGTACCGCTAATCAATTGCGGGTTTGTATTAACCTTGTTGCGAATAAAGTTATCACTTGTATCATCAAATCCGAATGTAATTGTTTCTTCGCCAGACTGGGCGCCACTAACTACTAATGTATACAAATTGTCTGTTGTATCGGTACCAATTATAACATTATTGCTGGCGGTCGCAGATGCTGTTATGCCACTTTTGGCAGAGATACCAGGGCCGGTCATCAGAACGTGACCACCATAAACATTGCCGCTTAAAGCAATCGAGCCTTCATCAACATAAAACACAGCAGCCAAGCTACCGGTGCCGATAATTGTGCGGGGAGAGCTGGCGTCATTTGCGCCGGTGGAGAACAGCCATAAGCCGTAGGCACCACCATTGCTGTCTATTTTTTGAGAAACTGTTTTAGTAAGCTTCCAGCCAGCCTGTCCATCGACTGAACTATCATTATTAGCGTCTTCCTGACCTAATAATCTAATATATGTAAGGGGGGCGACATTCGAACGCAAGAAAGCTTTCGCAGCATACGCCCCATACATTGGAGACTGGTAGTTTCCGTCGCGATAAACATCTCCTCCAGCGAAACCGGGTACCGTCTCGCCGAACATCGTTACGAATTCAGAATACGATTCAACTTTAACTGGTTCCATCGCGATACCGCGCGGGGATCGGCCGATAACGACAGGGCCGATAACCGGTGAAGATCTGGGTAAAAATGAGTTATCAATTTCATTGATAAACACCCCAGGAGATACAAACTTAAAACTTTTTACTGACATGTTGCTTTCCTCTTATAAAAAATCTCGCAAACGATAGAGCAATCATTAATTAAATAGTATTTTCAAATTCAAACGGCTGTTCAGGAACTAATAAAAGAATATTGTTTTTACTTCAGGACATCACCAAAAATATTTGGAATACCAATGGGCGTAACCTCTTCTTGAGGGAATGTCACTTCTACTATATTCTCATCGACCCTAACAATTGGTCTATCATCGCTCTCACCTTCACCGATAAGATATCCAAGGACTGTGATGGTTATCTCACTGTTAAACATCCTCACTTCTTCGGCGAGATTTGCAATGTTATTATTGTGGGCAAAATTTTGATCAATAAAGCCCTCGTATAAGTGACCATTACGCCTCATAACGAATGCATTAATTTGGCCAGTTCTGGCTATGAATGGCGCCAACATATTATTCATTTGTTGCTGATATTCTGATTTTAAAGTTATTTTGTACGAAAGATTAACATATACAGGAATAGGAATGGAAAGAGATTTTATAACAATCTTTTTATTGATTCTCGGACTATTCTTCTGGCGTGTTGCCCCTGAATAAGTAGTTCCGCGCGTTGCGTCGACTGAAGCGAAATTTCTCGTCTTCTCTTGAGCTATTTTTTTCGCTATTACCCAGCGACCGGACCTTCCGTTTTTCTTTTTTGAATAATAATGTGCTTGGAAGGCGCCCTTCTTTGTTGGATCTTTGACAATCCCTGTTCTTTCAACGCCCATTAGTGGCAATTTAAGGGCGCCGGCATCATCTCTCAGATCTTTCTTGTTTTTTATTTGAAAAGCTCTCTCTGGCGTTTGCCATAAAACCGGAACTTCTGTGAAGCCCTCGTTTGTGGTTACCGAGATGTTTAGCTCTTCTTTAATCCAAGAAACCAAGGCCATGTCAATTGTTTCTATTGTTGAGGATAATAATCCAATTTCTTTTAATGTAAACTCAGAGGCGCCGACCGGCAGCATCGCAAAATCAAAATTATCAGGCAGCATCGAATAGCCCCTTTCTTGCTCTCTTGCAAGTTGCTGCAATTTCAAAACTGTGATCTATTTGGCCGAATAGCTTTTTTGGCTCTGAAAGCTTTACTATCTCGTAATAAAAATCACCGTATAAAACAAAATCGCCTTCGCGGACATACAAGTTTTGATCCTCGGTTAATCTTCTTCGATGAAAGTGCACCATAATTTCCCAGCTTTTATCAATTCCTGCGCTTTCCAGATATTCCGTAGCATAATTTGTAAACTCAACAAGCGCATAAACCCTAACAGGGGGCAAATAAGTTTTTTCAATCGCTTCTCCATATAGTTCATGAAAATTTGTAGTATTTAGATCAATAGAATAATATAGAATTTGTTGACCAATAACTTTTTCAATTAATTCGTCATTTACTTGTTTTACAAGGTTTCTCTCCTTCTCTCCCAAAAAAAGCGGGGGAGGAGGAGTTCCTGGCTGTTTCCATTTATTATTGGCCATCTATTGTCACCCTACAAATATTGGCAATGGAGCATATTTAAGCGTTTCGGCGGCAGCAGCTGCTTTTTCACTATCTTGCTTAACTAAGGCTCCATATTCCATTTCCTTGAGCATTTCCATTAATTTATCTTTTAATTGCTGCTGTTCTTCTTTTGCTTGAGACAATAATTCCGCATGATTTAAAGTTACGCTCTCACCTGGAATGGGCATTGTCGTAAATTTGCCTCTAATTTGCCCTAACATTTCTTTAGAGACAGCCAAAGCATATTTTCTGATCCATTGCTTGCCGATAGAGTTGATGTTCTGATACGGTATATTCTCAAATGGAATCGTGTTCATGTTATTTATGCCATTTACACCAGACTGATAGCCCGGATCCTCATCCCAAGCATTATCGTCAACATAAAACCTAAACCAAATTCTTTCTAGCTCTGCCAAGTCCCAATTGCTAGGTGTTGGATACAATCTCAATCTATTATTAATGATCTCATATGCATAATTTGAAGTTCTGGTAGCAATCGAGTCCTCATACATAATTGCCTGTAATTTGTTTTGCCATGTGGGTACAATTTCAAAAGTAGCATCATCGGCATATTGTCCATAAGTGGAATAATTTCCGACCACATTAATGCCCCCATAATACCCATAGAAGCGCCACATAGCCCTAGGGGAGCGATAGTAAACTTTATTGACTATAATGCGCTTATCATTAATTTTGCCAGAAAATGAGATAGCATTTCCAACATCATCTTCCCCTGAAGCTCCCGCATCTTCTACAATTTTCTGTAAATCATAGTCTTGCTGCGCGGCCGATGGTCTAAATGAGGCGGAATATTGTCTAATTGTGCCACCAAACCCAGAAGCTGCAGCAAGACCGTCTCCAACTTGCTTACTGTGTGAAAACTTATATCTTGGATATTTAAGTGAAACGAAAGTCCCTCCCAAACTAGAAGATAAAGTAGAATCACCCTTAATTTTGCCGAGATGATCGAAAGTTCCAGTAGTTTGTCCCAAAACATCAGAAAGCACATTTTTGCTTTGATGAAGATTAATAATATAAGAATATTCTAAAACTGCTTCTTCATAAGCAGAATACACGTTATTAGCGGTTAATTCAATATCAACGACATCGCCACCGAGTTTTTTATAAACATAATTAACTTGAAGGGCGGCGCCGGTGCAAAAATCAACCGAACCCGTATATATTCCAAACGGAACAGCAGCCGGAACATCGCCGGCAGTTCCAGTGGCCGGCAGCACAACTGCGCTAGCTTGCGAACTAGGACTTAAATTAGTTGGCATGTAAATAGTTCTCCTGCTGTAAATAGTTCTGACAAAACAAAACCCCCAGACAAGCTGAGGGCTGTTTTAGAAAGATTAAGTTATTTTATGCAGAGGACGCAGTTGTCTTCTTTTTTGTTGTTCTTTTCTTTCTCGTTGGCGCTGTTTTTTTAGCTTTTGTGATCTTTGGTCTTATCGTTTTTGTAGTTTCAACCGTTTTTAACGTTAAAGTTGGCTCAGGTGCGACTTTTTCAACTTCTAAGGGCGGTGTTGGTATAGTCGTTTCCTCTGCTGGTGTATGCTCTGCTGTTTGTTGCGCTTCTTGTGCTAAAAGTCTTGCTCTCGGGTGACTGCTGTGTTTTGCGTTAAACTTTAATTTGGCAGAATTTAGTCTTCTTTTCTTGCCCATAAAAAACTCCTGTTTTATGTAGTAATTAGTCTAAAAAAGCCAAAATCTCAAAAAATTGGTGGCGATATTTTTTGGCAAATCGACGTTTTTAAAACAAAAACCCCCAACCGATTGGAAGGGGGTTTAATGTAAACAAAACCAAAAACCTTAAGAATCAGG
>Ga0098039_1000856_pt1 | contig 12145 bp, 10 predicted proteins | sample 6_EtaG_FD_75047 | JGI IMG/M metagenome (GOLD analysis project Ga0098039, IMG submission 75047) | Marine viral communities from the Subarctic Pacific Ocean - 6_ETSP_OMZ_AT15160 metaG | ecosystem: Environmental > Aquatic > Marine > Oceanic | place: Pacific Ocean | collected 2015-01-08 | reverse complement strand
TGATCCAGGCCGGCGCCGAGCTATGATGCGGGCTTGCGGCCCGTTCAGCTCAGTGCCATGGGGTCGTTGCTGTCGTCCAGTTCCGGCTCGAAGTGTTCTTCAACCACTGTGTCGGGCACGTCGCTGACGCTCGGGAATGACCAGGTGGGCTTGTGATCCTTGTCGATCAGCCTGGCTCTGATACCCTCCCGCAAATCTGGCCGCTGGGTGCAGCGGGCGGCCATGGTGTATTCCATCCGGAAGACGTCCTTCAGTGACATTTGCTGTGCCTTCTTTAGCTGGGTCCAGACCAGCCAGGCGGTAACCGGGCAGCCGCCGCGCAGGTTTTTCACACAGCCTTGCCACCAGTCGCTGTCGATCTCCGCCGCCAGGAGATTTTCAACAATGGCCGGGAGTTCATCGCCTGCGCTCAGCCTGGCGATGTCCTGTTCATGGCGCGCCAGTTCACTGGTTGGCAGCGCCCTGTAGTCCGGATGCTCAAGTTGCTTGACGAGCCGGAACAGGCGGTTGTCATCAGCCGCTGATTCACCGGTCCAGCGCTCCTCCTTCAACCGCTCTATCAATGATTCCACCTGATCTGGCAGGATGGCCATATCGGCCAGGCCAACCCTCAACGCGTCAGAGACGTTCAGCCGCGCTCCGGTCAGCCCCATGAACAGACCGATGCGGCCTGGCAGCCGATTGAGGAACCAGCTTGCACCAACATCGGGAAACAGGCCGATGGTGATCTCGGGCATGGCCAATGTGACATCGGGCGTTACCAGGCGGTAGCGGCAGGCGGAGAAAATGCCAAGCCCCCCGCCCATCACCACGCCGTGGCCAATGGCGATCACCGGCTTGGGGAAGCAGTGAATGGTATAGTCCAGGCGATACTCACTGGCAAAGAACTCGGCCGGTGCGTCCGGATCTTCGTCGCCGGACAGGGCGCCATAAAGTTCGCGGATATTACCGCCTGCGCAGAAGGCACGTTCACCGGCGCCGCGGAATATAACCAGGCTGATGTGGTCAGCTTCGGCCCACTGATCCAGTACGGCCTGGGTTTCGTGGATCATCGACGCGGACAGGGCGTTCAGAGTGGCCGGTGAATCCAGGGTGATCAGGCCGATGTTGCCTTCCCTGCACGCGATTTCCTGAACCTGAATGGGCATGTCGACTTCTCCGCATCGAATGGGGTGATTATTGATCCATCACATTTGAGCTTTGTTCTTGCTGTGCTATAAATTCGTGCAACTTGCGCACCGGCAGGATCCTGTCGGGCTATAAAACGATGAGAGGGTAAAACCAATGAGACTGAAATACCACACCCTGGCTGCTGCCGTGTTCGTGTTGGGGGCTGCCGCTCCCGCCGTTACCATAGCCGCTGGTGATGCTGAGGCCGGTAAAGCCAAGGCCGCCGTGTGCGCAGCCTGCCATGGCAAGAATGGCATCGCGGCCATTCCGGGTTACCCCAACCTGGCAGGACAGAACGAACAATACCTCGTGTCTTCGCTCAAGGCGTACAAGAACAAGCAGCGCAACGGTGGCCAGGCCGCCATCATGCAGGGCCAGGCGGCGGGCCTCAGCGATGAGGACATTGCCAACCTGGCCGCTTATTACGCCAGCCTTCCGGCGGATGGTGGGGAATAATCCCCATCATCGTCAGGGTGTGGCGGGCGTTGCTTCGCTGATAATCCGGTAACTGGGTTCGTAAGCACCGGAACCGGGCAGTTTCATCCGGTCCTGGGCGACGAACTCTTTCAGCATCGCTTCCAGGGGTGCCAGTAGCTCCGGATCGCCGGAAATTTCAAATGGCCCCTTGGCTTGCACGTGGCGTATGCCGCTTTCCTTGACGTTGCCGGCAACGATGCCACTGAACGCCTTGCGCAGATTCGCGGCAATCAGGTGAACCGGCTGGTGACGGTGTAGCGCCAGTGCCCGCATGCTTTTATGGGTGGGCTCGAACGGCATCTGGAACACCGGGTCGATCTTCAGCATCCAGTTGAAATAGTAGGCGTCCTGCATGGCCCGGCGGAAGGTTTCCACGTCCTTCATGCCCTGTTTCATCGTGCGGGCGACTTTGTCCGGGTCGTCGATGATGATTTCGTACTTGCTGGCGGCTTCATCGCCCAGCGCGTTGCGAATGAACTGGTCGATCATCTCGAAGTATTCCGCGTTTTCCTGCTGGCCGGTAAAGACGACCGGGAAGGGCAGGTCGGCGTTGTCCGGGTGCAGCAGGATGCCGAGCAGATAGAGTATTTCCTCGGCGGTACCCACACCACCGGGGAACACAATCACGCCGTGGCCCGTCCGAACGAAGGCTTCGAGGCGTTTCTCGATATCCGGCATGATCACCAGCTCGTTGACGATCGGGTTTGGCGCTTCGGCACCGATGATGCCCGGTTCCGTCAGGCCAATGTAACGGCCGTTCTTCACCCGCTGTTTGGCATGGCCAATGGTGGCGCCTTTCATCGGGCCTTTCATGGCGCCGGGGCCGCAACCGGTGCAAATGCTCAATCCTCGCAAACCAAGCTGGTGGCCCACTTCCTTGCTGTACTGATATTCGCGCTCGTTGATGGAGTGGCCACCCCAGCACACCACCAGGTCCGGATGACGCCCTGCCTGTAATACACGGGCGTTACGGAGGATGTGAAAAATCAGGTTGGTGATGCCTTCCGGGTCGTCCCGGCGAAGACCGACCGCGGACTGGGGGATTGAGTAGGAATAGATAATATCCCGCAATACCGAAAACAGGTGTTCGCGGATGGCGCGCAGCATTTGCCCGTCCACGAAGGCGTGGGCGGGTGCATTGACCAGCTCCAGTTTCAGACCCCGTGGCTGTGGCACCAGGCGAACGTCAAAATCCGCATGGGCTTCCATCAGGGTTTTACAGTCGTCGGTTTCAACACCGGTATTGAGCACGGCCAGGGCGCATTGCCGGAAAAGCCGATACAGCCCTCCTTCGCTTCGGTCCTTGAGCCGGTTGACTTCAAAGTTGGAGAGGATTTCCAGGCTGCCTTCTGGAGATACCAGGGCATTGATGGTGGATTCGGTCATGAACGCAAAAGCTCCTGAATGTTCTGCGGGCCCCTGGCGTCAGGGCGATGCCTTTTTATATGAGTATAGCGAGTATCGGGAATGCCTGATTTTGAGGCAAACGGCGAAACCGTTACACTAAGCGCTTTACTGTAATTACGCTACCCGACAGACGTCCGATTTATGAAACTCCTTATACGCCCCGCCGCCGAAGTGGCCATCAAGAGCAAACCCGTTCGCCGGCAACAGATGCGGCACCTGCGGCAGAATATTCGCAAACTGCTGGCACGCCTGGACGACGATATCCACGTTGAGGGTTCCTGGGACAGGGTTGATGTGGCCATCCCGGATGGGCGCGGCCTTGCGGGCCCGGTGATTGATGAGTTGGGCCGTATTCCGGGCATTTCGACCATCCAGGAGATAGGTGTATTTCCCTGGATAAGTATGGACGACGTGGCGGAGCAGGCAGTAGCAGCCTACGCAGACCGTATCCGCGGAAAAACCTTTGCGGTTCGGGTTCGCCGCCACGGTAATCACGGGTTTCGCTCGATTGATTTGGAGCGCTTTGTCGGCTCCGCCCTGTTTGAGGCTTCCGAGCCCGAGGGCGTAAACCTTCGCAACCCGGATATTGAAGTGCGTATTGAGGTCCATGAGGATCACTATCACATTGCGCATCGCAAACATCGTGGTGCCGGCGGCTACCCATTGGGCGCGGTGGAAACGGTGATGACATTGGTGTCCGGTGGTTATGACTCCTCGGTGGCGGCCTACCTGATGATGCGTCGGGGGCTTCGCTCCCACTTCCTGTTTTTCAGCCTGGGCGGTCCCGCCCATGAAATTGGCGTGCGCCAGGTGGTGCATTACCTGTGGGATCGTTACGGCGCTTCCCATGGTGCCAAGTTCATTTCCGTACCCTTTGAAGGCGTGGTCGCTGAAATCATGCGTTCAGTCAACCAGCGACATTGGGGGGTGGTGCTCAAGCGCCAGATGCTGAAAGCTGCCTCAGACATTGCAGCCGCCAATAACGCCGCGGGGCTGGTGACCGGTGATGCCGTGGCGCAGGTGTCCAGCCAGACCCTGTCAAACCTCAACGTGGTGGACCGGGCCAGTAACGAGGTGGTACTGCGGCCGCTGATTTCCATGGACAAGGAAACCATTATCAACATCGCCCGGGACATCGGTACTGAGCCATTTGCTCGTACCATGCCGGAGTACTGCGGTGTGATTTCCCGTAAGCCGGCCACCCGCGCCAAGCTGCATCGGGTGGAGGAAGATGAAGCCGCTATGGACACCCGGGTTTTGGAGCAGGCCATCGCCAGCCGTCAGGACACGCCGGTCAACCGCCTTCTGGAAACCACCCGGACGCCAGAAGAGGTTGAGCTTGTACATACACCGGCTGTGAACGATGTGATTATTGACGTGCGCCACCCGTCAGAAGGGGAGCAGTCACCCCTGCAGCTCACCAGCAATCAGGTGGTGGAGATACCGTTCTACGAACTGAATGAGCGAATCCAATCGATGCCGGACGACAAGCAGTACCTGCTGTACTGTGACCGCGGCACCATGAGCCGCATGCATGCCTGCCACCTGAAAGCCGAGGGCCACACCAATATCAAGGTGTATGCCCCGGCGAACTGAGGTGGTTACCCTTCCAGCCCCTTGAAGAACTGCTGCACGTTGGCACTCAGGGCTTCCAGGTCATAGCCGCCTTCCTGCACAACCAGTGTGGGAAGACCGGTGCGACGGATGTCGGAACCGAGGCGACAGAAGCCTTCCGAAGACACTGATACCTTGGCCTGGGGGTCGTTGTGGTAGATGTCGAATCCCAGGGTAAGTATCAGCACGTCTGGCTGGAACAGTCGAATGGCGGCCAGTGCCTCATCCAGTTTGGCGAAGAAATCTTCCTCCGAGGAGCCGTGGGGCATCGGTAGGTTGATGTTGTAGCCAAGTCCCTCGCCTTCACCGCGCTCGTCCTCATAGCCACTGACCACCGGGTAGAAATTGGTGGGGTCGCCATGAATCGAGACATAGAGAACATCGCTGCGGTCATAGAAGATTTCCTGGATGCCCTGGCCGTGGTGCATGTCGGTGTCCAGTATGGCGATCCTGGGATAACGGGGTTTCAAATGTTCTGCGGCAATCGCGGCATTGTTGAGGTAGCAGAAGCCGCCGGCGGCGTCCTTTCGGGCGTGGTGGCCCGGTGGGCGACACACCGCATAGGCATGGCGCTCGCCGGCAACCAGGGCGTCAGCGGCGCCGAGCGCTGTCTGGGCCGACCAGTAGGCGGCATCCCAGGTGTTGGCTCCGATGGGGCAGCTGCCATCGGCCTGGTAGCGTGCAGCTTCCGCCAGGATGCCTTTGAGGGCGTTTGGTGATCGGACGAAGATGTTGGAAATCACTTCGTCACCCCAGTCTTCCATCTTTGCCCAGCGCCGGTGGGCAGACTCCAAAAAGCGCAGATAGCCCAGATCGTGGACCTTTGAAATTGCACCGGCACCCTGGTCTGCCGGCTGCAACACCGGAATGCCCATGGCCTTCAGGCCTTCCAGCATTTGAGCGGTGCGATCAGGAACTTCCTGGGGCTGACGCATCTGGCCGCGGGTGAAGTAGGTCTTGGGAAGATGTTGGTCCTGCGCGGGATGAAAAAACGCCTTCATGTTCCTGCCTCCTGATAATGACATGGTTCGAGTATAGGCCCCCGCCGGCGCTGGTCAAAACACCATGGTCTGACTTTACAGTGGCGGTTTCTGCATCCACTATGAGAGACATATCACACTGACGCAAACCCCAATTTATACAATCCGAGAACATTGTGAAAAGGAGCCGAGATGATCGAGTCACCACTGCTTCCCAAGCTGACTGGCTACATCGGCGGTCGCTGGTCTGAATCGCCGGACGGTAACACCTTCGATGTCTATAACCCGGCCACGGGTGAGGTGGTTGCCAGTGTGGCATCGATGTCCGAAAGTGAAGTGTACAAGGCCGTTGAAGCGGGCAAGTCTGCGCTTCGTTTAACCAGTCCCTATTCCATCGAAACCCGTCGCAAGTGGCTGGAAGATATTCGTGATGCACTCAGGGCCAATAAAGAGGAAGTGGGCCGCATTCTGTGCATGGAGCACGGCAAGCCGTTGAAGGAAGCTCAGGGTGAGGTCGATTACGCCGCCGGGTTCTTCGATTACTGCTCCAAACACATTCAGGCGCTGGACGCCCATACCATTCCCGAAAAGCCGAAAGACTGTACCTGGACAGTGCACTACCGCCCGGTTGGTGTTACCGGCCTGATCACGCCCTGGAACTTTCCCATTGGCATGATCGCCAAGAAGTTGTCTGCCGCCCTGGCGGCCGGGTGCCCGTCGGTGATCAAGCCGGCCAGTGAGACGCCGCTGACGATGATTGCGCTGTTCGCGCTGATGGACAAACACGTCGACCTGCCAGACGGCATGGTCAACCTGGTTATGGGCAAGGCCAGTGTGATCGGCAAGGTGCTTTGCGAAAGCCCCGACGTGCCCATGCTCAGCTTCACCGGCTCTACCGAAGTGGGCCGCAAGCTGATACTGGATACGGCAGATCAGGTGAAGAAACTGGCCCTGGAATTGGGTGGCAACGCACCGTTTATTGTCTTTGACGATGCGGACCTGGATGCCGCTGCTGATAACCTGATCGCCAACAAGTTCCGGGGCGGCGGCCAGACCTGTGTCTGCGCCAACCGGATTTTCGTTCACGAGAAAGTGGTGGATGAATTCGGTCAGAAACTTGCCGACCGGGTCAATCGCATGACCGTGGGTAATGGTTTGACGGAAGACGTTGACCTCGGCCCGCTGATCAACAAAGCCGGGTTTGATAAGGTGAAGCGCCACGTGGAAGACGCCCTTGAGCGGGGTGGTGAACTGGTGGCAGGCAAAATGCCGGCAGACCTTGGGGATGGCCACCTGTTCTTCCCGCCGACGGTCATTTCCGGGGTGACCCGGGACATGTGCTGCTCCCGCGAGGAAACCTTCGGGCCGCTGGTGCCCATGGCCACTTTCCGCACTGAGGACGAGGTTATCGATGCCGGTAACGACACCGAATTTGGCCTGGCGTCATACGTGTTCACGGCCGACGCGGAGCGCGCCCAGCGGGTGGCCGCCGGGCTGCGTTTTGGTCATTGCGGCTGGAACACCGGTACCGGACCCACGCCGGAAGCGCCGTTCGGGGGCATGAAGGCGTCCGGCACTGGTCGCGAAGGCGGCCTGGAAGGCCTGTTCGAATTCGTCGAGGCCCAGACCGTTCCGCGCGGGTTTTAAGGTTCCGGCGTCAACAGGACCTTAACGGAATCATCCACCAGGGTGGAATCGAGATAACCGATACTGCCCAGGGTGGATGACACCACACTCTTCATGCTGTTCGCCGAGGATACCTCCCTCGGCGGATGGCCCTTTCCGGTCAGAACCTGCCGCGACCAGAACGACTTCAGCCAGGCGTCATTGCGCTCGGTGATCAGGTCATTGAACTCATCCCGCATGCTGTTGCCCGCTGGAAGCTGGAACGCGACCACGCGCTGGCCGTCAGGCATTCGTGAGCTGCGGTTCAGGTAGATGTCCTTCACCTGTTGCACGGTGATGGAATCCGGGCCACCGTGGTGGCCGATGATCACCAATTCCGCCCGCGAGACACTGCTCAACAGGCACAACGCAATGAGCAATGCAGGCACGGATACGCGTCGAATCGCCATGGTGTCCCTCCTGATCAAAATGCGGCATCAAGCCGGACAGTGTATACGTCAGTGCTGTCGAATCGACCGCCGGGATTGCCGGCCAGGGCATCCAGTTGGTTGCCAATCAGGCCCCCAGTGGTTTTGCCAAAGCCCCGGGCGTGGGTCCAGTCCACCTTCATGGCAACCGAGGTGGTCATGTCCCAGCGGAAGCCCAGGCTATAGGCCTGGCGGCGCACGTCCAGTACCTCCAGTGGCGTGCCGTCACGCTCGTAGTTGTCCTGGCTTTCGACCCAGGAAGCCGTTACATAGGGCGTGACTTCCTTTACCCGGTAGCCAAGCGTGATGTAGGCGGAGTCGGTGTCCTGGTAAAATCCGTCCACCTCAACCCGTGTCAGTTCCGACATCAGCAGCCAGCTGCCATCGTCGTAGGACAGGCCCAATCCCATGAACTCGGTTTTTTCTTCGTCACCAAGCGGTGGTGTTCCGCCGATGGTGGCTTCTGCATGGGCGTACACGCCACGGAAGGTCCAGAGGTAATTGGTCCAGTTGGCGGTCAGGCCGGTTATGTTGCGTAGTTCCACATTGACGGTCTGGCCAAGGGAGGCGGCATCATCGTCAAGGTGTCCTGCAAAGGCGCGTGTCTGAATGGATGAGCCAGAGAGGTTGATGGTATAGGCCGCATCGGCGCCCAGATAGCTGCGAACCGGCACCGGGTCGTAGACTGCTTCGGGTGGTCGCGCCCAGGGCTGACCATAGCCAATCTCCAGGGTCTCGGATTCCATAAACAGCGGCAGGCGCATTTTACCGGCCCGCAGTTCAGAGCCATTGCTGAATTGTTGTCGCAGGTAGCCCCATTCCAGTTCCGTGTCCCAGTCTTCGCTACCACGGGACACCAGTTGCAATACCGCGTCGGTGTTGCGGCTCAGTGAAAAGGTGCTCTGCAGGCCGAACAGGCTGAGGGTTTCAAGGTCGGATTGTTCCGTTGCCTCGTCGTAGCCGGCGTCATTATTGGCGCGGGTATAGCCGGTGCTGAAAAAACCGTTAAGGCGAACCTTTTCCAGGCTCGATTCGGTCATCTGCTTCTGCATGGAATCCAGCCGTTGTTCCAGCTGGTCAATTCGCTGGCTGTCATCGGCCATAGTGGGAAACGACAGGGTGGCGGTCAGTGCAAGGGCGGAAAAGGCAAAACGGGGGGTAAAACGGGCAGTGCTTCGGTATACGGAGTACATCGTACATCATCTCCTTTGATGTCTGGTCGCAAGATGCGGGCGCCTTCCTGGCTTCAGGGGACTTATGTCTTGCCCCTGCAATTTGTCTGGTGCGGGAAAACGGTGACCAGCAGAGGAACAGGAAGTTCTTCCGGGCAACCCGCGGTGGCGAGTATACCCAAGTTGACGCCAGTTTCATAAAAAGTGTTCACATTTTCTGTATCGGTACCTTACATGTGTGCGGATAATCCCAGCTCACCCGCATCCGGCAAACCCTCCTTTCTCCTGTTATAATTCCGCACCTGTTCATTTAACCAGTAGCGACCGGATCTCTATGGATGTCTCCCACATTATCGACGCCCTGAACGACGCCCAGCGCGAGGCTGTAACGGCCCAGAATGATCATTTGCTGGTGCTGGCAGGTGCGGGCAGTGGCAAAACCCGGGTGCTCGTGCACCGGATTGCCTGGCTCATGCAGGTGGACAAAGTACCGCCGACGGGCATCCTGGCGGTGACCTTCACCAACAAAGCGGCGAAGGAAATGCGCTACCGCATTGAGCAGATGATGAATATTCCGGCTCGGGGCCTCTGGTTTGGCACCTTTCACGGCATTGCCCACCGGTTGCTCCGGGCCCATTACCAGGACGCCGGCCTGCCAGAGAACTTCCAGGTGCTGGACAGCGACGACCAGCTGCGGCTGATCAAGCGCGTGATGCGTGAGCTGCAGATTGATGAAAGCCGCTGGCCGCCGAAGCAGGCCCAGTGGTTTATCAACGGCCAGAAAGACGAAGGGTTACGGGCGGAACACATCCAGGAAAATCCGGGCGATCATTTCACGGCCACAATGCTGACGGTTTACCGCCAGTACGAAAAGCTCTGCAACCTAAGCGGCTTGGTGGATTTTGGCGAGCTGTTGCTACGCTCCCACGAACTCTGGCTGTACCGTCCGGAACTACTGAGCCATTATCAGAGCCGTTTCCAGCAGATTCTGGTGGACGAATTTCAGGACACCAATACCATCCAGTACGCCTGGCTGCAGATCCTGGCCGGGAACCGGGTGCCGCTAACGGTGGTGGGCGACGACGACCAGTCCATCTACGGCTGGCGAGGCGCGAAAATCGAAAACATCCAGCAGTACCAGCGGGACTTTCCCAACGCCCGGATGGTGCGATTGGAACAGAATTACCGCTCCACTCAACTGATCCTGAAAGCCGCCAACGCGGTGATTGCCAACAACCAGGGCCGGTTGGGCAAGGAACTCTGGACCGACGGCCCGGATGGCGAGCCCATCAGTTTGTATGCGGCCTTCAACGAGCAGGACGAAGCCAACTACATCGCCGACACCATTGGTAGCTGGGTCAACGAGGGCAACCTGCGCAGCGAGTCGGCCATTCTTTACCGATCCAATGCCCAGTCCCGGGTGCTGGAAGAATCCCTGATCCGTCAGGGCATTCCCTACCGGGTCTACGGCGGTCTGCGATTCTACGACCGCCAGGAAATCCGCAACGCCATCGCCTACCTGCGACTGGTGCATTATCGTCGGGATGATGCAGCCTTCGAGCGCGTGGTGAACATTCCCGCTCGCGGTATCGGCGCCAAGAGCCTGGCGGACATGCGCGCGTTCGCCACTGAACGCAGTGTCTCCTTGTGGGAGTCTGCCGAGCGTTTGCTGGAAGCCGGCCAGGTCAAGGGCCGCGCCAAAACCGGTCTGCAATCCTTCATGGGCATCATCGAACGCCTGACGGAGATGGTGGACGATGCATCATTGCATGGTCTGATGAAGACAACCCTGGAGCTAAGTGGTCTCAAGGATTACCACGCCAGCGAAAAGGGTGAGAAGGGGCAGGCGCGGGTGGAGAACCTGGAAGAACTGGTGAATGCCCTGTCGGATTATGAGGTGGAAGAGGGCGTTGATCCGCTGTCGGAATTCATCGCCCAGGCAGCGCTGGACGCCGGCGAGGCTCAGGCGGAAGCGAATGAGGACTGCGTGCAGCTTATGACCCTTCATTCCGCCAAGGGCCTGGAGTTTCCGCTGGTATTCCTGGCCGGTGTGGAGGAAGGCCTGTTTCCCCACAGTATGTCGTTGGAAGAACCGGGGCGGATGGAAGAAGAGCGGCGCCTGGCCTATGTGGGCATTACCCGGGCCATGCAAAAGCTGGTGCTCACTTACGCGGAGTCCCGCCGCTTGTACGGCCAGGAAAAATTCCACGCGTTGTCGCGGTTTGTTCGTGAGATTCCCGGTGACTGCATCCAGGAAGTGCGGCTGCGGAATACGGTCAGCCGCCCGGCCATGATGGCCCGGCCCAATGAGGGCCTGTTCAGCCAGGAACCTGACGTTGGCACGGGTTTCAGCCTGGGCCAGCGGGTACGCCATCCCAAGTTTGGTGAAGGTATCGTGATGAACTCCGAGGGTTCTGGTCACCATACCCGGGTGCAGGTGAACTTTGATGAGGGGGCCAAGTGGTTGGTTTTGGCCTATGCGCCGTTGGAGGCCTGCTGAGATCGGGAGTCGGCGTTGTTTGACAAAGCTGATAGTTCGGGAGTTGGCCCAGGCATGGGGCGGCCTTTTCAGAAAAGCGCTCGAGCCATTTTTGGTCGCAAAGCGAACATTCAGGCTTGGCAATAACGCCAGCCAGCATGCGCAGCTACGGAATGGTGGTGGAGTCGCGATGAACTAGATGTCGTCTTGACTGGCATTGTTCGGCACTACCGATTCAAGTCAGAAGCTAGATCAATGCTTCGCAACAAGAGCCGCCCAAGACTAGTAGTCCGATAGCTCTGTCGTTTGAACTCGCCACTCATCTGATCAAGTTCAGGATTCTTGTCACGATCAGTCTTGAGCTTCCCTGCTATCAATCCAAGCCGTTCAAGGTGGGCTTTGTAACTCTTCTGAAGAGCCGCCTTATCTAGCTCCTCCTGAGTGCTACCCATGTGAGCCGCTACTGGCTCAAGAACTGCTTCGTGGAGTTCCCGAAATTGCTGATCGCCGCCCATAACCGGATTGTCGTAGAACCGGAGCCAGATAACCTCTACATCAGATAGTTCACCGAGTAGTCTAAGAAGGTGTCGGGACTCAGAATGCTCCACAGCTTCTTCGGACAGACTGTTAGCTAGGAGTCTGCGCGGCAGAAGCTACATTCTGGCACAATAGATCAAAATTCTTCAGCAACAGGATGACTGATGGGAACCACTTTCCGCCCGTATTCGCCTGGCCAGGAACTGCTTCTTCCCC
>Ga0098039_1000852_pt1 | contig 12184 bp, 3 predicted proteins | sample 6_EtaG_FD_75047 | JGI IMG/M metagenome (GOLD analysis project Ga0098039, IMG submission 75047) | Marine viral communities from the Subarctic Pacific Ocean - 6_ETSP_OMZ_AT15160 metaG | ecosystem: Environmental > Aquatic > Marine > Oceanic | place: Pacific Ocean | collected 2015-01-08 | reverse complement strand
TCGGACTAGTGGCTATTGATCCTCCCGAGGAAGGGAAGGAAGGCCGTCCGTATCGCCGGACCACGATCAAGCAGTTGGGACAGGCATTACAGAACCGAGATGCGGTTTTGCTGGATTGACAGTTTACCGCTTAACTCATATTCTTAACCCGCGTTTTAGTCGTTTTGAGATGGGCAAACCCTTCAGTAGTTTCAAATTTTTTAATCCTCCCCCGTTAGGTTATGACACCGAGAATATTAACGTGCCAACGATGTTTGGACAAGAAGAGGAAGAGGAAGAGCCTCAGTCCCCCTTTCCCCCCCCTGTGCGTGGGCGGCTAGGAGATCCATTTCCTCGTGTCCGTCCCGCCGCTGCTGCACCCGCTGCCGCCGCAACCGCAACCGCTAGAGACCCTTTCAAGTCGGAGGATTGGACAGATTATGGTTCGCCTGATGATGAGCGGCCTGTGAATTACGCCGCGCCCGCCGCGCCCGCCACACCCGCCGAGAAAGAACAGGAGCGCAAAGACGCCCTGAAGGGGGCCGCTGCGGCGACTGCTGGACTCGGGACAGGAGCGGCTGGCCGTGGACTGGAGCCGTCTGGGGGGCTTGAAACCTATGGACGAGGTGGCGTAGCCAGTGGCGATCCGACTGGCGGTTTTGGAAAAGGCAAGGAGGTGGGCAGGAGAGGCCACGGGCGGATAGCCGCACGGGCCGCTGCTAAGAGGCGCAAAGAACAACAGGAGCAACAGTAATGGCGGCTAAAAAAGGAACTTACGTTGACAACGCTCGAAACCGAAAGCTAGGCCGAGCAGGTAAGCCATACGGGTGGACGCCGCCCAAGACACCGTCCACAGCTACGACACCACCCAAGGTCAAGCCTACGCCGAAGCCCAAGCCGAAGCCCAAGCCCAAGCCCAAGCCCAAGCCCAAGCCGAAGCCCAAGGCTCCGTGGGAACATCGGACTCCCAAAGCACAAATGGGAGCGCCCGCGCCCACCCCGACACCCAAAGGATCGCTTTTGCAACGGACCAAAGCGGAATTATTAAAGCAACGCAAAGTCCCGCTTCCGAAGCTTCCGAAGCCCACGTTAAAATCGATTGGCGGAATTGGCGGGCTGGTCAAGGGGGTACCGTATACCACCATGGTCTACAAGGGGGCTGAACAAGCTATATCCCCTAAAGCCAGAGCAGCGGCACTCCGAGAGTTTTCACGAGAGGACCGAGAGGAGAAGGCGGAAAAAATTGACGCGGGCAAAGTGGTTCTTCCCTCTTGGAGGCGTATGGGCAAGGGGATGCTGTCCGCCGGAGTAGAACCTGTGTCTGCTTGGGTGCAGGCCGCGTCACATGTCAATCAAACGGAACGAGAGTTTGAAGACGATCTAGCCCGTATGGGCGCTCCGAGTACCAGCAAGAGCCAGTTCATGACTACGTTTGGCCTACCGACGATGGGCAGGATTCGCTCTAAAAGAGGCAAACTAAGCCGCGCAAAGTATCTCAATAAGCTCGCCGAGAAAAACGTAATTGAGACCCGAACAGATGCTGCGGGGGAAATCGTTAGGGAGCCACAAACCTCTAAACAAAAAGAGTCGGGCATCGAGTCTGCTCCCTATAAGGATCTGACTTCCTCTATGCTTCCCGTTAGTAAGCATGAACGCTTCTTTATGGGGAGAGCGGACGATCCTGAGTTTGCGGAAGCGGAAAAAAATGTCTTATCCCCCGTTCTGCAAAAGAAATATGGAGATTATGTTAAACAGGCGGTTGCTCGCCAAGAGGAGCTTGCTGGGGATAACGTATATTTCACCGAAGAAAACCGGAAGGCTTTCCTGAAGGCCGCAGATGACGGTGGTCTGCTCAAGATGTTCGACACTGACGATGACGAAAAACTTTCCAAAGAAGAGCGGAGTCTGTTCTTCCACAAAGACCAAGGATTCCTAGCGGGGGGTCCAAAGAAAGCCGAGGACGCTGCCGAAGCCGCCGAAGCCGCCGCTGAAGCCGCCCGAGAACCCCTGACTGGGAAGACTCTGGCACAGGCGATGCGGGTTTCCTTTGAGCAGCTACAGAATGATCCTGAAGCACTCCGCGCTAGTATGTCCGGCCTGAGACAATCCGCGATTGATGCGGGGATAGCGGACGCAGACAAGTTCAACCGCGTAGGCCGCAAGATGTGGGCGGACTTCAAAAACCAACAAGAAGTCGTTGATACTGTAGACCCACGGTCCCCCGAAGCGAGTGACTGGGTAAAGACACCGGGCCTTGATGCCCATGCCGAAATGCAGAAGCGGGAGTTCGGGACCAGCACGGCGCTGCGTGGGTCTGTAGGCGGTCTTAGAGACGCCCCCCGCAGCCTCGGAACCGAAGCCGGAAGACTGCGCCGGAGAGCGCGTGAACTGGAGCGGTTCGGCTATCGTAAGGAAGCAGGAGAAGCCAGAGGGGCCGCAGCCGCGAGCAGGGAGCCACGCTTGCAGACACAGGCATACCGCGAGGCTGTCCGCGCACGAGACGCCGAGCGGAGGAGAAAAGAGGCCATAAAGAACTCACAAGAGGTTTCTTTAAAGAATAATTTCGATGAGATCATTCCACTCGCGCAACAATAAGATGGCTGAATTCTCATACGGTGACGACATCGCCCCGCTCAAGGGCGACTTCTTTGGTATGCGCCCACTCTCACAGCGATCGAGGGACTTTCTGTTAGAAGAAGATAGAGCCTATAGAGCAAAAGAACGTGAAGCGGAAATCGCGGAACTGAATTACCAACGGGCCGTGTTTACCTTCAACAAGGCGAGGGAAGATAGCCGCCGCCAGAAGGAAGAAGCGGACCATCTGGGCCAACTTTCCGAACAGTTAGCGGAGGTCACTAACTCAGATATGCCTACCTTCGATAAGGTGCGGAGCATTAACGCCGCAAAAATGGAACTGTTTTCCCGCAACCCGTTACTGGCCAGCAGTGCGCCGACGAATGGCCTGTTCAGTTCGGCTCTTAATTCCGTGTCGGGCGTGGAAGCCGAGCGAGATCGTTATCTTTCGCAGATCCAAGCGTTGGCTCAACTGGGAGATGTGAAAGCAGTCAAGGAGCTTTCCGAGGCAGACGGGGTCGTTACCGAGAAAGAAAAAGGATTTGCTAAAATAGCGGCAGCACACGGACGTAAGGCCCAAGCCCAGCAAGGCAGTAAGCGCGTTCAGGCGGAATTCACTGCGCTAAATCAGGATATTAATCTGGTTCGTCGTCTGGGCGATGACGAGCAGGCCATGCCTTCGGGAGACGAAGACGTTACGGTTGGGGATGCGTTTACACTTGATACAGATGAACGTCTGCAACAGGACAGGGTTGCCAAGCGGCATTTATCCGCAGAAGAATTTAAGAAATTTGCTACCGCCTTCCCCGATCCCGCGACGAAGAAGAACTATCTCCTTGGCCTGTTAGGCCAGAAGGCCGCTGGTTATTTTGAGCGCATGTATCCCACAGGCGACCCCGCTACGCCCACCCCCACCGTTTGGATAGACTAAAAATAGTCAATTAACTACATATCCCACCGCATCTGCTATGCCAGATCAAACTGATACCCCACCCGCCGTCAATCCAATAGGATTCTCTGAATGGTCAACCGAAACTAACTTCGATGACCCGCTCGAAAGTAGATTGAAATATGGAGATTACCTCCGAGAGCAATACATAAAGGCGGACGCCTACACCCCTACGATAGAGAAGGGGATTACCATGGGGTTTTCTCAGTCTCTGCAACAGGCTGGGATACTTGCGGAAGATAATTCCAATGCGGGTCAGGTAGAGAACCGGATCAAGGAACTTCAGGAGGGGACAACCTTTGACCAACTTGTTCGCAATACGCAGCAATCCTTACACGCGGCGAACCCCAACCAGCAAGTCCTGTCAGATTACCTGTCTGCCTCCGAGGTAGAATCTCCCACAGAGGAATATTTGGAAGAGCTGAAGCCGCTCCATGCGTCTGCGACCGAGGTCGTAAACCTCCAGAAAGATCAACAGGCTAGGGCTATGGTTGATGCGGGCGAAGTCCCCATGGCCAAACTCTCTGACGGGGAGCTTATTGTTGGTGATGCTGCCGCGAGAATGGGGCTTATTGGCGCTCTCAGGGCGTCGTCCAGCGCCGGAGTCACGATGCGGGATGCGATGGCTGCCAAGGCGCAGTTGGAGACGCCTGACGGATTTAGTATACCGCTGTATCAGATCAAGAATGTTGCCGAGATAACTCGGCTTCTTCAGGAAGAACAGAAGGAGGATGCAAATTTCGGAATCCAGATCGACGGGCTTTCTACCGCGTTAGCTCAGGCCGAATACGACACGGGGGACTGGTGGGAGCACAAGTTGAATGGTCTTGGGCGCATGGGGACAAATTTCTTTGGCCGATTCATGGGGCGGGGCGAGGCTATCGACAAAGCTGAATCCCGACGTAAGGCAGTGGACGAGGCCCGTGGGACTGATATCCGCCAGCTTGCATCCAAGTATGCGCTTAAATTCGATCACCGATCGGAAGATGTGGAGATAGCAATTAAGCAGCTATCCTTGGATAACGCTACGAACAAGCAGATGTTTGAGTTCCACGATGACGATGACGAAATCGGGAAGAACATCCGTTTCACCGGATACGGGCTACCTTCTGTTTCCCCACAGGCGCTGATCAATAAAACGGTATTTGACAAGGCCGTCGCCGCTCACCCTGACATGAGTCAGGGGGTCAAGGACATGCTGAACAAACAACGCATTGATGTCCTTCGCTCAGAGTTCACACGGCTCGATAAATTTCTCTCTCAGTCCAGTGTGTCAGACGAATGGCACAAGGCTCTCATCGCGGGGCGGGCAGCGGGGGTGGACGATTACCGTATTTTTGAAGGTTTCACCGCAGACGGGGATAACTACAACGAGTTCAAAGAAAGAGCCGCCGGAGTCGGCATGTCATTCCTCAACGGGTTTGGGCAACTTATTGCCGCCATACCTGCTGCCCTTGGATTTGAACCATCGAAAGATTATCTGGCGTCCGTAAGCCAGAAAAATGCTGACCGCCGTCAACTCGCTGAAGTGTTCGGGGAGGACTTCGGATTTGGGCAGGACTTATTGGAGACCGCGTTTCCCATGCTTATTGATGTCGGGGCCACCGCATTACTGTCTGTCGCTACCGCTCCTGCTGGTGGTGTGGGCGGGGTCGCTTATGCGTCTCTCAAAGCCGGAGGGAAAGCGACTGCTTCCATGACCGCCAAGGGGCTGGTCAAAGCAACATTTTCTAATGTGTTCCGCAGGACAGCAGCTAAGACTGCCACGGAGCAAGCCGAGAGTCTCATCGAACAAGGACTGATCAAGGGGTCAAGGGCTGGGGCAGTTGGTATACTCAAAAGCTACAACGGTAAACTGGCATCCAAGCTGGGCATCGCCCCCGCTGTGTTCATTCCTGCGGCCACCAGATCAGGTGCAGCAACTTACGGAGCCGTATACAACCAGTTACGGCAAAACCCCGAGGTCTCTGAGGAGGATGCCCATGACAGGGCGCTGGGGTCCATGCTTCTGGCTGGCACGTTCACTGGTCTCATCACGGCGTCCTTCTCTACTATTGGTCGCGGCGGGTTGGAAGATGCGTTGCTCAAGGGGCTGACCTACAAGCAGATGAATACGGTCGCCAAGTCGATCACAGGTAAGTTGGACGGCGACCTGTTGAGCGCGGCCACGAAGGCAGTCGATGGGACGATGAGGAAATACGCCTTCGGGGGGATAAAGGGAGTGGCTAAGAATGCGCTGGATGAAGGCATCGAAGAGGGCATTGACGAATTTATAAACGGCCTCATTTCGGACGCCGCGCTTTACGAGAACACACCCATGCTGGAGCGTTTACAACAAATGTGGCATGCTGCGGCTCTGGGAGGTGTCATGGGCGGCGGTGTCCCAGTCGCTCAGTTTGCCCTCCGGCCTTTGAAGCCAGCCGCCACAAGCGATGCCCAGATGGGGTCGATGCACGACGACATTCTGATGGAAATGGCCAATGACCTGACCGAAAGCGGGTCTCCGATAACTGCGGAAGTGATTCACAGGATAGTGGGGAGCAAGCGGAAGAAAGAGGCCCGTGCGTCGATGGTCCCGACGCCCGCAGAACAAGAGACGATCCTTCGTGAACGAGCGCCACTCAAGAGCGAAGAACTAGATACGCCACTCAAGAGCGAAGAACTAGATACGCCACTCAAGAGCGAAGAACTAGATACGCCACTCAAGAGCGAAGAACTAGATACGCCCCTTCGGTCTGGCATCATGCCTGACCCCGATATGGATCAGAGTCTGGAGGAAAATACTAACCCCGACTCTGTCGCAAAGGCTGTGGCCGAGGTTCTCGGCAGCAGTGTTCCTGTTGTTTCTGGGGTTGACCCGACCACTGTGGAGGCGAAAGGCGGACTGATGGAGCAGTTGGGCCTCCCTACTCAGGAAACCAGTTCTGTTGAAACATCCGACCACCCCTCGGTTCGGGATTTAATTAACCCCCCAACCGTAGGGATGGAGCCTGATATTTATGCAGGAACCAGACCCTTGGCGCGGCAAATGATCTTGGACCCCGCTCGCCAAGACGAGGCCGATTCTATCGAGCTTGCGTTCAGGGAGCGGATCAAGAAGATCGATGAGTCTGAGACGCTTTACAGGAAGATGGAGCGGGAGGTATCCGTGCGGGAGGGAGCGACCGGAGAAGCCTCATCTGTTAGGAGGGCGCTGGATAAAAATGTCAGGGAGGGCAAAGCCGTAAGTCCAGATCAGGCATCCGAGTTAAGGGGTGACGCATTCAAATCTCGGGTGCTCGCCCTCAAAGGACTGAAGATCGAGCAGGCAGTAGAACAGCAAGAAGAAGCCTTGGAGGGTCTTTCGGAGCCGACCGACGCCGCCATCGAATTCCTCGTTGAGAGTGGGTATCAGCATGTGGTCACCGTGTCTAAGTTGCATAGGCTGGGGATACCCGTTGATCAACGCACTACATCTGAACCATTCCTTCGCGCAGCAAATAGCCGCATCGCCCGAGAAGTCGAGGCACGGTTCCCCAAGATCCTAGTAACCCGCCCCGACGGAGGGATGGCCATGGATTCTGCCTACGGGCGCGGCAAGGTATTCTTGGACAGGTTTAAAGTTGGTCAATTCAACAACGATCCACCCACCATGCTTAGTCTCCTTGAGCAGGGGACTCCCATCGCGGTGCCTGAATCCGCCCTCGCTTCCCCCACGCTGAACCCCGCGTTCCGATTCGTTACGGTGGGCGGCGTCACCATGGTTTCTGACATCATGGTCCCTGAATCACGGGGACTTGTCTCGGCGCTTGCGCCTGCCGACCGAGCTTTGACCCTGAAGCCCGACTACACTCGTCTGGCTAAACTGATGGGGCGGGTCACCGCCTTGCGAAGCGAAGGACTGTCGGAGCCGGACGCATTGATCGACTCACCGTTCAACCCCGACCAAAAAATCACAGCCAACGAGGCACTGTCACGGCTGGAAGAAGGTCCGAATCTTGACGAGTTCTTGCAGCCGACCAGAAGAGGGTTAAGCGAACCGTTTACAAAGTCCGCGTCTGTTGAACTTCGGCTCAGGGCGCAGGAAGCGTTGTTAAATGGCGAGGCCGTGTCCCTTGAAGGGATGGGTAGGGAAGTAGCCAACCTGTATCAGGAGGAACAAGACGCCCGTCTGAGGCACCAGAAAGAAGCGTTCGTGTCTACCGTTCCGGTAGGGGGTGCGGCTGCGCTCCAATCGGACCCTGACTTTAACCCCGAATCCGAATCTTCAGATACCTACACACCGTATCCAGAATCTGTTCCGGCCCCGTTCTCTTCGTCTGAAATTTCCGGTATGTTCAAGGACGCACAGTCCGATGCCGTAGCCGCTATCGCAGGAGACCAGAATCTCCGCCGCCATGTGGTCGATCTCATGCAGAATGAAGTCTTCGCTTCTTCTGACAAAGATTTCAGCCGGACATCTAACAGGACGATGTGGGGATACTTGGTTCAGTGGATGGCCCAAGGCAATAACAGCGCCAACGTAGCCAGTCTTGACTTCCAACGGGCCTTGAAGGGCAACCAGTTTGAGATGGGGACTCCGGTTCGGGATGCCCTACGGTTGATGGCCCTGTCGTCCGGTTCCATTGAGGGGACTATTCAGGACAACGCAGACTTCCGAGTTTTTATAAAGGACAAGATCCGAGAGCTTAGAGGCTCCGATCCTTCGGATAGTGAGGCAACAGCGTTCTTCAACTTAGTCCGACAATCTGTAGGTGATTTAAAGTTGAGGGCGCAACCGACCTCGATGTCCCTTGAAGAAGTCCAGAAGACCAACCGCGAAGCTATTGCCGCGCTGGGCCTGAAGAGCGGAGATTCTTCGTCCATCATTGAGGCACTCCGTCGAATCGTCGGGGTTTCCCCCCGCACACGGAAAGATTACGACAAGCATCTGGTGGCGGTGGCGCGTCTGCTTCTCCGGTCCCCTGCTTTCATCAACACCATCGAGTTGACGATTGACGAAACGACTCAGGGCTACGCAGGTAATTTTGACACGCTGACCGACGGCACTCCCACTATCTCGATTAACATTAACGGACATAACCCACGAGGGGTCGCGGATACATTGATCCACGAGCTTACTCATGCATTTGTCACGGGGGTGACCCGTAAGCCGACGGCGCAACAGACTCGTCAGGAGTCCGCCGCCATTGGAGTTCTGGAGCAGACGATCCAAGGGATACGGGAACGCGTGAATATTCACGCCCCACAACTAGCGGCACTGGGATACACTACGAATGACCCCCGAGTCATGGACGCTCTGGAAAATGTGGACGAGTTCGTCGCGCATTTCCTTACCTCGACTGACTTTCAGGCCGCTGTAAAAGTTATCTCCGACCAACAGACGAATTTTTTCCAACGGGCTATCGAGGCCATCACGGCGTTTTTCAGCACCGATGTCCCCCAGTTCAGGGAGATATTCTCGTCGGTCTTGGAACTGTCACACTCTGCTGTGCTGGCCGCTGGCCCCCGCAAGCGCGGGAGGAAACCGACGCGGGGGGAAAAGATCCAGAAGGAAGCGGACCAGTTCCATCTGACGATTGACGACTTCATGGCGTTGCAGGACGAGGGCAGGGTGACCGCCGACAACCTGCCCAAGAGAGCCGCCGACTTTATTACGGACAGGGTGTTCCCCGCTGACCCCGCTACAGACAGCACGGCCCGTAAAGAACCAGTGACCGCAAACGCATTGGCAAATAAGGTCGCCAATGACGTTGCCAACTCGCAGCAGGAACAGGTTGGACTCGCGTCTAATCTGCAAGCTGCCACGGGAGTTGATGTGGAAGCTCAGAAAGAAGGGCGGAGGGGGCTTGAGGAGGTTATCTCGTATGTTGAGCAGGTTGTTGGACCCGACACACGGGTCGAGGTCGATCAGACCCTGCCTGTGATGGCAGAGGTTGATCCCGAGACCGGAGTCCTGACGATAAACCCGTTGAAACTTGCGGATCTTCTCAAGGACTTGCAACAGCGGAATGGCGGCAGACCTGTCCCGCCACATACCCGCAGGGGAATCCTTGCGGTCGTGATCAACGAGGAGATAGGTCACGCCGCTTCGGTGGCTGTTCTCACACGGGGCGAGATCCAAGAGTTCATAGACTCAATGTCCCTCGCCGAGGCGTATAAAGTAATTGATGCGTATGGCGACGACTCCGCTGCGGCGGGCAAAGTGCGCGAGAAAATGCGGGCCGACTGGCGGTCGGGCAATGCGGATGTGCAGAAACATGTGGTCGAGGAAATGCTCCGGCAACACGCCCAACGGGTCACCCGAGGGTTCACCACTGAAGAGGATGTCGCCTTCCTCCGGTCGAACCCCACACTGTTGCAGTATGTCATCCGCTATTTCAAGCGGTTCCTGAAGAAGCTGGGCTACTACCGAAGCCGCCGCGACATCACCCCACAGTTGCGCGTGGCCGTTGATCGAGTGGTCAATGAACTCAGGGCCATGGAATCAGGGTTCAGGTTCCAGTCCAATTTCCAACCGTTCGATGCGAACAATCCCGAGACCGCCGTGCAACGGTTCAGGAAGCAGGTAAACATGAACAAGCCCATCGAGCCGCCCGAAGCTCCGATGGTTCCGGCACTGGCTTCAGGGATCACGGCCCCCGACATCGACCTTTGGATTGCGGCTAGGGAAAAAGATTTTGATATATTAGCTACTGGTCAGCGAGGCAAGCCAGAGTCTGCAATGATGAAACTCACAATGTATGCCGGAGGAGGAGTTTACTCATTCATTGCGGAGCATATTGGAGACTTGACCCATAGAATGTCTGAGAGATTCTCATCTTTTCAGGGGGGAGAATCATTGGTTAGAGACAAGGTTGAGAAAACCTTGAGAACGCTTCGCAACCCCTATGGGTTTGAAAAGGAGATGCGGGAGAATGAGCAAGTTAACGCCACAATGAGAAAACATGCGTTAAAAGAGCACAGCGAAACTGTTCGCGATTTTGCGCAGCAATACGCGGATGAGCATAAAAAGCTCCCCACATTTAACAAACTCCAACGGGCGGCAAGAGATGCTGCCGTGGCATTGGGAGAATTCAGATTTAAGGACGTTATTTCAAATCTTGAAATACTGGAAAAGTCTCTAGCCGATGGGTCTTATGATGAACAGGTGGGGCAGTATTTTTCAGATACAGCTCTGGCTTCAGGGATCACGGGATTGAAGGCCAAGATCGACGGAGGTGAAAAGCTAACCATCTCTCATGTTGGTGCCACTTCATTTGAAGGTGGGTTCACTGACGACAGGATGCGGCAGCAGGACTTACATGCCGATCTTGGTAAAGTTGTGTTAGGACAGGTAGGGAGTTTCGCTGACATTGGTCGTCAAAACGTGACAGACACACCCGTGAATATTGGTGACGGACAGGACTTTCTTGCTGGTGCGGGTCACGGTGCCGATGTGGTTGTTCTGCACCGGATTCCCGACGAAAGGACCGCTGAGACAGGAGCAGAATTTACTGGTGAGGTGTCAGAAAAACACACCCAACAAAATTGGAAGAAAGCAATCACCGATAGTGGGGCGCAGCTTGTTTACATTTTCGGCGAACCACAAAGGGGCGACTTTACCGGATTAGATTTCTTCCAGTTACCCGGTTACAAAGTAGTTGGAGAGCTGCTTAACGAGGGGGCCTCGGGTGCTATGTTCACCGTTCTAGAGAAAGTCGGTGCCGAACCTGCACTGGCTTCAGGGATCGCGGCTCCCCGCATACCCGACCCCGAAGGACTTAGTATCGAGATGCCGCCCAACGCAGTCAGGGGAGCCGCCCTTGCTTCAGGGATAACACTCCGTAAAGGAACTTCAGGCCCTATTGCAGCGGCTCTTAAATCTCTTCATGCCCTCGGCCCAACGGGGAAAGACCGATACTCAAACCATGTATATACGGTTGTCTCTCCGGCTGATCTAGGATTCCCTGAATTAGGGGACACGCACGATGCGTGGGGCGCTCCGATGTTCGATGTAAGTGACGGGGGGGATGGTGTTTCTTTTGACCATCTCTTTATCCCCGAGGAGATGAGGGGCGTGGGTGTTGGTCGGGCTTTGCTCAAGATGATTCTCGGTAAGGTTGACGAGGCGGCGGTTCCTATAACGGGGATGTTTAAGGCTACCCACGGAGGCGGGCCATCGGGCAAAAAACTGTATGATTTTTATGCCAGTGAAGGATTCACCGAGATAGGAGAAAAGTGGATCGACCAAATGATCAACGATCCTGAAGCGTGGATAGAGGAAAAATTTGATAATTGGAAAGGCTACCGAGATAACGATTTGCAGGAGACTATAGAATGGATTGAACTAGACCCCGATGAGTCAGGGCTGACTCCAGAGGAGGATCTAACCGTCACCCATGTCTTAGCAGATCTCGATGACGCTGCCCTGATGGAGGTCATGCGAGAGTTCCACGCCAATGAAGTCGCCGCAGCCTACGCCGACGGGTTCACAATTATACGGCCCCCGCAACCAGTCGCGGCCCTTGCTTCAGGGATCACGGCTGAAGTTGATGCAAGCTACATGGCCGCAGTCGATGCGGGTAATTTGGGGGCCGCGCAGAAGATGGTGGATGAGGCTGCGAAGGCGGGCGGGTATGGGACTTCTGCAACTCACCGCACAGCAACGGAGGGAATTACCGAGTTTGAGCATAAGATTGCCGATGATGCTACTGGAAGGGC
>Ga0098039_1000847_pt1 | contig 12244 bp, 10 predicted proteins | sample 6_EtaG_FD_75047 | JGI IMG/M metagenome (GOLD analysis project Ga0098039, IMG submission 75047) | Marine viral communities from the Subarctic Pacific Ocean - 6_ETSP_OMZ_AT15160 metaG | ecosystem: Environmental > Aquatic > Marine > Oceanic | place: Pacific Ocean | collected 2015-01-08 | reverse complement strand
GTCTTCGCGGCGGCTGGTAAAGCGCCTGACTCCGTCGTCATCGGCTTTAGTAAGCCCACGCTGCGCCGCCGGATGATCGAGAGTACCGCTGCTTCGGGTAACTCGCGAAAGCGGGCGATGGGCTGGTGAATTACCTAAGCAACGTTGCCAAGTGGCTAGGCGCTCTACGGCTTGGTCGTAGAGGGCGTCATTGATCAGCGTGACGCCCTCGTCATGGTAGGCTGTGTCCCAGCGTTGAACCTGCTCGGCCAGTGCTTGGCTTTCGCGAGTCAAGCGCTCCTTCGACCAATCAGGGCACTCGGCAGCCTGTGCGGAAAACGTGACAAGCCCGATAAGGCTAGCGAATACCCACGCAACGAGACCACTTGCCATCTTGCCCCTCCTCATCACACGAATCGTTAGCAAATAGACTTAGCCTAACGCAGGGCTTCGAAGCAGCGCATAAAAAAAGCCCCCGGCCGGAGCCAAAGGGGCGATTTCATACATTGCTTACAAACGCAGTAGCGAATGTCTTACAAATTGGCCGCCTTGCGCAGCGCATCGGCTTTATCAATTTTTTCCCACGGAAAGGCGGTAAAGGTTTCGGTATGTTCCTCGCCTTTATCATCGCTCCAAGTGTAGCTGTGCTCGAACGGCGCGCGACCAAAGTGGCCGTAAGCGGCAGTGAGCTGATACATCGGGTGGAGCAGGTCGAGCATTTTGGTGATTGCGTAAGGGCGCAGATCGAAATGCTCGCGAACCAGCGCAACGATCTGTTTATCGTCAATTTTGCCGGTACCAAAGGTATCGATCGACACGGAAGTGGGTTCGGCCACACCAATGGCGTAAGAGACCTGAATCTCACACTTGTCTGCCAGGCCCGACGCAACAATATTTTTAGCCACATAGCGACCCGCGTAGGCGGCGCTGCGGTCAACTTTAGAGGGGTCTTTGCCTGAAAATGCACCACCACCGTGACGTGCCATGCCGCCGTAAGTATCGACGATGATCTTACGCCCCGTTAGGCCACAATCGCCTACCGGGCCGCCAATGACGAACTTGCCGGTCGGGTTAATGTGGTACTGGGTGTGCTCATCCAACCATTCAGCGGGGATCACTTGCTCAATGACCTCGCGCTTGATCATTTTACGCAGATCTTCCTGATCGATGTCAGGATCGTGTTGCGTGGAAAGCACGATGGCATCGACACCGCAAGGCTGGCCTTCGGCATTATAGCGGAAGGTGACCTGGCTCTTGGCATCCGGGCGCAGCCACGGCAGTAGGCCATTTTTACGCAGTTCGGCCTGACGCTCGACTAAACGGTGCGAGTAGTGGATCGGCGCGGGCATAAACGAATCAGTTTCGTTGGTCGCGTAGCCAAACATTAAGCCCTGATCGCCTGCGCCCTGATCTTCCGGCTTGGTACGGTCGACGCCTTGGGCAATATCGACACTCTGCTTACCGATCAGGTTAACCACGCCACAAGTCGCGCCATCAAAGCCGACATCAGACGAGTTATAGCCGATGCTGATAATCACATCGCGCACGAGAGTTTCTAAATCAACCCAGGCGGAGGTGGTAATTTCGCCGGCAATGATCGCCACCCCGGTTTTTACCATGGTTTCACAGGCAACACGCGCCTGTTTATCACGGGCGATGATGGCATCTAACACCGCGTCAGAGATCTGATCGGCAATCTTATCGGGATGACCTTCGGAGACGGACTCGGAGGTAAACAGGGAATATTCGCTCATCGCGCACTCGACCCTCTGTATGACGGCTGTCTCTAATCCACAGCATCAGCAGGAAATCATGGCAGGTAACTCCTGCCCGTAAGAGAAGCGGCAGCACCACTTTCTCCACCACTTCGGGGGGCAGAGTCTACACGCTGTCGGCGATGCTTCCCAGAACGCGCTTACCAGAATTTGCCATCATATTTGCCGCAACATGGGAAGTCAGCGACAATAGCGGCTTTATAATTTCTGTTTCCAGGCGAGGAGCACCCCCATGCCATCCCGTTTTGAGCTAGCCAATGCCATTCGCGCGCTTTCCATGGATGCCGTTCAGAAGGCCAAGTCCGGCCACCCTGGTGCGCCCATGGGCATGGCGGATATTGCCGAGGTGCTATGGAATGACTACCTCAAGCACAATCCCGAAGACCCCAAGTGGGCCGATCGTGATCGGTTCGTGCTTTCCAATGGTCACGGCTCCATGCTGCTTTACTCTCTACTGCACCTAAGCGGCTATGAGCTAAGCCTGGAACAACTGCAGAATTTCCGCCAGCTGCACTCGCCCACCGCGGGCCACCCGGAATTCGGCTACGCGCCGGGCATTGAGACCACCACCGGCCCGCTCGGCCAGGGCTTTGCCAATGCGGTAGGCTTTGCGATTGCAGAAAAAACCCTGGCGGCGCAGTTTAACCGTCCCGGTCACACCATCGTCGATCACCACACCTGGTGTTTCCTGGGTGACGGCTGCTTGATGGAAGGCATCTCCCACGAAGCGGCCTCACTAGCGGGTACCCAGCAGTTGGGTAAATTGATCGCGCTTTATGACGACAACGGCATCTCCATTGATGGCGAAGTCGAAGGCTGGTTTACCGACGATACCGCCAAGCGTTTTGAAGCTTACGGCTGGCACGTGGTACCGAATGTCGATGGTCACAAGCCCGAAGAAGTAAAAGCCGCTATTGAGCTGGCCAAGAGCCACGACGATAAGCCGAGCCTGATTATTTGCAAAACCATCATCGGTTTTGGCGCGCCCAACAAGCAGGGCAAAGAGGAAGCCCACGGTGCGGCATTGGGTGATGACGAAGTCGCCCTGGCCCGCATCCAGCTTGATTGGCCCCACGCTCCGTTCCATATCCCTGAGCCCATCTACTCCGCCTGGGATGCCCGTGCCGCTGGAAAAGCAGCCCAGCAGGCGTGGGATGAGCGCTTTGCTCGCTATGCCGAGGCCTTCCCCAGCGAAGCGCGGGAGTTTAAGCGCCGAATGAAGCGCCAGCTGCCCACCGAACTTGCCACTGAAGCACTGATCGAGCAGGCCCAAGAACGCGGAGAGACCATCGCGTCTCGCAAAGCTTCCTTTGAAGTGTTGAATACGATTGGCCCGCAAATGCCGGAACTGCTGGGTGGCAGTGCCGATTTGGCGCCCTCCAACCTGACCTTCTGGAAAGGCGCCAAGGCGATCACTCCAGAAGACGCCAGCGGTAACTACCTGCACTACGGTGTCCGTGAGTTTGGCATGGGAGCCGTCATGAACGGGATCGCTCTGCACGGCGGTCTGGTACCTTACGGCGCGACCTTCCTGATCTTTATGGAGTACATGCGTAACTCGATCCGCATGGCGTCGCTGATGGGCCAGCAGGTGATTTACGTCTTTACCCACGACTCCATTGGCCTGGGTGAAGATGGCCCGACCCACCAACCGATTGAGCAACTTACCAACCTGCGTACCACGCCGAACCTCAATACTTGGCGCCCTTGTGATGCAGTGGAAACCGCCGCCTCTTGGGATGCCGCCATCAAGCGCCACTCAGGCCCCACGGCGCTGGTGCTGTCCCGCCAGAACCTGCCCCACCAGCAGCGCACGAAAGCGCAGTTGGCAGCGATCCAAAACGGTGCGTACGTTCTCAAGGACAGCGAAGGAACGCCGGAGTTGATACTGATTGCCACCGGTTCAGAAGTGTCGTTGGCGATGGACGCCGCTGCCGAGCTTGAGCAGCAAGGCAAAGCCGTACGCGTAGTTTCCATGCCCTCGGCTTACCGCTTTAACGGTCAAGACGCTGAGTACCGTGAGAGCGTGCTGCCTAAAGCAGTCACCAAGCGTATCGCGATCGAAGCAGCTCACGCCGACTACTGGTACAAGTATGTAGGTCTGGACGGCCGCGTGATCGGCATGACCACTTACGGCGAATCCGCCCCGGCGGGCGACCTGTTCAAGCACTTCGGCTTTACCGTCGAAAATGTGGTCAAGCAAGCCAACGAACTACTCGGCTAAGCCATGCCCGCACTCAGTGGCTTTCTATGGTTGATTAGCTACTGGCTGATCGGTGAAGTGGTGATTCATGTCACTGCTTTACCGATCTCGTCAGGCGTTATCGGCATGTTGCTGCTATGCGTTACTCTCGCTATCCGTGGTCGCGTTCCTGGCAGCATTGCTGCTGCCGCCCAGCCGCTAATTGCCCTGCTCGCTATGCTGATAATGCCCGGCGTAGTGGGGGTGTTTTTTATTATCGGCGAGCTGGCCGGGCAATGGAGCGCTATTCTTATCGCGCTAGTACTAGGCACATTACTCAGCGTGTTTACTACGCTTTGGCTGCTTAAACGCCTCATCGGACAGTCACATGTCCGATGATTCATCGCTGCTCGCCCTGTTAACCACCACGCCATTGTTTGCGGTGGGGTTAACGCTTACCGCTTATCTAATTGGTAACGGGCTATTTCAGCGCCTAAAACGTCCCTCTTGGCTGCCCGCCATTTTGATCGCGGCGCTGCTGTTGGCAGGGGCATTAGCCCTGATAGGGCTGCCTTACGCTACCTACCAGCAAGGTGCCACTTGGTTAACGGTGCTGCTGGGGCCAGCCACGGTGGCGCTAGGCATGCCGCTTTACCAACAGTTACCGCGTATCGTCGAACTATGGCGGCCTTTGGCGATTTGTTTGCCCATCGCCGCGGCGCTAGCGGCTTTCTATTCGCTGGCAATTGCCTGGTTACTGGGTAGTTCGAACACGATACTCGCCTCCATTGCGGCCAAATCCGTTACTGCGCCGATTGCGATTGGCATAACCGAGCAACTTGGCGGAACGGTAGCGCTACTGTTAGGGGCGCTGTTGATCACTGGCGTCATCACGATTCCCTGTGTCAGTCTCGCCGCGCGCTTTTTACATATTGATGACGAACGCCTGATCGGTTTTGCGCTTGGGCTTAACGGTCATGCAATTGGTACCGTTAGAGCGTTTGAACTCAGCCCCACGGCTGGCGCATTTGCCTCGCTGGGAATGAGCCTTACCGGCATTTTCACTGCCGTGTTGCTACCTCTCGCCTGGCGGCTGTTAGGGATGGGTGGCTGATAGGAACCGGCAACTGATAAGAATCGCCGGCAGAAATGCGTTATCATTCCACGGTTTTCGACGTCATTTTCATGATTGATTCACTTTTAAGAGCCGCCCTCCGCATGGCTAATTCTGCTCCCCGGTATCGCATCGCCATTAACGGTTACGGACGCATTGGCCAATGCGTGCTTCGGGCGCTCGTTGAGCGGCACCACCCGGAAATTGAAGTGGTCGCCATTAACGAGCTCTCCGATCTTGCCACTATCACCTACTTGACCCGCTATGACACTACCCATGGCCGCTTCCCAGGTGAGGTGGATAACGACGGCGAGTGTCTAGTGGTCAACGGCCAACGTATTCAGGTGCTATGCGAACAAGATCCGCGCAAGCTGCCCTGGAAGGCGTTTGATGTGGACCTGGTGCTGGAGTGCTCTGGGAGCTTTAAAGATCGTGCCACTGCCGAGCAGCATTTAAAGGCAGGCGCTAAGCGGCTGCTGTTTTCCCAGCCTGCGGAAAATGATGTCGACGCCACCATTGTATGGGGTATTAATGAAGGCGAGCTGGCGCTTTCCCAGCGCATCCTTTCTGCCGCTTCGTGCACCACCAACTGTCTTGTGCCGCTGTTAACCATTCTGGATGAAGCGCTCGGCCTTGAGCACGGTGTCACCACGACCATTCACTCGGCGATGAACGACCAGCCGGTGATTGATGCGTATCATCAAACCGACTTGCGTCTTACCCGCTCGGCAATGCACTCCATTGTGCCAGTGGATACCGGCTTGGCGCTCGGCATCAGCCGCTTAATGCCTCACCTGGCGGGCCGTTTCGAGTGCCTGCACGTACGCGTTCCTACCATCAATGTTTCTGCGATGGATGTCGCGTTGACGGTTCGCCGTGATACTCACCGGGATGATGTCAATGCGCTGCTGCTGGCCGCCAGTCAGCAGCGCTTAAAGGGCGTACTTGGCTATACTGAAGCACCTATGGCGTCGGTTGATTTTAACCACGACCCGCGCTCAGGCATTCTCGATGCCACCCAAACACGGGTGGCCGGTAAGCGCCTTATCAAGCTGTTGTGCTGGTTCGATAATGAGTGGGGGTTCGCTAACCGGATGCTCGATATTAGTCAGCGATTGGCCACACTTTCGGCACAGACATAACCTGTTGGCATTATTGGTTTACTTTTTACTTTCAGCTCAATGGCATAAACACGAGGAAACCGCTCACATGAACGTGAAAAAGATGACTGACCTTCCCCTGGAAGGACAACGCGTGCTGATCCGTGAAGATTTGAATGTGCCCATCAAACATGGCCGCGTCACCAGTGACGCCCGCCTGCGAGCCGCCCTGCCAACCATTCAAGCAGCGGCGAAAGCGGGGGCAAAAGTGATGCTCATGAGCCATTTAGGTCGCCCTACTGAAGGCGAGCCCGCCGAAGAATTCTCACTCGCGCCGGTGGCTGAGCATTTGGGGGAGCTGTTAGGTCGCCCCGTGCCGCTAATCAAAGCGTATCTTGGTGAGACGTTAGAAATCGCCAACGGCGATGTCGTTCTACTAGAGAACGTGCGTTTCAATAGCGGCGAGAAAAAAGATGACGAACAGCTGGCGCAGCAGTACGCCGCGCTGTGCGATATCTTTGTCATGGATGCCTTCGGCACCGCCCACCGAGCGCAAGCCTCTACCCATGGTGTGGCGCGCTTTGCCCCCAGCGCCTGCGCAGGTCCACTGCTTGCCCAAGAATTGGATGCCTTAGAGAAAGCCCTGGCGAATCCGGCACGCCCCATGGCGGCGATTGTGGGTGGCTCAAAAGTCTCTACCAAATTGGACGTGCTTACTGCGCTGGCCGACAAATGCGACCAGCTGATCGTGGGCGGCGGCATCGCCAACACCTTTATCGCCGCTGCGGGCTATAATGTCGGCAAATCACTCCATGAAGCCGATTTGATTGGCCAGGCAAAAGCCCTGATGGAGAAGGTGTCGATTCCGTTACCCACCGATGTCGTGGTGGCCACTGAGTTTTCTGAATCGGCAGAGGCCATTGTCAAACCGGTCGATCAAGTGGCTGACAACGAGATGATTCTAGATATTGGCCCCGATACCGCCGCTCACTTAGCTAGTATGCTTAAAGATGCTGGCACCATTTTATGGAATGGCCCCGTTGGGGTATTTGAAATCGATCAGTTCGGCAAAGGCACCCAGGTTATCGCCCAGGCTATCGCTGATAGCGCAGGTTTCTCGATTGCGGGCGGTGGTGATACGTTAGCGGCCATTGATAAATATGCTATTGCTGATCGTGTTTCCTATATCTCCACCGGCGGCGGTGCTTTCCTTGAGTATGTCGAAGGCAAGCAGTTGCCCGCCGTAGCAGCGCTCGAAGCTGCCGCCAAACGCGGTTAATATGGGGCGACTTAAACCACCCGAGCAATAAAGCCGCGGTGTTACTAGCCCCATTGTGACAACATGCTTTTTTTAAAACTTAGATAAGGTGATTGAATGGCTCTGATCAGCATGCGCCAAATGCTCGACCATGCCGCCGAATATGGCTACGGCATCCCAGCATTTAACGTTAATAATCTTGAGCAGATGCGCGCCATTATGGAAGCTGCTGATGCCACCGACTCACCGGTAATCGTGCAAGCCTCTGCTGGCGCTCGTAAATATGCGGGAGCTCCGTTTCTACGCCACCTGATTTTAGCGGCGGTAGAAGAGTTCCCCCATATCCCGGTGGTCATGCATCAGGATCACGGTACTAGCCCTGCGATTTGCCAGCGCTCTATCCAGCTTGGCTTCTCCTCGGTAATGATGGATGGCTCACTGGGCGAAGACGGCAAAACACCCACCGATTACGACTACAACGTTAACGTTACTCGTCGTGCCGTCGAAATGGCCCACGCCTGCGGTGTGTCTGTTGAAGGCGAGCTGGGCTGCCTGGGCAGTCTGGAAACAGGCATGGCCGGTGAAGAAGACGGCATTGGTGCTGAAGGCAAGCTGGATATGGAACAGCTGCTGACCGACCCTGAAGAAGCGGCCGAATTCGTCAAAGCGACGCACGTAGACGCCTTGGCCATTGCCATTGGCACCAGCCACGGCGCTTATAAGTTCACCAAGCCACCCACCGGGGATACGCTCTCTATCCAGCGCATCAAAGAGATCCATGCGCGGATTCCGGACACCCACCTCGTCATGCACGGCTCTTCATCCGTGCCGCAGGAGTGGCTGGAAGTGATTAACCAGTATGGCGGCCAGATTCCAGAAACATACGGCGTTCCGGTGGAAGAGATCGTTGAAGGGATTAAGCACGGCGTACGCAAGGTGAATATCGATACCGATCTTCGCTTGGCGTCTACAGGGGCTGTGCGTCGTTTTATGGCTCAAAATCCTGCCGAATTCGACCCACGTAAATTCCTCAAAGAAACCGTCACCGCGATGCGCGATCTGTGTATTGCTCGCTATGAAGCCTTTGGCACAGCAGGTAACGCTAGCAAAATTAAACCGATCAGTTTAGAAGAGATGTCCCTGCGCTATGAGCGCGGTGAACTGGCTCCTAAGATCAAGTAAACCTGTTACTTCCATTGTTTACTATAAAGACGACCAAACGGTCGTCTTTTTTTACCTATCCCACGTTATGCTCGACGAAATACATATTGCATTGCAGCATTGATATGCTAACACTGGTGATGAGTCCACGAGGTTTCGTGTTCAAATAGAGAGGCTAATACTCATGAAAAGCTCCACAATGCCGCCACTTATGCCCACCACTCCGTTAGCGATGTTTGATGTTTGGAAGGCGGGCCTAATGGCATTTGAACTATGGTCCACTTCCCTGTCGACTATCACGATGCGCAATCACTTATGGCAAACACAGCCTTTCTTCAGCCCTAAAATGATGAAAGAAAATCAAAAAATGGTCACCGAAAAGCTCGAGGCCAGCATGGAAGCTGGCCTCGAAATGCAGAAAGCATTGTTTAACTCTATGAATGGCCAGCTAGCCCCTTGGTGGGTCACCAGCCAGCTCACAATGAAGCCTTATCATCAGCGCAGCAGTGCTAACTCACGCCGTCTAGCTAAATAATGTTTCAGGCACTGACGTTACTCGTTATCGTCAGTGTCTCCATCGTCATCTTCGCTATTTTCTTCTTCGCTGCTATGAATAGCATCATCCGGGCTGCCAGTACCGCCTGTGCCAGCCTCTGGGTTTCGCTCTTCACTCTTGCCAGTCTCTAACTCTACGTCATCCTCTCCTGCGCTGGTGGCTACTTCTTCGTTCTTCTCCTCCTCCTCTTCTTCTTCACGCACACGGGTCTGCTCATTAGTATCCTCGGCATCGCTAGATGACGCCACGTCGTCACGTTTTACCGATCCGGCTTTAATACCGTATTCCTTTTCAAGCGCTTCATCATTAAGAGGCTCGTGCTGTTCGCCTTCCGTTTCATGATTATCAGCAAACACATAGCCAGTCGTCGTTAGCAAAGCAGCGCTGAGGGCTAAGGGTAGGATCCAAGGGGTGAATCGCATCGGACGTTCTCCATGTTTTGGTTATGACAGAATAGTGTATCCCTACTATCTCTTCAGCGCAGCTTGGCCGTTTCCAACGCTAGCGCTACAGCGTTTCCTGAAGCTAGATGACAGACAACAGCGGCCACCAAAATGAGCGTAGCCGTTTAAGCTGGCTCAAGCGTAGTGTATAGGCAAGCAAAAAATAACAAAACAGTGTTCACAAATGACGTAAAATCCCGTTCAATAGCAGTATAGATGGCTTCAACTAACACTGGCAGCGCTAAAGCCGCTGCAAGGAACCGTAATGCCGCTCCCACTTTGCGAAGTAAATTTGTTATTACGAAATACAGGGTTAGTGAAAACAAAATCTAGTGCAGTCACGCTCCATTTTGAAGACAACAACTCAGCAAATAAAATTTTCATTTCTTCATATAACGACCTTATATTTTCAGCAACAGTTAAATTCCGTATTGCCTGTTGCTCTACGGCTTCTAGAAAAAAAGAACACCATTCTTCCCAATCCCCTGTCTCCGATACTCGCCTCATCGTATCAATGTACTCATCCTTATTTTCTTCAAAATATCCACTAATATAAAAATGAGGTGCTGAAATAGTTCCGTACTTCCATAACATCAAAGTTATCAACATCCTCCCAATCCTTCCATTACCATCTTTAAACGGATGTAAGGCCTCAAACTCTATATGCGCCAATGCTGCTTTAACGAGCGTTGGGCTAGGATCTTCATTGATATACTTGAACAATACATCTAATCCATCCTGTAGCCGCTCTGGGCTAACGGGAATGAAAAGTATTTTCTTTTTATTCCTATCAGCCAAATAATTTTGCTCAAGCTTAAACTCCCCCGGTGACTTTGATGCCCCTCTACCAAATGATAAAAGTCGTTGGTGTACTCCTTTAAGCAGCGACTGAGAAACTGGATAGCCATCATTTAGAGCTTTTTGAGCGGCCTTCAACGCCCTTTGGTAAAGTATTGTTTCAATAACTTCAGACCTTACACTAGGTGTACTAGCCGCCTCATTTTCATGATCAGCCTCATATTGCAAGATTTCATCCATAGTACTAACAGTTCCCTCCATTCTAGAAGAGATAACTGCTTCTTGATTCCTTAAAGGGGCAAGCAGTATTTCGCTATTGTGCATGTTTTTTAGCATTTGATCATAGCGTGCAATTGCATCTGTAGCTTTTATAAGTTTGTCTACAAACTTGCCATAATCTATTTTTTGAGGTGGAAATTTATCGTAGTGATAATTTACAGCTTCGTCTAAATTTAACTCCATTTCAATTGCCTCTCAAATTTTCAATTTCTTGAACGCCAAATATAGTACATCATATTTATCAATTTTTGAGAGTCAACATTATTTTCAATACCTCTATGGATGCCTGATCATGAGATGCATGCTTAGCAGAGGTTAGAATCTCATTTTTAGAACTATATGAGACTGTACCTATTTTGACGTGCATCTATGCAAACCTACAGAGCTAGCTTCTCACTTCCAAGAACTTATGAGAACGTAACCAACTTGACGTGCATCTATGCAAACCTACGATGCTAGCTTCTCACTTCTAGAAACTTATGAGAACGTAACCAACTTGACGTGCATCTATGCATACCTACGATGCTAGCTTCTCACTTCTAGAAACTTATGAGAACGAAGCTGTTTTGACGTGCATCTGTGCAAACCTACGATACTAGCTTCTCATTTTTGGAAACTTATGAGAATAAAGCTATCTTGACGTGCATTTGGGCAATCCTACAACGCTAGTTTTCAATCAAAGAAACTTACAGGCCTGTATGTAGCTCGACTTTCATATACTTCTCCCCTAACTCTCTCCTGAAAACAGCCTGCCCCCTTGCCTATCTGTCCCAAATAGATAATCCGCCCAAAATTGCATCATGGCGGGCCTTTGATCCGGGGCCATGTGCTGGGCGTGGGTGTAAACGCCCTCGATCCCTGGCAGCTTGTGCGATAGCTGTAGCTCTATCCATTCTCTTGGGTAACCCAATTCTTTCAAACCGGTGGCCACCACATGGCGGCAGCCATGGGGAACGTGCCGACCCTCATAGCCAAGGCGCTTTAAGGCCATGTTAAAGGCGGCATCGGATATCGGCTTACGGGGGTTGTTTCGACCTGGGAACAGCAGTTTGAAAGTTCCTGTTAGCTTGTGCAGGTAGCGCAACTCATGAACGGCTTGTGTGGGCAAAGGGACTTGATGCGCCCTGCCCATCTTCATACGCTCAGCGGGGATCTTCCAGATTCCGTCTTGTAGGTCGAATTCTTTCCACTCAGCCATGCGCAGCTCACCAGGGCGCACAGCCGTCAGCAGCAATAGCTTCAAGCCAATACGCACCATAGGGCTCTTATCGTAGCCCTCAATATCACGTACAAGTTCGGGCAGTTCTTCCTGAGAAATATGGTGAAAGCTTCCACGCTTATAGGGTTTAAGCGCTGTATTGAGGTCGGTGAGGGGGTTAAAGCTAGCCCGGCCCGTTATGATGGCGTAGCGATAGATATCCCTGCAGAAGGCGTGTAGCCGGCGTCTCTGCTCAAATTTTCCCAAGTCTTCTAGCGCGCGTAGTATCTCAAGCCACTCTAAGGGCAGAATGCTCTCAATGGCGCGATTACCCACCTTTGGGAAAACGTACATTTCCAGCACACGCTTACTATCGTTGGCTCGCTTAGAGGTCTCTTTCC
>Ga0098039_1000841_pt1 | contig 12268 bp, 13 predicted proteins | sample 6_EtaG_FD_75047 | JGI IMG/M metagenome (GOLD analysis project Ga0098039, IMG submission 75047) | Marine viral communities from the Subarctic Pacific Ocean - 6_ETSP_OMZ_AT15160 metaG | ecosystem: Environmental > Aquatic > Marine > Oceanic | place: Pacific Ocean | collected 2015-01-08 | reverse complement strand
AATTTATCGGGAGAAATCAAGGAACTTTATACGATAATTGTCAAACTGATTGACCGATTGAATGGGCATGACAAAGAAACGAACAAGCTCGCCAAAGAAGTCGCAATGCTACGGGTAGAGGTATCGTCTCTTTACAAGTGCATGGGTGTAACAAAGAAATCTGTAAATGAAAAGCGTAACAATGAGTAAAGAAGCAAAAGATGTTATCTATATATTAGCAATTACTACGGGAATTTTGTTGCTTGCCATGTTGGTTGGTTGCAAGTCGTTGCCCGGTAATCTTGAGATTGATACGCCATTTTTTGACATTGAGTATGAGGGAGCACCTAAATGAGTTGGGTAGATGATATAAAAGTTTGCTTAGCAAGTGTAACAGGATTAGGGAATTGGTTAGTGGCTATTGATTTGCTTTTGAAGATTAGTATTAGTGCGGCAAGTTTGGTGTATATAATTATAAAGATTCGACAGTTGATAAAAAAATGAAAAGCATAATTATTATCGGGGCGTTGCTGCTGACTGCTGCAACTGCCAACGCTGGTTTGTTTGGTGCGGCATTAAAGCCTGAGCCAAGCGTAACCTTATTTGGACAAACGCTGACTTGGCCGATTCCTTCGCTATGCGTTGGAGCAAAGGCAGGAGTAACGCCTAACGCGGATGTATCTGCAGATGGAGTTAATCTTAAAATTCCGTACTTGTCTGTTGAGATTCCATTCCCTAGCTTGACTTTAAAGGCTGGTAAAGGTGGTACGCCGGTAGAAGTTAAGTTGGGTGCAGTTAAAAAACAGGATGCGGAGTAATTAAAATGCCGTACGGAAAAGGAACATACGGGAGTAAGGTAGGACGGCCACCGAAAATGGCTAGGAAGAAAAAGAAGGTTATTAAGAAAAAACCTGCTAGGATAAAAACTAAGGTAGCTCCATCAAAAGTGCCAGGAGTAGACCTTGATGTCATGTTAAAGCGTAAGCCAGCGAAGAAGGTTGTTAAGACAAAAATTAAGAAACCTAAGGCAGATACTTTACCTCCTATGATAATTCCGTTGCCGCCTAAACGTAAAATTCCAAAAGATATTACAAAACGTACATCGCCAAAACGCAAAGTTCCTATGCGTAAGAGTGCTGTAGAGCGTGAGCGTAGGGTTAAATTTGCTAAAGACCATCCGTTGATGCAGCGAAAACAAACACCGCCTTCTTTACCTACTAGACTGCGTGGTCGTCCTGCGCTAGATACAAGTATGCTACTTTCTCCGCTTGGCGTTGGTACAGGGTTAAGAGAAGCAGGCACTAAAGGTGTTAAAGCTGTACGTAAGAAATCTAAGAAGAATCGTTAGTAAACATAATGAAAGCATTACAAGGTAAAAAGACATATATGACAGCCGTTGGCGGCGTTCTTGCAGCAGTAGGAGCGTACCTCAGCGGAGAGATGGAAATGGGCGTGATGATTAACGTAGTAGTTACAGCGTTACTCGCACTTTTCTTGCGTAAGGGAATTAAGAAAGATACGGGGAACACTTGATATGGCATACGGTAGAAGAAAAGGCGGTAGTGCGCTAATGGAGTTGGCTAGAAAGCGCAGGCAGAAAGCTGCAAAAGACAAAGAAGGCAAGCTAGAACCTATGGTTATCAAACCGGCGTTGAGTAAGCTGCGTACTGGTGCAGTTTCAAGACGCAAGAAAGGTGGTCAGACGCTAGTGGATTTAGCTAAACGGCGCAAACCAGCCGTTAAGAAGAAACTAGCCGTTAAGAAGAAACCAGCATCTTCTCAGTCTAGTAAGTTTGGTTCGCGTATTCCAGTAGGCCATAAAAGTCCTGCTACGAAAGCACAAACACCTAAAAAACGTAAAGCAACTTCTGCGAAAACCGCAAAGTCTGCTGTGCCACCATCTTTGCCTAAAAAGATGCGGGGTAAACCACCTGCCCACAAAGCAATAATAAACTACGTAAAAGAAAATCCTGTGGAGGTAGCTGCAGAAATTGCTGCGCTACATCCTGCAGTTAGGGGTGTAAAGTGGGGTGCATCATTGGTTAAAGGTGCTCATAAGGCGCATAAGCTAAGAAAGGCTGAGAGGCTAAGAAAGGCTAATAATGCACGTAAAGCTAAAGAGCGGCGTGAGAAGCTGGCCAGCAAAAAGACTGAAGATGCTTATAAGCAGTTTGAGAAAGACAGGAAAGAGCGTTCACGTAAAATGGGTCGTAGATGATAAAACTCCTCTATGCAATCGCTAAAGCTATACCCGCCCTTCATAAAATTCTGGACAAGTTGTTCGGAGAAGGGCGGGAGCTTAGCGCATCAAAAAGGCGCACGGCAAAAGATGCGCTGGTTGATGACGCTATCGCTGATGCTCTTGCTAATCCTAACGAGCGGGTGCGTGGGAGTAAAGATGAATAATAGCGAAAGATTACTGGAACATCCGGGATTCAGAAAGGCCGCGTTAGCGTCCCCCGCATTCGTAGAAGAAGCCCTCAAAACAGTAAATCGTCTGGAGTATGAGTTGGAGAGGAAGTAATGGCAACGACAGCAATAGTTAAAGTAACGCCTACGAAGGCAAAGACCGCGCTTGTTAAACGTGACAAAGCTGCGGTTACTGCGTTAGTGAAGCGATGAGTGTAGAATACATATTAGATAGGTTTGGTAAGAAGATTGGTATGTCTCCGTCAGATACCAGTCAACGTGCTTTGCTACTCGCTTATCTTAATGAAGCGGCGCAGGAACTCTACGAACAGTCTGATATGCCAGGATGTTTAGAAGAAGCAGAGTTCTACGTGCAGGGTGATAAGACTGTTGCGTTACCAGCTAATGTATATGCTATACGTGGCATACGCGAGAAGTCTGGTAACAATGCTGAGTGGGAGACAGAAGCACTAACAGCACATTATAGAGAGAATAACTGGGCTTCTGATAATAACAAATTTCGTGTGATAGGCTACAGTCCGCTGAAAGTATCGTTGCCTACATCTATCACAGAAGCGGCTAATGGCACAAATAAGCTGAAGGTTAGGTGGTATGGTGTGACAACGACGGATGATAATTATGAAGTGGTTGTTAAAACAACGCATAGCGAGAGTTACTTAGTTAGTGTTACTGGTACTGCGGTTGCTGTATCGGTTAATGCTACAGCAACATTAGCTAACTTAGGCGTTCCGTTCACAGACATTGTTAGCTTCACGCGGACAAACAAACCAACGGCAACTGTTGGATTAGCGCAGTTGATTGATTATACTGATTCTACCGTCTACGCTGAGATACCGTCGAACAGTATGGAATCACGTTATCTTATCGTAGACGTAAGTGCATTTCCTTTCTCCTCGTCTGCTGGGCAAGATGATGCACACACGCTGCAGGTGTTGTATAAGAAATCTTTGCCGCGCTTGCAGAATGACGTTGACGAATTTCCTGCTGTTGGTTACGATAACATACTCGTTAGTAAATGTATGGAGTTGTTTCTCGAAGAGCAGGGTAAGTTAGAAGAAGCGATACTGCATGACAGAAAAGCTACACGTTCGCTAGCACGACGGCAAGCTGATCTAGAAAGAGGTCAAGAGCAGAAGGTAGTATTTAAACGGCACAATCACGATAAACTAGCATGGCTAGCTACGCACAGTCATCGTTCCTAGGCGGAATGAACATGGCAGTTGATGACTCTCGTCTGGGTGACGATGAGTATTCTTTTGCTATGAATGTGCGTAATCGTTTCGGTGAGCTAACGCCGGTTAAAAGGCCGCTTAGTATTGATACTGGCTTTACCGCTAATCAACGGTTTCAAGGCATATATACCGTAGGCGATTTCATCCTACTTTTTCAGAGCGGCAACGCAAAGTTTAAGCATCGGCTTTCTTCTACGTGGGTTACGCTATGGGATGGTAGTACAAGTAGTTCATTGCAGATGTCTGCTAACGTGGATTTCATGTACGTGCAAGCGGTTCCCGGCTCTACGATGAACATGGAGCGTAAAGCTACGAGTGCTACGGGCGCTGAGGATATTTCTTTAACATATAACTCTACGCCGTGGGTAAAAACGTCTGCTGGTATTATTGTGCAGGATGGAGAAAACACTCCGAATCTTATTATCTTTAGCTCAAGCAATCAGACGGCTGCAATTTCTGTACGTAAGTGCAAGAAGTACACGGAGTGGGATGCAACAACCCGTGAGTATGTACCTATCGGAAAGCAAATGATGTTTTTTGGTGGTAAGTTGTATGTAATAGGTGCAGATGCTAGCGGCAATTTTACACAAATATACCATTCTGTTACTGGCCGTCCGTTAGATTTCGTTGTTGCTATAAATGATAGCGGAGCGCAGATTGATGCTGCTGAAGCAAACGGAGGCGCAGGAGTTGTTAGTTATAGCGTATCATACGAGGCTGTAACTTGTATGCGTCCGCTAAATACTAACAGCTTTTTCATTAGCACACGTACGTCATCGTATGCTGTAACGCCAGACTATACACGTACAGTTTTTGGCGAGCCGCTGTTTACCAAAAAATACCTTTTCGGCGCGTCAGTCGTTAATCAGTTCTCGTTTGTTGACGTGCTGGGTGACTTTGCATTCATAGACACCGAAGGCTTGCGGTCATTTAATGCCGTACAGCAGCTACGTAACGAAGGGCGTAACTCCGCGTTTTCGTTGAAGGTTGCGAAACTGCTTAGGGATGTTAAGCAAGACGCCCGTGGTTGTGCAGCAATTACGTTTGACAATTATGCGTTTTTTGCTGTATTAACGGTGTTTGGGCATGGTGTACTTGTCTATGATACTACGCTACAGAAATTTGTTAGCTTCGATAACTTTACAAAAGATGACGATACAACGTGTGCGCCGATAGTGCAGTTCACGAAGATTGATTCTGCTGATGCTCACGAACTTTATGCAGTCACAATGCACGGCGAGCTTATTAAGCTGCAGAGTGGTATAAAATACGCTGTGGCTAATGTGCAAACAAGAGCGTTTAACGTAGGTGATTCACGCGTGGATCAGAAGCCATCTGCGCTTCGTGCTTTATTTACGGACGTTAAACCAATTGAATCGTCAGCCATTCAAATTCCGTGGAGTACAACGGTAGCCAATTTGCATTATGATGGTGTAGGTACTGGCAATTTACCACCTTATGGCTACGGGATTTTAGTTGATCCACCAATACCTTATACGTCACTTTCGCCTATAACTATGACTGTTAAAGCATTACCATATACATTAGCTATTGGAACCGTTATACGTTTTTATGGTTATGCTCACTCAAGTGTTGGTAGCATTCCGAATGATTTAAAAGATTCGTCAGGCAACATTGGCACAGATGGTACGTTTGTATTAACATCTGCAGCAGTCGTCGGAGCTACATCACTTGTTGGTAAGTTAACAACATCGTCATCCGTTTACTGGAACAGTCCTGCGTACGTTAAGTATGATGGTTCTGGTACGGTTCGATGCACGCCGATAAGTAATGGAGTTGCTGGGCAATCTGTGGCATCTAAAACGTTCCCAGCACCTACGTTTGACGGTATGGATTACACAGCAACGTATCCTGCATTATGGAATGGTGCGAACAAACTGCAATCGCTGGCGTTTAACTTTCAAGATAGTAGTGTTGGCTGGAAAGTATCGTATGATATTAAGTGGGATAACGCCGCAACACTTTCGATTATAAACATAGAAACAAAAGACATCACGTCTAAAAATTCTTTAATGACACAGGCTTATGGCAGCTAACGTAAACAGCTCAGAGTTCACGCACGCTACACAGTTATTCGCAGATAAGACTGCGGCAAATGCGTGGCGTACATCAATGACCGTGTTTGACGCATCAACGTCAACGCAAGGTGTAGTAAAGCAATGTACGCACGTGGGAGATATTGCTGGGTCGATAGGTGGTGTAGACATTGTCGCAGGAGCGAGTGTTACAGAGCCTACCACAATAGGTGCAGTAAGCGCAACTCCTAGCGATGCTGAAGTTAAAGTCGCGTTTCAGGCGCTTGCAGAGAAGATAAACTATTTAACGTACCGGCTGGAACAAGCTGGTATAATGGCAGACAGTTAAGGAGATACGATTATGGCATGGTATGATGATTTAGGTGGGTTGCTGGCAGGAGCTGGTACGATTTACGGAATGTCGCAGTTGGGTAAAGGCCCAACTCCGTCTGCTGGGCAGACAACAGAACAGGCGTTTAAAGCGTATCGGGATTATTATCCTTCTAGGACACAAGCGCAGATTGATGCAGGAGAAGGTACTCCTGGTTACGCTGAGATTGTTCGTTCTGAACAGTTGCAAGACTTGGAGCATATGCAGTCTCCTGCTATGCAGGAACTCGCTAGGCGTAAAGCCGCTCAACAGTTTGGTTTAGCTCAACAATATGTTCCTGAGTATGGGCAGCTTGCTAGTGACGAAGCGTATCGTACGGCGATGCGTGACACAGGGCAACAAGTAGATGTTCTGAGAGGGCCAGGAGGTAAGCTTATAGATGAAGCCTATGCAGCAGCGCAAGGCGTAGATCCTGAGTTCTATCGTGGTCGTGCGCAAACTGGGCAGCGTTTAGGTGATCTGTTACAGAGTTTTGCAGACCCAAATACTATAAGACCCACTACTTACTGGGGAGAGGGAGACGAAAGGCCACAATATAGTCAAGAAGATATTTCTGGAACGCTTGCATATAACAACGCGGTTGATGCTGTACAGCAAGCAAACGCTGAGTATGAAGAAGCGCAGCTTGCTGCAACTATTGCTAACACTTCACCTAATCTTAGCGAAGACAAAAAGGCAGTTGCGGTTGCTAATGCAACTGCTGCTGGCCAGCGTTTAAGGCTAGCAAACGAAGCGTTCACTAAGGCTGAAAGTGCGTTTGATAGGAGCGGCGCTAGATATGCTCCTCAAGGAGCGGTGGCGGGTGGTTATGCAGTAGACGTAGGAGATGTTAAAGACTATGGTGATCCTTTTGGTAAATTTACTGGTGCGTTAAGTGGTAGCGAAGAAGAAATGATTCGTCGTGGACTTGGCCGTCAAGGTGCGCAAACTGGCGCTCTAACTGGGCCACGTGCTATGACAGATGTTGTCGCTAATGCAATGCTGTTCGGCCAAGGTGTGCAAAGTAAGCGTGATGCTTTGGGCCGCGCACTTGGGCAGGCTACGTCATTCCTTCCTGCATCTCGTAGCGGATTTGATCCTATGCAAGTTGCATTAGGTCGTCCGTCAACAACGTTGCCAACAACTTTTAGCCAACCTAATATGCAAACGAATACTTCTGGGCAGTCTGGTAACTTCATGAACAATACGTTCGGTGCTGCTGGGCAGTCTGCTGGTTTCAAAGCTAACCAACCGTCGTGGCTTAGTAACATAGGTTCAGCTACAGATATACTATACGGAAAAGGTCAAGGTATGGGTTGGTAGAATTTAGTCAGTCGTAGATGTTATGTTGTGGATTAGGGTTCTCACGTATTCAAAGTGATCTGCGACTGACTTTTAACTTATAAAATAATATGGCATATATTGATGATGAGCGTAGACGCAGGGCTGGCGTAGGGTTAACTCGCGACCGGGAGGCTTGGTTAGCGGCAGCTATGGAAGCACAGGCAAAAGGGTTGCCGATACCACCATTGCCCACAGAAATGGCTGGCGTTAGAAATCCTGGCGAAGGCAACGAACGTCCTACAGCTAACCAAGGGCAGCGAGTGCTATCACCTGCGTATACTGATCCAAGGTCACAAGCTATAGCGCAAACTCCTGCTATAATAAGACCTGTACACAGTATGCTAGACAGGTTATTTCGTCCTGGCCGAGCTGACACAGCTAACCAGATGAATCGCGAGTATAAAGAGAATGCTTTAACAGGTCAGGTAGCTGGAAGAAGTGCGCGAGCAGACATGGCGTTAAAAGAGTTAGAACTTAGAGCGCGGAAAGGTGATGATGATGCTTTAAAAGGACTTAAAAAGTATTACGAAGTAGAAGCATTACGTCGTGGTGGGGGTGGCAACGACATTCCAGCTTGGATGGGTATGGCGAAAAGGGATAAAACAGCAGATGGTTTAGTACCAACACGTAAAGCTGGTGCTGGTGGAGGGGATGATCCTTCTACACCTTCTAAAAATCCGTATATGAATATGACACGTGCTGAGGCTATTGACGCTTATACTGAAGCGATAAACAGATTAAATAAAGATGACTTAGAAGCACAAGCAATTACAGAAAAAAGTGGAGAAGGACTATCGCGAGGTGGCTGGAAGGCTTCTGATCTTTATGAGGCTGGTATACCTATGGAAAACTTGGGAATTACGCCAGGAATGAAACAAAAAGCTGAGCAGCGTTTAGAACGAAATAAGCAAGTAAAAGATGCACTAACTAAACAGATAAGTGCAGCACATGATTGGTCGCCCACTAACGCAGGAGGGCGACCTCTAACTTCTCCACCTGCCTCTGAGCCAACAGTTTATAATCCAGACAGATGACCCCAGAAGAACAGCGTCGTTGGCTTATTGCTAATGGATATGATCCCGATCAATACGAACTTGTTTCTCCTTTAGAAGCTGAGAAGCGCGAAACAACCGCCGCTGGTGCTGTTGGTACTGGCGTTATGTCTGGTATCGGTGGTACGATAGGTGGTGCGGTAGGTGCTGTTGCGCCGTTAGCATTAATGAGTGGGCCGCTCGGCTGGGGTGCGCTAGGTTTAAGTGCGCTAGGTGGTTTAGCTGGCGGCTACCTCGGCGGTAAAGGTCAGGAAGTTGCTGAAGACGCGATGTTCGATGACGCGGAACAGCAAGCGTTAGCACTACAACGTCAAGCAGCGTATGAGAAATATCCGTGGCTCACGTTCGCAGGACAAGCTGCGCCGTCGATGGCATTCTTTAGGCCATCACCTACCGTACTCAAGAATGTTTTTGGTGCAGTTAAGAACGCACCACTCGGCACACAGACAGCACTTCAACGATACGCGCTGAGTAACGTAGCTATCGGGGGTGGCCTAGAAGCTGGCGTTGACCTTGGCGTACAAGCCATGGGCGATGAGGATATTAACTGGGGTAGGGTAGCTGGTGCAGGTGCGCTAGGTGGATTGCTTACAGAACCTACGAGAGTATTTGGTAAGGTAGGTACTACGATAAGTCGCGGTGGGCTTGACGCAAAACCGTGGCTTGAGTCGAAAGGTATGACCCGTCCGCTTACAGAAGTTGAGGCTGCCGAGGTTGCTTTAGCGAAGGGCAAAGAACATAGAGATGCCGTCGAGAAGAATCGAGAAGAATCTTTAAAAGCTATCATAGAACACTCTGTCACTAAAGATTCACGTAAGCTACTTAAGAAGTCAGACTTTCCTACTAGGACTGAGTTACTTGAGGCTGAGAAACAAGCTGATAGAGATATTGAGAGTACGAAAGAGACTGCTAAGAGCGCAGCGAATGCGTATGCTAACATACAGGAACAATCTAAAAGAATTTTAAAAGATAATCCGCTTGCACATGAGGTCAGGCAGCTAAGAGCTAAGGCACAAAAACTACAGAAGAATGCGGAAGATGCACAAGCAGCGCATACAGAAGCGTTAGAGGCGCGTGCTGCGCTAAAGAAACAGATAGCAGACTTAGCTGCGAAGACAGCTAAAGCAAGACAGCAAGCGGAAGATAGAGACAAGCGTAAGCGTAATGCCGCTGGATTACCCGAAGGGCCTAAGCCTACTGATGATGATTACTTTAAATCAGTTCATGGACTTATTGCTAAGCAGGGTATGACGATGAACAAAGCCGTTGCTGATCTTAAAGGGCGTGAAGATAAGGGTACGTTTGACATTAAAGGTGAGTATGATACACAAGCACACGCTGTTACTTTAAACAAGATACATGACAAAGACACACCTTGGCATGAGTATCTGCACGGCGTAGTTCAAGTGCTGAAGCGTAGTGCTAATCCAAAGCACCAGCGTCTTATAGAGTATCTTGAGAGTGGTATGTTCAAAGATGATCCGACTTACAAGAAGATGGTAGCGGATGGTAAGTCACTAGCTGAACGTACGGCGTGGACTGAGGAACAGGGAGTCGAACGCGGCGGTAAGATACTGGAGAAGCGCATGAGTAATCCGCCAGAAGGTTTCATTGGCGGGTTGAAGAAGTGGTTTAGTGACTGGCGTTTAGAGCGTGATGCAGCTACGGGGTTTCAGCCGAAGTATACAGATAAGAAGTCAATAGATGCGGAGGATGTTCTTGGCAGGATGGCCGAGTGGTTGGCTATGAGAGGCGAACGCGCACCGGCACTTCAGCCGAAGCAAGTCGATGCGCTGCTAGCTGATCTCGTTGTCAAGTCTCCGTATGATAACTTTGGGTCTGTGTTGGGGAGTTCGCGGTATGCTAGGGATGTGGGGGGTGAGCGAGTGCCTGAACCCTCGAAGAAGAATACGATAACTTTTAAGGTTTATGACAAGATAGGAGAAAACCCTGCGTACTCTAAAGAAGATCACAAACTTGAGTTTACTTCTAAGGGAACCTCTATCCTCTATCATGTAACTACACCAGATGGTTTTGAAGGTATACAAAAGGAAGGCTTTAAAGTCCCGGAAGCTACGCCGATGAACCCCGGCTTTTTAGATACGTCTATAACTAAATTTCAGTCTGATGCAATCGTTCGTGACATACAACGAATGAACAGCTTCAAGACTGTTGAAGATGTTCACGCGTATCTTAGGTCGCGTATCATTCCTATCGAAGCCGAGAACCTTGAAAAGAAAATCGCTAATTTGAGTACGGAGGTTCCTAGCATTGCAGCCGAGGGTAATCCGCAACGTACTTACCTATGGCTTGCTGGGAGGTTCCACAATGACCTTAGATCTGTTGTACACGGGCAACCTCCCCCAAGAGGGGTAAAAGACTTAGACTACGAAGCTGTAACAGAAAGCAGAGAGCCTTTACCGGCTGAGTATCCTTACGCAGATTTAAGAAAAAAGTTCATAGGGAAAAATCCCGTACAGATTAAATTCGATGCGGGCATTGATATTAGAAAGGGTGACTTTGACGAGTACGTCGGTAGGCTTGCTGAAGATTTAACTGAGATGCCGCCATATGCCATAGAAGCAGCCCAACGCTGGAGAAAAGAACACTTAGATAAATACGCAGGAGGTTTAAACCGCGAAGGAACTAGCTTCGGGGACTTTTCTGCCACACGCTACCAACGCGTTAACGCCGACGAACTCGTAGGTGCGCTGAAGGTAGTAGCCATGCACGATACATCAGTACAGTACAGCAAGCGTGTACGTGCTAAGATGCTGGAGCGTATTAAGGCTGGCACGTATACTGTAGAGCAAGGGCAGAAAGCGTTAGCGCGGTTTGCTTCTAAACCATTCCCGTCAGAGATGAGCGGGGAGGAGATAGCGCAGGTTGTTAATGGGCTGGAGATGTATCATGGTTCGCCAGAGGCAGACACCGTACGTCGTGAAGGTTTTAAGGGTGAGGAGTTAAGCCAGCATAGTAATTATGGTCGTGGTATATACATGACACATATTAAAAAAGATGCAGCTCATTATGGTGGCCTTGTACCTATACGTACAAATTTCAAAAACATACTCGATTTAGATAGCATACAAGCAGATCCACAAGCGTTCAGAGATTCTATTACAACAAAAGGCCGCGAAATGGGTCGAGACGTTATTGAGTCATCTGTTTACAGACGCATGAAGGATGCTAACCGACAGTTACCTAATACAACTAGGCAATTAGTTACTAGTGCTGACGTAGCTTTGGGTGGTAATATAAATGCTGTGTTGCACGCAATGGGCTACGATGGTTTAACTGTAACTCAATTAAACCGTGCCACAAATCTTTACTCCAGAGAAGTCGTCGCCTTCCGCGAGCCGTTCGAGAAAGCCACCGATCAACTGCATGAATACTACGGCGGCAAACGCTTACAACGTATGGATGCTGACGAGTACCTCGGTGATGTTAAAGACTACCAGCTAACATCCTATACGGATCACTTCTCATCTAACCCCGCAGCTAAGCATCATTGGTTTTTAGATAGCGTAGTGGATCGCATACGTTTAACCGGCGAAAGTGCCGACGAACGCCGCGCTTCCTCAATAGTTGCGGATGCTATGTCCGCTGCTGCACGTGACGCTGATACACTCGACGGCCAGTTCATACAGAACTTTGAGTTAGTTGAGCAAGGTAACGTAAAGCTACGGGCGGCTGACGCGGAGCAGGTAGGTATTTACATGGCTCATGATAGGCGTAGAGATCCAGATACCGGTGAGCTTGTACATCCCATACCAGAAGAAACGTTAGCGCGTTACAACGAACCAAATAGCGTAGTAAAGCATT
>Ga0098039_1000840_pt1 | contig 12277 bp, 12 predicted proteins | sample 6_EtaG_FD_75047 | JGI IMG/M metagenome (GOLD analysis project Ga0098039, IMG submission 75047) | Marine viral communities from the Subarctic Pacific Ocean - 6_ETSP_OMZ_AT15160 metaG | ecosystem: Environmental > Aquatic > Marine > Oceanic | place: Pacific Ocean | collected 2015-01-08 | reverse complement strand
TCTCGAAACGACGGGCGGCAACTCTGGCATCGACGCACTCAATCTCATGGAAGCCTCCATGGTGTCTGAGTTGATTCGCGACGAACATCCACAAATTATTGCGACTATTCTGGTTCACCTGGATCGTCATCAAGCTGCTGATATCCTGGAGCTATTTGAAGAGAAGCTACGCAATGATGTCGTTCTAAGGATTGCCACCTTTAGCGGCGTTCAGCCCGCCGCCTTACAGGAACTGACCGAAGTGCTTACCAGTATGCTCGACGGCCAGAACCTCAAGCGCAGCAAAATGGGCGGCGTAAGAACAGCGGCCGAGATTCTTAACTTAATGAACTCTTCTCAAGAAGAGACCGCCATCGAAACAGTTCGCTCGCACAGCGAAGATTTGGCACAGAAAATCATCGACGAAATGTTCCTATTCGAGAATCTGCTCGACCTCGACAACCGTGCCATTCAAATGGTGCTTCAGGAAGTCGATACCAACTCGCTGGTGGTGGCCCTTAAAGGTGCTCAGGACGCCTTGGTGGACAAATTCCTGCGCAATATGTCGCAGCGCGCCGCCGATTTAGTGCGCGAAGATATGGAAGCCCGCGGCCCCATCCGTGTCTCTCAAGTGGAGACCGAGCAGAAAGCCATTTTGCAGGTTGTGCGGCGCTTAGCTGATTCAGGTGAAATTGTCCTAGCAGGTGGAGATGATGAGTATGTCTAATACTCACTCGCCTAAATTTGATCGCCATGGCGATTGGCGCCGCTGGCAAATGGATGAGCTGGCCACCACGGCTGAGCGCGTTGCTGATGGCGAGGAACCCACGGCTCACCAACGCAAGGTACAGGCGGCGCAAAAGGCAGCCGAACTGGCGCGCCAGCGTGAAGAGAAAGAGCGCCAGGAACTCCATGACCGTATTCGCCTGGAAGCGGAAGAAGAAGGCTATAAGGCAGGCTTTGAACAGGGCCACAAAGAGGGAATGGAAAAAGGCTTGTCAGAAGCCGCTGAGCAGGCACAAGTGGAGTTACAAGAGCAAATTCGGCTAACCGTTACCCCGCTACAAAGCCTTGCAAAGCAATTCTCTGATGCACTAGAGCGCATTGACGACACCATCGCCCATGACCTGGTTGAGTTAGCGCTAGCGACCGGCAGACAGCTTGCCAGTGATGCCATACAGGAAACGCCTGAGCAGATTTTAGCGATGGTGCGCGAACTTCTGCACACCGAGCCGCCCTTGGTAGGTCAGCAGCGCTTGTGGCTCAATCCCAATGATCACTCTTTGGTAGAAGAACACTTAGGTAATGAACTTAAGGCCGCCAACTGGAAGCTGCAGCCCGATGATCAACTTGCCCGTGGCGGCTGCCGGGTCACCAGTGCTCAAGGGGAAATTGACGCGACTTTCGAAAGCCGCTGGCAGACCATTCAAGCTCAGTCGCGCAAACGTGGCCTCAATTCACCACCACCTTCTAACGTCCCCACATCCTAGGCATATACGCTATGGCAGATACTACCTGTCCCCATCAACATCGCTGGAATAAGGCAGTGCGACGCACGCAGCAGCGCGTCAGTCATTTGCCGCGTTACCGCAATAGCGGTCGCGTCATTCGCGCGACAGGTATGGTGATTGAGGTGGTCGGGTTACGAGTGGCCGTCGGCAGCGCATGTCGCATTGAATTACCGGGCAGTGATGGTCGCTTGGCTGATAGTGACAAACACGCTGAAGCCGAGGTGGTCGGCTTCGCCGGTGACAAACTTTTTTTAATGCCGCTAGAAGAGGTTTCCGGGTTAATGCCTGGCGCACGCGTTTCCCCATTGGATGAAGGCGGTAGCAACAGCGCACGGCGATTCCCAATAGGCGAAGATTTGCTAGGCCGCGTGCTTGATGGCAACGGCAACCCGCTTGATGATCGCGAAAACTTACTCAAAAACATAGAAGAAACGCCTCGTGCAACACTCAGCACGCCCTCTCTTAATCCCCTTTCACGCGCCCCTATTGAAGAACAGATCGATGTCGGCATCCGCGCAATTAATGCGCTGCTAAGCGTAGGGCGAGGGCAACGGATGGGGCTTTTTGCAGGTTCGGGGGTAGGTAAATCGGTGCTGTTAGGGATGATGGCTCGCTATACCAAGGCCGATGTGATTGTAGTTGGCTTGATTGGTGAACGGGGCCGTGAAGTACAGGACTTTATCGACAATATTTTAGGCCCGGAAGGTCGACGGCGTGCCGTGGTAGTGGCGGCCCCCGCTGATACCTCGCCACTGCAACGCTTACAGGGCGCGGCTTACGCGACCCGCCTAGCGGAAGGCTTTCGCGATGAGGGCCGTAATGTGCTGCTGATTATGGATTCGCTGACTCGCTATGCCATGGCCCAGCGGGAAATTGCCCTGGCTATCGGTGAGCCACCCGCCACCAAAGGCTATCCGCCGTCAGTGTTTGCCAAATTACCTAGTTTAGTAGAGCGCGCAGGCAACGCTGAGCGCGGCGGCGGTTCGATAACAGCGTTTTATACAGTTCTTACGGAAGGCGACGATCAGCAGGACCCGATTGCCGATGCTGCTCGCGCCATCTTAGACGGGCACATTGTGTTATCAAGAACGTTAGCAGAAGCAGGACATTATCCTGCCATTGATATAGAAGCGTCCATCAGCCGGGCGATGACCTCGATCACCGCTCCTGAGCAACTCCAGGAAGCGCGTGTTTTCAAGCAGTTGTTTTCGCGCTACCAGCGTAACCGGGACCTTATTAGTGTCGGTGCCTACAGCCCTGGTCACGACCCACAGCTCGACGAGGCGGTGAAACGGTTCCCTTCATTAGAGAACTTCCTTCAACAAAATATTAATGAGAGCGCAACGCTTGCCGATTCTCGTCAAGCGTTGCGCTCACTGGTGGGAGGGCGTACATGAGTACATCGCAACTCGAAATGCTAACCGACTTAGCCAGAGACTCTCGCGATCAAGCGGGCAAAGTACTAGCGCAAGAGAGACAAACAGAGCAGCAAACGACCGCTCAACTACAGTCGCTGCTGAGTTACCGAGCCGAGTATGCTGAGCGATTGCAGAAAGCGATGCGCGATGGCATTGACCCTGCCACCATGTACAACTATCAACAATTTCTAGCCTCGCTGGATACAGCCCTAAGCCGTGCCCGGCAAGCGTTAGCGACACAGCAGGCAAGCGTTCAGCAGAGTCAAAAGAACTGGCAACAAGAGCAGCGCAAGCTCTCTTCCTACGATACACTGGCGTCGCGTCGACTGTTAGAAGAGCACCGCCGCAGCGAGCGTCATGAACAAAAAACTAACGATGATCTGGTGACTAGCCGTTTGGCTCGTCAGCATAACGACACTCCGCATTAGCGGTGCCAGGGAACTGACCATGACTATTCACCAGTTGCTTTCAGCCAGCCAAAGCTCGCCTCAGACGCAGTCTCATGGCACTTTCAGCCGGCAAGATTCTCCCAACGGTTTTTTCCAGCAGGCGTTTTCACAAGCTTCTGCCGCGCAACGCTTGTCGGCACCTACGCTTAGTGAGAATGGCTCGTTACAGACAGCTTCACACCAAGCACAGCTCAATACACTCGGTAGCCTCTTATCTGACGCGCTAGAAATGGATAGCGAGGATTTGAACGCCGTCCTTGAAGCACTCGGGCTTGATCTCAGTGAAAGCGACTTATCTGATCTACTGGCTCAGCTTGAACTGCCGAATTCAAAGATCAAAGTAGACACGCTGGAGCTTAAGGGTGCGGAATCTGCCACGCCCCTTGACGAGATTGCTGCTCGTCTCGCCCTAATGGCTTCATTTTCTGAAAGTAGCCCTCAAGCACAGCCTGAATCACCAATGACTCCGGCTGCCTTCGAGATCATTACAGAACAGTTAAATATTAATCAGGATCAAGTCAACGAGCTTGCAGCAGCATTGAATTCCCTGATGAACCAAGCTCAAAGCGCCCAGCCTTTAGCTACTGCTTCTACACAGGATGGCAGCCCCTCTCTAGCGCTAGAGACTGTCGCCGAGCAGCTTAATATTAGCCAAGTTGAAGCAGCACAGTTGGTCTCCGCGCTAAATGGCCTGATTGCCCAACGCCAGGGTGGTCAGAGCGATCAATCCTTGCCTGTTGATACAGCTCGCTTAACCAGCGCTCCTGCACCGGCTATGGACATTCAGGCTGCTCCACGAGCTCAATCTGATACTTTCTTTGCGCAAGTTAATACCAGCGCTGCCGCCACCTCACAGATCAGCAGCGAAGCCCTAATGAGGGCTCTAATGACGCTTGAGGGAGCACCAAAAGGAAGTCAATCCAGTGAGCACTTACCTACAGGCTTTTCGTTAGCCGCTGGCAGTGGTCCGTTAGCTTCAACACCTTCTGCACAAGGGTTTACTCCCACAGTCGCCCCGACACCCGCTGCCTTAACAACGCCCTTTACAAGCCCTGCCTGGCCACAACAGCTTGGCCAACAGTTGGTGCAGATTTCACAGCGTGGGGGCGAACAACACGTCCAAATGCAGTTGAATCCAGCAGAGCTAGGGCCGCTATCTATCTCTTTAAAATTTGGTGAACAAGGGGCGCAAGCACACTTTTTGTCCGCCCATGCTCAGGTGCGACAAGTACTTGAACAAGCGATTCCTCAATTAAGGGAAGCATTGGCTGAACAAGGTATTTCGCTAGGCGAGACATCGGTAGGAGAACAGCGAGACCCTAATGCACAGGGCTTTGCCCAATCAGGCGGTGGACGAGGCACAGGAATAGGCAGTGACAGTGGCGATGAAGGCGAGGGTGAGAAACTCTCGTTAAGTGCCGAAAGCAGCCCACTGATCATCGATGGACGAGTCGACCTTTACGCTTAGCCCTTTACGCTTAATAGGGGTCGCCTGACTCTGTATGATTATTCTGGTGCCGAGCACACGAGATAACTAAACCAAAAGATAGGCTTGCCAAACAAGCCTGTTCATTTCATCACCAGCATGCGCTTTAGGCATAATACTTTGCTAGTGATACGCATGGAGTTCACAGGAATCGCAAATGGCAGAAACAAGCGGCGGGTCAAAAAAACTGCTCTGGATAATGATTATCTTGGTGCTGCTGTCGTCGATAGGCGCAGCGGTCGCTATTTATATGGTAATCGACCAGCGTAAAGATGGTACAGAAACGGCAGAAGTGCAGCAGGCGATGGAGCGCGCGACGCCCATTTTTATGCGCATTGAACCCTTTACCGTCAACCTCGTCGATGACGGCTATGGCTCACGTTTACTCTATACAGGCGTGACCCTTCGCGTTGGGAACGAGGAAAGCAAAGTCATTCTTGAAGAACATATGCCCCAAGTGCGTAGCCGTTTATTAATGCTGCTTTCCGGCAAGCAGGCTGATGAACTTACCTCAACGGAAGGTAAACAGCAGCTTGCTCAGTCGATTGTTGACCGACTAAACGTCCCGTTAACGGAAAATCAGCCGCCGCTTGATTTGCGTGAAGTTTTATTCACTGAATTTATTGTGCAATAACCTCGGGAACTGGAGCCGTTCATGTCACAGGACGATCTACTGTCCCAGGAAGAAATTGATGCCCTGCTAAAGGGTGTTAGCGGAGACGATGAGTCATCGCCTTCCTCTTCCCAAACGCAAGATGAATCGCGTATTCGCGCTTACGATCCGGCGACTCAGCATCGCGTTATTCGTGAGCGCTTGCATGCGCTGGATTTCATCAATGAGCGTTTCGCTCGTTACTTCCGTAACGGGCTGTTTAACCTATTACGGCGTAGTGCAGACATCACAGTAGAGTCGGTACGCTATCAAAGCTTTAGCGAATTTTCTCGCAATGTTCCCGTACCCACGAACCTGAATATTGTGTCGATGAAGCCGCTGCGCGGCTCTGCACTTGTGGTGTTCCCACCTAACCTCGTTTTTATGGTGGTGGACAACCTTTTCGGTGGCGATGGTCGTTTTGTCACTAAATCGGACGGCCGCGAATTTACCAACACTGAACAACGTATTATCCAGCGCCTGCTCAATCTGGCAATTGATGCTTATCAAGAAGCCTGGAAGGTCGTTTACCCACTTGATGTGAGTTTTTTGCGCTCAGAAGTACAGTCAAAATTTGCCAACATCACTAACTCACCTAACGAAATCGTGGTGAATACCAAGTTCAATATTGAAGTTGGCAATCTATCAAGCAATTTCCAGATATGCATGCCTTACGCCATGATCGAGCCGTTGCGGGATTTATTGGCCAACCCGATCAACGATAGTAACCACGACCAAGATGGCAGTTGGTCGCGCCGTATGGCGAGTGAGCTACGTCAATCAGAAGTAGAGTTGGTGGCAGAGTTTGCGCAGATACCCAGCCGTATCGCCCATGTAATGGGGCTAAAGAAGGGTGATGTCCTCCCACTAGAAATTCCAAGCTCAATTACAGCCAGTGTGGATGGTGTGCCTGTTATGCAGTGTGAGTACGGCAGCCAACGTCAACAGCATGCGCTGCGTGTCTTACATCTGATCGACCATGCCGCTATGAACAGCGCATCGTCCAAAGACTTTATTAAAGTGCCTACGCGACAGAAAGCCAAGGAATCCAAAGCATGACTGATCCCAATAAGCCTAATCAGAACGTCTCTGAAGACGATTGGGCGGATGCCATGTCCGAGCAAGAAGAGACGGCCTCCAGCGCCGACGCCGCCAGCGAAGAGGAAGATCCGTGGGCAGCTGCCATGGCAGAGCAGGAAGCCGCTGAAGAGAGCTCAGAAGAGCCTGCTGACGAGCCAGAAGCCAAAGCGCCCGCTAAAGCCGCGAGTGATGACGTGTTTCGCCCGTTAAGCCCAGACAGCGGTTCCTCGCAGGCGCGTGAGCTTGAGATGATCATGGATATCCCGGTGAAGCTCACTGTGGAGTTAGGTCGTACCAAGCTAACCATTAAGCAATTGCTGGAGTTAGCACAAGGCTCTGTTATTGAGCTTGAAGGGCTCGCCGGTGAGCCGATGGATATCTTGATTAATGGCTATTTAATTGCTCAAGGGGAAGTCGTTGTTATTGAAGATAAATACGGGATTCGTATCACTGAAATCGTCACACCTTCCGAACGAATTCACAAATTGAACCGATGAGTGTTACTACCACCTCGGCGCAGAATGGCTCGCTTGATGCACTAGGCAATGGGGGCGAGTCATTAGTGGGCATGGCTATGCTGGGTAAAACCGCCGCCGCTTTAGCCCTCGTTATTGCGATCATTTTAATTTGTACGGCGCTTTTAAAGCGTTGGAGCAACCACACCACTCGTCATGGCGCTCACTTACGTGTCGTGGGCAGCACGGCGGTGGGCAACCGTGAACGTGTTGTCATCGTTGAAGTGGAAGATACATGGCTGGTTATTGGCGTTGGCGGGGGACGTATTACTAAGTTACACGAACGCCCGGCGCCAGAAGAGCGCGCCCCCACCGCCTCATCTCCTCCGTCTTCGCGCTTTGCGCGACGCTTATCTAAAGCGCTAGCCGCTAGCCAGCGCAAAGGGTCAGCCGCTCCCTCCGATCCCTATAAGACGCCATGAGGCAATGGATGCACCTTTCTTGGCCCTGTTTTTTTAAGCCATGTGTTTCAAAAGATTATATTGCTAACCGTGGTAGTCAGCGCTGGCTATGGCTGATTACCGCTATGGTTGTGTGCTTTATCGCCGCGCCAGCGCATGCTCAGCAAATACCCGGGATTATCTCGCAGCCCTTAGAGGATGGCGGGCAACAGTGGTCGCTTTCGCTGCAAACCCTGCTCTTTCTGAGCTCGCTAGCGTTTTTACCTTCAATGCTGCTGATGATGACCAGTTTTACACGCATCATCATTGTGCTTAGCCTATTGCGTACAGCAATGGGCACCCAGGCAACACCGCCCAATCAAGTGCTCTTGGGGATCGCACTGTTCTTAACTTTTTTTATTATGTCGCCGGTATTGGCACAGGTCTATGACAACGCCTGGGTGCCACTGACTAATGAAACAATAAATTTTGAAGAGTTTTTATTACTTGCCCAAGACCCCTTTCGTGAATTTATGCTTGCCCAAACCCGCGAGCCCGACTTGGCTTTATTCGTTCGCTTGGCGGATGTAGGCCCTATGCAAGGACCAGAAGAGTTGCCTATGCGTGTTTTGTTGCCTGCCTTTGTTACCAGCGAACTGAAAACCGCTTTTCAAATTGGCTTTACTATTTTTATTCCGTTCTTAATCATCGACCTAGTTGTCGCCAGCACGCTGATGGCACTGGGGATGATGATGGTACCGCCCATCACAATCTCGTTACCCTTTAAACTGATGCTGTTCATTTTAGTGGATGGTTGGCAGCTTATTATTGGCTCGATGGCTGAAAGCTTTTACATGATATAGCGTGTTGTTGAAATAGCTTTTTATATCAAATAAGCCGTGGCGTTTTATACGCCACATAGGATTTCTACGATGACCCCTGAAATGGTGATGAGCATTGCGTACCAAGGCATGCGTGTAACGCTTCTCCTTGCTGGTCCCATGCTGCTGGCAGCGCTATTCACCGGCCTTATCATTAGTCTGTTTCAAGCCGCGACTCAGATAAATGAAATGACGCTGACATTTATTCCTAAAATCCTTGCCGTGTTTGCGGTGCTGGTGTTTGCTGGCCCCTGGCTGATTGGCTTAATTACTGACTTTACACACCGCCTATTTACCAACATCCCTAATATGGTGATGTAAGCCGATGGTCGAAGTCACTTTCGCACAGCTACAAGGGTGGCTAGTGGCTTTTTTATGGCCGTTTGCGCGCATCACTGCCTTTATGGCCGCCTCCCCGCTTTGGGGGCACTCGAGTGTTCCCAATCAAGCCAAAGTCGGCCTTGCTGCCCTCATTGCCTTTGTGATTGCGCCGATTCTACCAACTATGCCGGCTATCGCCATCATGTCCTGGGCTGGCGTCGGCATTATGATCGAACAGATACTGATTGGCTTGGCGATGGGTCTCGTCATGCATATCATGTTTGCGGTTGTTCAAGCAGCCGGGGACTTTATCGGTCTTCAAATGGGCCTAGCATTTGCGAGCTTTTTTGATACAGCGAGCGGCACCAACATTATGGTGCTATCGCGTATTCTCTATATGATCACACTGCTCATGTTCTTGGCGATGAATGGCCATTTAATGGTGCTTGAAACCTTGATTATGAGCTTCCAAACGCTACCCATTGGCATTGGGACGTTCAACCCAGATGCGTTTATTTTGCTAGCCCGCTACGCGGGGACGATTTTTGCGGCGGGTATGTTATTGGCACTGCCGCTAGTGGGCTCCCTACTAACCATCAATCTGGCATTGGGCATACTGAACCGTTCCGCCCCTCAGCTCACCGTCTTCAATATTGGTTTCCCTACCTCGCTCATCGTGGGTCTGATATTGATGATGGTATTAATGACCGATATTAGCCGCTTTCTGCAGCGGCTATTTACTCAAGGATTAGACTTTCTGCAAAACCTAATCGAAACAATGGCACCTTTAACGTAAAAACCCCATGCTTTTTGTAAAGCCTGGGGTTTTTTAGTAAACCGTGTAAGAACAAAACGCTCGTTACATATAGTTAAATAGCGATAAGCCTTTAATATCGACAAACGCTTTTTGCGCTGCCTGCATACCTACTTGGCGCAAGCTATACTCAGAAATGGCTTCTGCGTAATCAAGATCGACCAGATCGGACAACGTTTGCTCATAGTTCAGCATACGGTTACTACCGACAGCATCAATAACATCAAGCTCATTGAGCCGCGCACCAGCAGAAGCGCGTACGGTTAGGGCATTATCTAGGCTGTTGTCCAGATCGCGCATAGCAGTATTCAAAGTGTTGCGCAGGTCAGCTTTTTTGGTTGGATCATCCGCTGGAAAATCCAAAACCCTGATAGCTTCTTCCATGGTTCGAAAGAGATCAGCACCACGAACGTCCCCACCAGCTTGTGCCACTAAAATCTCATCGTCTTTAGCTGGTTCACCCTCTAACGTAATATTAATACCGCCAAAGGATAACTGCTGACCTGCTCCCGTATATTCACCTTCAGCAACCAAACTACCAGCATCGGTTTGCCATTCATCATCTTCAAAACGCTGTACTTGGTAGATAAACTCACTTTTAGGGTCAGCGCCAGTATTTTCAGTGAATACAATGCGGTAATTGTCACCGTAGCCCTCGGCGTTTACATCACTTATCTGCGGACCAGTGAATGTTACGGTGCCATCGTTTCTAGCGCCCTCTCCAACTAGGCGCTCGCCCTGGGCACTAGTCTTGACCGACTCAGCTATATAGCCCGCACCGCTTGGAACGCTCTTGAAGATAGTCTCGCCATTATCGTTAACCGGCATTAGCCGCGAAGCATCCACGCGCTGTTCGCGTACATTACTATCGCCCTGATACTGCACACTGCCATCGGCTGACTTTACGAACGGCGGGGCATTATCTTTATAGCCCCCAAACAGGTAACGACCGTTACCATCAGTGGCATTGGCTTGGCCCAGCATCGTTTCATAAACGCCTTTGAGCTCACTGGCGATTGACTCACGATCCACGTCACTCAGCGTGTCACTCGATGCTTGAATCAAGAGTGTTTTGGCGCTAGTCACCGCATCGCTAACACTGTTTAAGATGCTTTCAGTCTGTGATAGCGAATTACGTGCCGATACTCGCGCATCGGCATACTGCTGTGTAACGGCTTTTGACTGGTCTACGCCCACTGCCCGTGAAGCAGCTTGTGGGTCATCAGAAGGATTCACTACCCGTCGGCCACTGGCAATCTGCTGGCTAACTTTCAAGAAATCGCTCTGTTGACGATTAATAGAAGCCGTACTTTGGTCGTACATAGTTACGCTGCTAATGCGCATGAAATAGACTCCTATAAGTTAGCTTCGCAGACCTAAAATGGTGTCAAAAATATTGGAAGCCGTATCAATCACACGTGCGTTCGCTTGATAATACTGCTGAAAGCGGATCAAATTAGCAGCTTCTTCATCTAAGCTAACGCCTGATTCAGACTGCTGTACTGCCTTTAATTGATCGGTTAAACCTTGGCGTGCATCTAAATTAACTTGAACAATATTAGTTCGATTACCTACATCACTGACAATAGATGCATAAGCACCGCTGACAGAAGCACTCCCCCCCACAATCGATTCAGCCTGCATATTCTGCAGTGCCAGGGCGTTACGATTATCGCCCGCGCTAGCGTCACTTCGGCTGATGACAAGACTAGCTTCGCCGACTGGAAGTGCATCCAGGGTAAAGCTTAGACCGTCAATACTGATTTTGTCTCCCGCTTCCAGAGGTGTACCAGAAGTAAGGACTGAATCACCCCGTGTAACGGTCACTGTTGGTGTTGTCGGCATAACCGCCAGGTCACCAGTATCGTCAACATTTAGTTCATAACTCTCGTTATCGCTAAAAGCACCGCTTGCAGCAGTTAGTTCGCTAATGTCCAAATCACCTTTACTTTCAACCAAGCTGGCCGCAGCAATTTTATCTAGATCCGTAATATTGCTATCCATACCGCCAGCGGCGCGGCGAACGGGCTGTACTTCAAAACGATCTCCGTTTTGAGCCGTATTAAGATCCGTAAAAACGACATTGACACCGCCAAAGCTTAGCGTGTCTGTAGTATCCTCGAATTCAACATCGACTAACGAACCATCATCTTTACGAGTAACTTCAAATGTTGGTGGTGTAGCTGCAGCGTCAGTCACTTTAATAGAGTAATCGGTCGCTTTTAATGCACTGATATCTTCCAGGTCAAAAGTCGCTTCAACGCTAGCGCTGCCACCATTCTCAGCATTAAAGTAAGCATTTGGCTTACCTAAGCTGAAAAACGCTTCGCCTTGATCTCCTTGTAAATCTACTCCTTGCTGATGCTGCTCATTAAAAGCTAATGCCAATGAGGAGGCTAACTGGCCAATTTGATTCTGCGTTTTATCTAGCGTGTCTGAGCGAAAGCTCATCAAACCACCTAACGCGCCACCGCTAATCAATCCCTCGTCTAAAGCAACTAAATTTCCGTTTCCTTGGGCTCCCTCTCGGTAACCCACTACCACTCTTTGCGGATCACTTTGCGACTCTATCGCTTCAAGTTTATAAGCGGTATCACCGGTAACAAGCGGCTGGCCATTAGGAAGAGTTAGATTATAGGTTTTACCATCTTGGATATTAAGGCGCACATCCAATCTTTCGTTTAACTCGGAAATCATCTGATCACGCTGATTTAATAGGCTATTCGGTGCTTCACCTAATTGCGCTCTTGCTAGAGAAATTTCACGGTTAATCGATGCGATTTGAGTCGTC
>Ga0098039_1000839_pt1 | contig 12300 bp, 21 predicted proteins | sample 6_EtaG_FD_75047 | JGI IMG/M metagenome (GOLD analysis project Ga0098039, IMG submission 75047) | Marine viral communities from the Subarctic Pacific Ocean - 6_ETSP_OMZ_AT15160 metaG | ecosystem: Environmental > Aquatic > Marine > Oceanic | place: Pacific Ocean | collected 2015-01-08 | reverse complement strand
ACATTTTTTATTAGACTTTTCCATCTTCATATTGTTTAAGTCTTAATTTTAGATATTGCCTATATTGTTCTTTTGGTATATATTGTGGTATACTTTTTAATTCAAATATTTTTAAAGGTAATTTAAGCCAACAATTATAACATATCATTTCTTTTATAAAACTAAAGTTATTTGGATCTCTTTTAGGTACATGCTTTTCACAATATACACATTGTTTAACAGATATTTCCATCTTTATCCTTTAATTTTTCTATACGTTTCCATCTTGTAATAGCTAATTTTGCTGCATTTTTACTTATACTATAATTCTTCATTAAAACATTTACAAGTTCAGTATAAGTAATAGTCCCATATAAAAGTTCAACTAAAGAATATTCAAACATATCTACATGAATACCAGACAACACTTTACAAGATATAAGCCATTTACATTCATCTTGTGCACAGATATTTTCTGTAAATATTTCACTATTACCGTAACAATGAAATTTAACCTCTTTTTTCTTTTTCATTAATAAACTTTTTCCATACACTAGATCCAATATAACCGTGCTTAATAAACTTTTCAGAAAATGGATAACATTTATTATGTCTATGTAAATTAAATTGATATTTATTAGATTTAGGTAATATTACATATTTTCTAGAATCTATTTCTTTTTTACAAACATAACATATAATATCCTCTTTTTTCATTTAATTATTGTTTTATTAGATATCTTTTCAAGTTTAATGCAATTAGTAAGATTATACAAAACATCAGTAAAATGTGATACTATAAATATTTGATTAAATCTATTTGATAAATTATATAATATCTTTAATAAGCGTAAAGCATTATTTTTATCTAAAGAATCAAAAGCTTCATCCATAAATAGTATTTTATAATTTCTATTAGTTCTTTGAGTCTGAAATATAGATAGACTTAATCTAATTAAAGATTTAAGCAACTTCTTTTCGCCACCTGAGAAATATTTAACATCACGCTTTTTAATCCCATCATCAATTATAAAACCAATAGTTTCTTTTATACTACCACTTTTTAGTTCTTCCTGTGTGGATATTTGTATACTATATTTACTAATATATTTAGTTAATATATTTAATATATCCTGTAACTGCGGAAGAGCTGAATTTATAATTAGTTGTGGTATACCATTATTACTAAATGCTGTTGATAGCACAGATATTTTAGAGATTTCTGTTGTTATTTCTTTTATTTGTGATTCCAGTTCTAAAGATTCTAATATACCTTTTTTACAAAATTCTAGTTCTTTTTTAATTTCTGCTTGAGATATTTTATCCTGTGTAATTATATTTTTTACAATATCTATTTTTTTATTTATATCTACTTTTTTTCTTGTATTTTCTAATTTAAGTTCAGAGAGTCTTAATCCTAATTTTGTATGTTCATTTTCATTAACATCTGGAATAATAAATTTATTTTTATCTTTTGAAGATTGCTGTTTTATTTGTTTTAATTTCATTAAAATTTTATTTTCATCTTTTAACCATATAGACATTTCATCTTTTAATTTTTTTATCTTATCTGTTGCTTTTAAAGCACTATTTATAAATTTACATTGTAATAAATCTTCTTTACATCCTACATCATTTAATTTAGTTTTTTCATTTTTTAATGATATAATTGTATTATTATATTGTTCTATTTTTCTTTTTATTTTATTTTCTTTTTCATTGTATTTTTTTATATGTGAATGTTCTTTATTAGTAATATTTAATAATTCAGACATTTTAACTGTTTTTTCTTTTAGTTGTTTTGTTAATTTATCATATTTTTTTGTTTTATCATCTATTTCTTTATCATGTTTATTAGAAATAGGCTTTTGTAAATCATTATTATATTTATGTAATTTATCTGTATTAGATTTAAGTTTTTTTGAAACTTCTATTAATTTATTTTTAGATATTTCAATATCATATTTAAGTGTATCTGTATTTTGCATATTAAGTCTATTAATAATAAATTCTTTTTTACCAACAGACTTATCTAATTTACTATCTATTTTTTCTTTAATACCCAGTATATAATTTAATCCAAGCAGTTTATGAAAGATATTTTTTCTTTCTGATGGGTCTAAATCAACTATATCACCATAAGAAAATTGTGTAGAAAATACAGAAGATAATAAAAGTTCTTCTGGGCCTATTAATGTTTCTATATATTTATTAACTTCACCTACTTTAGGACCTACTAATATTTTATTACCATCATAAATAAATGCTGTATTTTTACCTTTATTTACTTTCCGTACAATTCTATATTTACCTGTATTTGTAATTAATGTTGTTTCTATTTTTCCATTATCTGATATATTAGATATTTTTCCGTAAGATGGGAATTTACCATATAAAGCTGCAAACATTGATTCTAGTAAAATAGTTTTACCAGAAGCGTTTTCACCTGATATAGCAAGTATTGGATCTTCAAAATCTATATGTGTATTTTTATGTGGACCTATATTAGTTAAAGTTAAAGAATTAAATCTATTTAATGAACCTTGTGGTAGATAAGTATTATCTATATCTATATCTTTTAATACTTCTATTAATTCTTTAATATTTACTTCTATTTTCTTATCTTTTATATATTTCTTTAATAGTGTTTCTATATTATCTGTAATTGATGCATCTGTTCTTGATTTTATTGTTGCTATTTCTTTCTGTTTTTCAAATATATAATTATCAGGTAATTTCTTATTTGGTAATTGTTTACCTTTAATCTTTACATAATCTATTTTACGACATTTAAATTTATCTATGGATTTTACATCTATATTATAGTATTTAGCTGTATCTGGTATTTCTATAATCTCATCTTCAAGAATACCCTGTTTGTATATATCTATTATTCTTACGCTACCTGTTAAACTACTTTCACCAAAATCATGTTGCCAAGGTGTACCTGTATAATACCCTTGTTGTTTATGTATATGCCCTAATGCAACAATATGAAAACCAAAAGAATCAATTTCATCTTTAGTAAAAGTAAAATCCCCACCAAATACTACATGATTATTAGGAAGTTCTGTTCCTTCAACTTGACAATGTCCCAATAATACATTAAATCCATCTTTATTATTTTCTATTCTATTTTGTAATTCTTCTATTATTTCATCTTTATTTTCATACATAGATGGATACATCCAAGGCAAAGTAATTATATTTACACCATCACCTATACTATAACTCTGTATATTGTGAGATACAAAAATTCTAGATTTATAATCAAAAGAAACTAAAGCATTTTTCTGATTATCATCAGTAGACATATCATGGTTTCCAGGGATCATAATAATTCTTCTTCTTTCATCTCTATATAAAAAATCATGTAAAGGTGAACTTATAGAATCGAATACACTACCAAAACTTGATTCTTTACCACCTATATTAAAATCATGAAATATATCTCCTGAAATAAGCAAATATTGAACTTCTTTATCTTCTAATATATTAATTAAATTCTCCATACCTAATGAAGTATCTTTAATATTATCATGGCTTGCATGAATATCACCTATAACTGCTAATATCATATTTATTTTTCCTTTAAAATATATGTTTTGACTCTATAATTTGTTCATATAATTTAAAAAATACTTCAGCATCCATACTAATTATAGCTTTTTCATTGCTTTTTCTTGTTACTAATAACCAATCTGTATTTTCTTTTTGGTTGGCTTTTGCTTGTTCAATAGCTTTTGATAAATTAATCTTTTCACATCTTTTTGATTCAACTGAAAATGGGAAAAGTTGTTGTGCTTCACCTATTAATTTAATATCAACTCCACTTTGTCCCATCTCTCTACTTTCAATTAATTCATCTTTACCACATTTAATATGGGTAATTTTTGAAATTTCATAAGCAACCCATTTTTGTAATTCTCTACCCTTTGCTTTTGCTGACGATATTTTTATTCTTTTCTTTTTCTTCTTTTTCTTTTTCTTCTTTTTCTTTTCTAATTCTTTCATTTTCATTTTCCCAATATTGTTGTTCTAATCTTGCACTTGCTTCTTTCATTGCCTTAATGGTTTTAACTTCTTTATATGTAAGAAGTATTTTTGGCGTACCTTGTATAAGTTGATGTGCAACAAGTGGAATACAACCAGATAAAGATAAAGATATAAAACAAATAATAATTAATTTTTTCATTATATCCCCTCAAAATTAAAATTATTTTCTTTTTTTAGTCCATTTACCATCAACATCTTTAAACCAACCTTGTTTCTTTGCAGCATCCCATGATACTTTACTACAATAGGCTTTAGTATTTGCTTTATTTAATAAACAATTAGAATAAACCTTTTCAAGTAAATCATTTAGTTCTTTTGGTGCATTTTTTGCTGTTGGCATCATCAATCTCCTTTTGTAATAATTTCTTTGAAATTTTATCGTATTCTTCTGATATATCTGAAGAAATAAAGTTTCTATTAAGATCTCTAGCAGCTCTTGCTGTCGTAGCAGTACCACCAAATGTATCGTAAACTACACCTTTAACAAATTTTGCATTACATTCACATTTTAATTCTTTTGGTGCTCTACATTTAGAACAAACAAGTTCTGGACAAGTAGCTTTAATTGGGGTATCAACTAATTTCTTATTAAAAATAGCATAATGTTTTTCGCCTGTCTGACCTATTGATAAAGACCATACAGCACCTCTACTAATTTCTATTTCTTCAAAATATTTTAATATTTCTTCTGGTATATCACTTTTATTTACTATAATTTTTCCCATTTTTTTATATTAAATTAAGTTCTAATAATTTTTTAATAACAGTTTCTTTTTCTTTTTTAGTTAAATCTTCTTTCATCTTCATAAATTCAGGTTTAAATAACCATGTTGTTCTATGGTGTCTACCTTGATATTTACCATCAAGCATATTTTTACTCCATTTTTGTTGTTGTTCTGGTGTCATATATGCTGTTTGTTCATTAGATTTTGATGAAGTATGTGCAGCTTTACATCTTCTTAAAGTGTCTTTTGCAAATGGTTCATATACCATATTAAAATAACATTTTTTAATATCTTTAACAAAATGAAATAAATACTCATAATCAGTAGTAAACTTTTTCTTACTTGATGAAGGCTGAACTGCAGGTTTATGCCAAATTATTGTCTGTTTCAGTATCCAACCACGTTTTTGCATTTCAATAGCAAATTTACCCGGCACAAAAGCTTGATGCCCATTTGAATATTTATCACCAATATTAACCCATAATGAACCATAAGGAGATATTACTCTTTTTGCATCATCAAATATATCGCATAAATGTGATATATAACCTTTTATTTTTATTGTCTTTTTTTCTTTTAATTTAAAATATTTAAGTATACTTTTAGGAACATTACCCTTTTCTATCATTTATTTTCCTTTTAGGTATTTTAATACTTTTTTAAGTTCATCTGTTGTTAAATCATCTCTTACTTCCATCATTTCAAGTTCAATTTCTGTATCTTCTAAAAATTTTTCTGTTCCAAGCTGTGTTTTATACGCTTCACAATGATAACAAATAAACCCATATTGAGTTTTATCTTTTTTAGTTGTACCAATATTAGTTGTATTACCAAGAGTTAACCAAAGATGGTTACAACTCTTATTTTCATCAAATATTTGATGTTCTGCATCATAACTTCTTTGTTGAAAATAGGGTGGGCTGGTAAATATCATCTCTATACTGTTATTTACCATGCGTTGCATAGTTTTCTTACAGCATTCATTATATGTTTCATTTATTTTTATATTTTTCAATTTCCACCTTCATCAGTATAAAGGTGTTTAACAGTAATCTCGCATTGACCATCTGTATCTAAAATAGTTTCCAGTTCTACTCGTTCAAGGTCATTATCTTTCAAAAAATAAAATACAACTTTATTTTCTAAACTCATATCATTAAGAATGTTTTTAAGTTCATTTACTTTCATAATTACCCCCCTATTATTTAATATAACATAAATTTTAAGTTTTGTCAAACCATTTTTACGTCTTTACAACAAATTGGACAAAATTTAAAATCACTCAATAAATTAATACCACAACATTTCATTTTCTTTCCTAAATATTTAATATATATCTGTATTCCACTTCTACCTGAACTAAAAAAATCAAAAGATACCATACAATCTTTAACTGCGTGTATTTTAGATATTTTTTTAGCTAAATCTAAAAAAGTTGTATCTTTATCTATAGATGAAAAAATAGTATTTGCTGAAACATATATTTGTTTTTCTTCCCAATCTTCTATGGATGTATATCCTTCACCTATAAGAATATGTAATTTAGTGTCTTTACGACCATCTACTACATTTCTATCCAAATCATATTTCATATTTACCCTTCTATTATTTTTTTATGTTGTTGCATATATTCATCAATTGAAATAGGTGATGGCAACAATACCCATTTTAAAGCTTCTACCCAACCCTGACAAATATATTCGTCAGGTGAATCACACTGTTCTACACCTTCTTTCATATATACTATTTCAGATCTTATTTCTTTTTCTGTTTTCATTGTTCCTACTTTCCTTTGTGCAGATATTTTACATATCTGCACAGATATTTTACATATCTGCACAGATATTTTGAATAGATATTTTATAACATTACAGCATAAGGTACACTTGGTAATCGTGTTGTAAATTTATGTGCTCCTGATTCCCCAGTAAATATCCATAAAGAGTTCTTTAATTCTTTTTCTTCAGGATAATTCCAAAATTCGCCATCTGTAAACATAACTAAAGGAACTTTAGGAAACCCATACTCTCTAGCCTTATTAATTATAGGTGTTAATTCAGTGCCACCTCTTCCCTTAATTGTAAGACTATTTACGTTTTTTCTTACAGCATCAATATCAGTAACTTGTGTATCTCCTTGAATAACAGTTAATTTACTACACTTATTTCTGAATTTTTGTATAGCATCTATAGCCATTCCAAGTTCTCTCTTTGACATACTACCACTTGTATCTAAACCAAATATAATATCATTTAGTTCTAGTGCTTTTTTCAACCCTGGATTACCTTTAAATCTCTTACTTGACTTTAAATTAGTTCTTTTGAGTTTTGTGTTTGATGTCTGGTAATTTATTAACTTGTTTATTTTAGCTTTGTAGTTTGTCGGTACTATAACTACATCTTCATATGCATCATTGCTCTCAGAGCCAATACTCTTTGCATACTCTTTAGCTTCTTTGTATATTTCTTCTGCCTCTTTAACATCTTTCTTTAAATTCTTACTATCACCTTTAAGAGGGTTTTTACCATACATCTTTTTTACTTTGTCTGGATTATCTTCAGCAATCTTTACTAATAGTTTATAGTATTTTTCTAAAGACAAGTTTGGTTCTAATTCAAATTTTTGTATTGTTGGTATGTCAATTCCAGGAAGATCCTCTACATATTGATTTATTGAAACTTCTTTAGCTAGTTCAGCTATATCTGGTTGTGATACATTTATTAATCTATTAAAATGTTTATGTGCAACATGTAAAGCTTCATGCTTTAATACTGCAACTCTTTCTTTGTTTTTTAAACCAGACATAAACTTCTTATTTACTAAAAGTTTACACTTTTTAGTAATACCGCATGTTGGAAGTATACTATCATCATTTACTAATTGATATTTCATTTTAACAATAGTATAACCCAATAGTGGTGATTGCCTCATTAAATCTTTAATAGACTTTTTTATATCAAAAGGTTCTATTTTTTCACTTTTCATGTATTTTAATCTCCTTTATTCAATAAAACTATTAAAAAGTACATCATCAGCTATATCAGGACATTCTTTGTTAATTTTGATAAAACTAATTAAAAATCTTTCTTCATCTTCCTTTTTCATTAAATGGAAGAACTTTCTAATAGCGTCTATTTTAGGTTTCTGTAAATCTTGAACATTTAAAGTAGAAATTCTTTCTGCAAACAAAGTTTTTCCATCTTCATTAGCATTTTTAAATATTCCCATAAGTTCTTCATGGCATTTTTCATTAAACACATCCATAGAATCAAAATCTAGTTCGCTCCATTCCTTATTCAACCATGTTACAAGCATTGGGTAACAATCAATACCAGTTCCAGCCATAATAAACTCAATCCAATCTAAATCATTACAACCTTTCAGTTGTAAAAATCCATTTGAAAATGCTCTTGGATTATCTTTTGCATTGATATATTGGCTATTTTTCAGAATAAAGGTTATAAATTTTTCATCTATTTCCTGATTTCTAGCCCATTTACCCCACATAATCTTATCAAATTCAAGTTGATATGTTAATGCTCTTGTAAAAAATGCGTTATCCACTTCATTAACACAATGTTCACCATCATCAGGATTTCCAGTAAATATAATATTATAACCACTAATCCATTTACCATTTTTATCACGTTCTATTTGAGGAACTTTATAACTACCGAACTCTTGATATTGAGCAAAATGTAATAATGATTGTGTAATAAGAGTATTTGCTCTATTAAAATCATCAATTACAATAAATCCAAGACCTTCAGTTGGAAATATATCAGGTGGAAGATATACAGTTTTACCCTTTTTAGATGTCGTATCAATTCCACCCATCATATCACCTGTTTCAGAAAATTGTGCTACCGGAATTACACAGCTCTGACCACCAAGCGATTCTGCAACTTGTTGTGGTAGAGTTGTCTTACACAGCCCAGGAGTTCCCATTATTACTACTGGGAATGGCATCTTTTCAAGTAAATTCCAATATTCACTTACACTGATACTTTTTAATTGTTGCTCTTGCATCTTTTCATTATTCTTCTTTACCATTATCCCCCCTTATAAAAGGTTAAAAAAATTATCTCTTTGTAAGTACAGTAAATCTATCTGTGTTAGTTATATCATCTACTGTTATTTCTGGTAAAATAGGTGTTTCACCACAAAGTGGACAAAACTTATAATTCCTTTCTAATCTAGAACCACAACACATAACTTTAGTTTTCTTATAAAACCCCTCTACTTTATCCAACATTACATTGTGATTTGTAAAAGTGGTAAACAAAAATCTAAATTGTTGTGATTCAGGAACATGTTCAGGTATCTCATATGAAATACAATTATTTGATGTTTTATCTTCATCAAGATACTTGAAATTAGAAGAAACAGTAACCCAACCATTATTATTATACCAAGCACTTTTAGAACCACCAGTCTTTGTTATGGTACAGTCAATTATATATTTTTTATTATCAACTTTACCATTTATAGCAATAGATTGTTCTGTTTTACTAGAAGATATAAAATTTTGTTTGGAAATAATATTTTGAATTTTATTAATATATGAAATAATCCCATAATAAAAAAGATGACTAATTCCAACACTTTCAGAGTAATATTCATCTTTAGAATTAAATATTCTAAGTTCTGTTAAAGCTCTTTCTTCATATTTATCCTTTTTAGTAATGGATAAAGTAAACTTTTTCTTTAAATTTGTTTCACCTTTAATTATTCCACCCATTTTCTCTATTAAAAATAGGAAATCATTAAATTCAGATATTATTTCTTTACTTTTATTAGAAAATGTTCTATTCCCAGAAACTTTATCTGTTACTGAATAATCAACAAATTTATTTTGATAATAGGGCCAACTACCAAGTTTATGTCTTTTCCTATCATCTATTACTTGTCTTACAATACTGAAATTGATATTTTTTATTTTCACATTACCCCCTTTCATCAATAGACTTCATAATTAGCTGTCTTAGTTCTTCTATCATTATTTTCACATAATGGATAGAGTTTTTCACCATCAATCTCAAAGTACCAAGATTTAGTTGAACGTGGTTTTGGTAAATTTAATATAGGACATTCTTTTTTCTTTTTTACCACCAGTTCATCAGATACTTTTTCATTTACTTCATCTATAAAATTTAAAATTTTACATTTTTCGTTACATTTTTTTGTCATGTTCACCCTTTATAAGAAATTTTAAAAATAAATAGAAAAATAATAATAATAATAACACCTTCAATAAATGATGGCGGTGTTATACCAAATATATGTCTTATTTGTTTATCATTTTCAACTTTTTTAAAAGTAATATACTTCTTATACATAATAAGAAATAATGTCATAAGACCACCAACTAAATACCATAAATTAAATATTTCTCCCATTTGTTCTCCTTATAAAAAGTAATTAAATGACAACCCGTAGACTATAACTTCCGATGTAGTCCATCCAGCTTAGCTCCCCACTAAGTTGGATGCTGAATAAACGGGTTGCCAAATAATAATTAATAATATTTTCTATTTTTAATGAATTTATTAAATTCATCTTTACTACCAACTTCTCTTTTCCATTGTTCTATTATTAATTTCTTATATTCCTCAACTGGTTCAAATTCAACAGTATTATACAAGTTGGCTAGTTGATCTCTATCTTTTACACCAGATAATATGTATTTAAACAATTTTCTAGCATTTAAAGATGGATTTTTAATGGTATTTTTGTTATTTTTCATCAATATACCTCGTAGGCACGTCTTTTTCTACCACCATGCCTACCACCATTGTTAGATAATTCTCTTGTATCAATACCAACAATCTCAATATATCTCTTTTTGTACTCTTTTTGTTCCTTATAATCAAAGTTCTCACGTCTACATGTTGGTAATAAATGAGATTTACCATAAAACATTCTAAAAGAATAACCCTTTCTGCTCTCCTGTTTCCACCATCTATAGTAGCACCATACACTAATATCTCTATATTTACAACCAAAACATTTCCTTTTACCCTTTCCAACACTTTCATATTCAGCATTTAAGTTATTCATCTTACACCCCCTTCTTTTTTTGGTCAAAGTTGTGTTTTATTCAATTCCAACTTCAACAATATAAAAAACATCTATAATACCCCTTACGACTTGTATATTATACCAAAATTCATATCAAATGTCAAGTCAATTTTAAACCCTTGATACATATAGACTTATGACTATATAATCGTATATCGCAAATATACGATATACCCTAAAAAGTTACAAACCCTTGATATATATAGACTTATGACAAATTTTCATGTCTTGCTGTCAAGTTGTATACCAATATAGTATACACGCATTAAAAAACATCTTGACAATTTATGATATTATGGTATAATACCCTTATGAAGAAGTCCAGGTTCACGTATTTAAACTGCAACAGATATAGGAAAAAGTTCCCAGAGGCTTGCAGATTCAGTACTGGTGGTGATAAAGTAGTATATTGCACTGCATCATCCATATGTGGAATACCAAAAAAACGATATGGTTAAGAAAAAAACAGATCAACATATAAAAATACCGACAAGAGGTCCTGTATTAAAAATACCAAAGAAGTTTAAATTGTTCGGACAGACTTATACTGTTGAAATACATGATGACCATGAGGATGGAAATGATAATCAAGGTATAGCACAATTCAATAAAAATAAGATAATACTGCAAAATCAGAAAAGTATGAAAAGACCAGACAGTAAAACCGAACAGGTATATCTTCATGAAGTAATACATGTTATTTTTAACGAGCTCCACTACGCCAAAGAAGCATATAACGAACAGATGGTAGATCAACTGGCGAGCTGTTTACATCAGATCCTGACAACATCTGAATATAAATAAATGAATAAGAAAAAAACAGATAATATTAAAAAACAAAAAATAAAAGATCCTGTATTCTTAAAAAACTTTGATCCAAAATATGAAGTGTTCAAAACAGGCATTTTACAGAAGATATATCTTAATTCCAGATTAATATGAATCATTTAGATCTATTTTCAGGTATTGGGGGGTTTTCCTATGCAGCACAGCAAATATGGAAAGATGACCATAACATAATTGCTTTTGTTGAAAAGGATAAATACTGTCAAAGGGTATTAAAGAAACATTGGCCCAATATACCTATAATTGATGATGTAAGGGGGTTTAATTATGAAAAATTTACCGATGTTTCCAACACCGAGAGCACAGATGGTAAGACCAGTAAAAATACGGAAGGGTGGTCACAGATGCAATCTGGAAGAGGTAGTTGCAGAAGTAGAACAGCAAAAATCGACATACTCACAGGTGGGTTCCCCTGTCAGCCTTTCAGTGTTGCAGGAAGAAGAAAAGGCAAGAGCGATGACCGTTATCTCTGGCCGAACATGTTCAAAATCATACAAGAAACAAAGCCTACCTGGATTATTGGTGAGAATGTGCCTGGAATCATCAATATGGGACTCGAAACTACGGTACTTGATCTGGAAGGAGAAGGTTACGAAGTGGAATTACTCGTATT